>Ga0153929_1000756_pt1 | contig 11864 bp, 20 predicted proteins | sample TSNJ013MetaG_FD_104689 | JGI IMG/M metagenome (GOLD analysis project Ga0153929, IMG submission 104689) | Attine ant fungus gardens microbial communities from New Jersey, USA - TSNJ013 MetaG | ecosystem: Host-associated > Fungi > Mycelium > Unclassified | place: USA: New Jersey, Wharton State...
GCACGTTTCTCAATATGGCAACCTTCGAAAAGAAGAACGGAGATAAGGCTGACAGACAGTATGTATCAAGACAGACCAGTCATTAAGAGTCATCGCCTTAGCCAACCTGATTAGGATTCCATTTTTATCCATATGTGTAAACTGTGCCGTCGGCTGTCTAAATTATTGACTCTGAAACATAAACGGTTATCATGTAAATAAGTACAAAACGAAGTGCCCACTGAGGCAAAGGTGATGTATTCGAGAACCAATTGGGGGCAGACCTCTGACGACCATGAAGCGTGGAAAGAATGCAGCACCATATGGGTGCGAAAAGGTTGGCACTACTTAGTAAGTCCATAGGGTATGTCTTAGTGCTTGTTTTCGGATTTCGGTGATCGTGAGACCTCTGAAGGGTATCCCGCCATATTATGTAACATAACCAACATAGCAATTTGACCTAGGCACTTGTACGGCTTGGAAATACATTGGTTAGACTCTGATCATTTACTACTGGGCATCAACTTGGCGGGATATGCCGCGTGGGAACGTATGCCGTTTGGGGTTTTGTAATGGAATCCCGAATCCCGCCCTTGGGATCTAGGCTGAGCGGTCCTCATCGGTCCCACGCTCTCCGATCTCGTCCTAGATTTATGTTTTAAACAGATCTCATGAGAGACAATATGAACAGAATAAGACAAAATAACATATGACAAACCCTTTAGGTTTCATTTTGAATTCAAGTGTAGAGATTCTTTCAATGTGTTGTACTTTCCAGTTGGGGACGATTCTCTACTGTGAGAATAATGGTTGACGGTGTAATAGTGCATTTTCTAAGACTTGTTATGACTAATGCGGACTCTGCTTGCCCACCTGTGACGCAAAATCAATATTGCCTGGTGTCAACAATACCTTTTAAGCGACTGGAAATTCCCAGCTAGAAGCTGTCTGGGAAGAAGTTGTACGGAGAATCGGCCGACGGCGGGTTGGGATCATATTGATCATATCAAGGTCGTCTACAGATGGACTCAACACCATTTGGCAATAACGTAGGCTGTGCCGCCCAGATGTGTTCTTTTTGGCAGACAGCTGAAGTCGTTCGGGGACTATGAAACTGGGAGAATCATGTCAGGGCTACTGAATTCCAGATTTGTTGTAGTCTGGAGCACGGATGTGATGCACTAGGAGGGTTCCTATTCCCCCGCGCATTTTTCGGACGTGTGCTAAGAACGCATCAATTATTTAGTAGTATAAAATTCGAATTCGGAGTTGGAATATCAAACCAGAAGGGGTGTTCCAGGCCCATAGCCCAAAATTGATATATTGCAGGTTGAGGGCGGGAATTTGTAACTGCCGCTTGGATTATATGTTTTCTTTTCCTGCAAGGTGATTAGATGAACACAGGACCTATGCTTACATGCTCATGGTATCTACGTTATTCCACTTTATCTAGAGCAAAGAAAAGATAATGGAATGGGCTTGTCATTGATTCAAGAAGTACTCACATACGCACGTGTTTGCTCCGCGGAGTTAAATTAGGGACGATGACTTAGGCAAGAGACCTAAAGATGTTCTTCATGAATGGAGGATAAACTATCTGACCGCGCCATCTTCTGAGTTTAGCACCTAAATTACAATTGTGGTTAACACAGGGCAATCTGAACATCATGACTATACAATCAAGTGAAGGAAAAGTTCAGTAACTATTTTCATTTTCATTGATGCTGAAATTCGAGTAACACCACATAAAATAACATCTTGTGCATGGTACTCTATGAACTCAAAGCATCTCTGGATACTAGCCTTTCTTCTGGTCCTTCTAAGAAAGAATACATGACAAGAAGATGGAAGGTTGATATGGTTTAATGAATAAGGGCGCAACACATCAACCTTGTATCCATAGACCATCCTCATGCACAAGGTGTTACTTTGTGTGCCCATTACTCAAGTTTCAGCATCAATGAAAATGAAAATAGTTACTGAACTTTTCCTTCACTTGATGTGTAGTCATGATGTTCAGATTGCCTTAATCACAGTTGTAATCTAGGTGCTAAAACTCAGAAGATGGCATAGTCAAACAGTTCATCCTCCATTCCTCTTGCTCAAGTCACCACCCCTAATCCAACTCTGCAGAGCAAAAATAAAGTAGATACCATAAGCATGTGAGGGTAGAGCCACTGTTAATCTATTTACAGGAAGAGAGAATCCAGTGGCAGTTGAAGATTCCCACTCTCAGCAGGGGAATTGATGTCAATATCAGGGGGATTGAAATGAAGAAAATGAGAAGTGGTAGGGAAATGAGAACAATGAGGGGTGCAAACATAGTTTGTAACAAATCTGTAAGCATCACTAGTGCACCTGTGGCGGTGTCCTGCTTTTTTTGCTCCTCCATGGCCTCTCTCCGTCCCTCGTTATCTGTCCGCTATTTCTCCCATGCAGCTCCCGTTAGAATGCCTTCGCTGGCTCAGTCCTACTTTGTTCCCCGAAACGCTAATGGAAACCTCCCTGTCTATTCCGACATTCGGAATAATGGCACCCGCTACCTTGTACTTATCCGAGGTGTCGACGGAAAAGCTCAAGTAAACTTTTTCATGTATATGCTCTCTCCGTTTCTGACCCATATTCCAGGCTCTTGCGCAAGAACTCCGTGCAAGCTTTTGCAAGTCTTCCTCTGGCAAGCTTCCAAAGGTCGGCATAGAGCATGGCAAAAACATCGTCATCACTGGAAAAGTCGAGAAGAACGAGGTCATCGAGTGGTTAAAGACACGGGGTTTCTAGCTTCATCTGTCTGTAAATATCTTGTGCAATGTCAGGCTCGACATATCATCCTCTAGGGTTAGGGTCTTGGCCTCACCAAAACAGAAAATTAGTCTTTGTCTTTTCGTCCATCATCATCATCATTATGGCTACGCCCTCCATGAATACTCCCATTCCACAGAGTGCAGGTGGTGCTGCAGTGCCCCTTGCTCCTCCTGCTCGCTCAACTCAGCGTGAAGCCGGGAATAGCCTCGGTACCTTCGGGGTTGGTAGATGATGTCGCTTTATACTTCCTATCCTAAATCCATCTCACAATCTAGGTCAAATCGGGTCTCGCTCAGATGCTCAAAGTCCGTCACTCTTGCTTCATGATAACTTGATTTCTGATTGTCTCGCCCTGATCAGGGTGGTGTTATCATGGACGTCGTCAATGCTGAACAGGTGCGTTTGTTCTACCACCGTTCCGCAATAGTTCTTGATTGTTTCACTAAGGCTCGCATCGCCGAAGAAGCCGGCGCTTGCGCAGTCATGGCTTTGGAGCGTGTACCCGCTGATATCCGTGCTGAAGGTGATGCTCAGCTTCTTCCTCCCATTCAGCTTATTTACATCCATATCTATGCGACCAGGTGGTGTCGCTCGTATGGTATGTTGTTGCACTTACATATCTATCTGAGATCTCAATACCAGACATCAACACTTCAGAGCGACCCCCACATGATCAAAGAGATCGTGGATGCTGTAACTATACCTGTCATGGCCAAAGTTCGGATAGGTCATTTCGTTGAAGCCCAAGTGAGCTGCGGTAAGAAAAGAAAGAACAAGCTGTCTTATCTACAACCAGATCCTACAAGCCATCGGGGTGGATTATATTGACGAGTCTGAAGTTTTGACACCTGCGGACGATGAGCATCACATCAATAAACACAATTTTAAGGTTCCTTTTGTTTGTGGCGCTCGAAACCTTGGCGAGGCTCTTCGCCGGATATCCGAAGGGGCCGCCATGATTCGCACCAAGGGTGAAGCGGGTACAGGCAACGTCGTCGAAGCTGTCCGCCATGGACGAACCGTGATGGCCGAGATCAGACGCGCAAGCTCAATGAACGAAGAAGAGCTTTATGCCTACTCCAAGGATATTGGAGCTCCATTACATCTATTGAAAGAGACGGCGAGGCTTAAGCGTCTACCGGTTGTTAATTTTGCTGCTGGAGGAATTGCCACACCAGGCAAGTCGCCTATATGCTTTTGAAATACGAGAATGACCAATTGTTGAATTAGCTGATGCTGCTCTCATGATGCATCTGGGTTGTGACGGAGGTAAGTCGTCTTGATCTGGGGGAAGTGTTTTTCTGAGTTAACTAATTGTATTTCGCCTAGTTTTTGTTGGGTCTGGTATCTTCCATGTCAGTGTCGCATGTGCTCTTCGACAAGTGTGCCGTCAACTCAGGAAAATTATACTGATCTATCCTGCCTTTTATCTCAGTCTGGTGACCCTGCTAAACGGGCTCGTGCCATTGTCCAGGCCGTACGTTTCATCGTCTACATCACGTAAGATGCCCGTTGCCGATAACTGAGCTTCAGGTGACACACTATAACAATCCAAAAATTCTTGCCGAGGTCCATTGCGATTCACCGCCCTCCGCATTGAGACTAACTGTCACTCTGATTTTTAGGTGTCGGACAACCTTGGATCTGCTATGGTTGGTCTGACTATGTAAGTCTTGAATTGCTCTTTCGTGTGCCAGGGACACCACCTCATACCGTTTTAGTGACAACAAGCTTAAGGGTGGGGAGTATGCCAAACGTGGTTGGTAAAAGCCTATGTCCTTTCGACCCAAAATGTGATGAAGGGCAGGGTTTCGTAGGTAATGTCAATGAAAAGGTAGAGTTCAAAAGAGTTTCCAACAGCTCAGTAACACCTTATTTCTCTATTTTTATGCCATTTGTTAGTTATTCTGACTCGAGATGTTATCTCAACAAAATCCTATGCCTGTGTATCCACGGTGAAGATGGCTTAAGCTTGACGAAGCTAGGCCAGGGGGGACTAAAGATGCAAACAATATCCGAGCTCAGAAGACTAAAGTTCAAGCTCAAATGAAGGATAAGCGGTTTGACTGGTTAATTTGTCTTCAAAAGATAGCCCCTGCAAAAAGCATGAACTGACAAAAACCATATTTGAAAGTGGAAGTGTGTGAATTTAGATGAGATGTAATATAAGTCTCTTTTACCCCTATCAGCCTGTTGCTAAAGTCTCGCAAGGTCAAATCTCCTCAAGTCTTTTGCAACATTCTATTTATAGCATGATATATCTTATCTAGTGATAATGATAACGAGACACAAACTTTTTGAAATTTGCCCATAACAGAAGCCTGCTGCTTACCAACTCTGTTGTACCTCCAAAGTATCAGATTATCAGATTTGACAACTATCAGCTAGGGGAGGGTAATTAAACATTGCTTATGTTGTACTGTTCAAGGTCTCAAAATTTATTTCCACCCCTCAACTTCTGCATTACAGATATCTTCCCATCTGGCCTTCCAGCCATCTTCCTGCAGCCAAATTTGTGCAACCCACATATTGACTGCATCCTTAGAAGTCTCGTAAGAAACCGAGTGACTTCTCAAGGTGTTAACAATCCCGATATAGGAGTTGAGGGACCGATGATAAGGTATTAGGATATCTGATATTGAAGTCACTAGTGAAAATGAGCCCAGTTTTATGAAATGACGGTTTGTAAAACGTACCAAGCTTCTCAAGTGACCACGTCGTCCAGAGTGGCTCTTCATGTACCCATTGCCAGCCTTTGATTTTGCACGCTTCCACAAGTATTGACTCGAGCGTTTCAATCAAAGTATCAAGTTTTCGAAACTGTTTTTGCTAAGACCAATGACGTCGTCTCCGTAATAGGCACCAGTGGAAGATCCTTGTCAGAGCTCACCAGTTTTCCTATCACTGTATCCAGGTTCACAATGCATTGATCCATAGTTTCGAGTGCTGGAGAGACGATGTACGTTCGGGGAAGGCGATTTGACGTCTGAGCTAGTTCATTGCTAATCCACTTGCAAATGACAACAAGTTTTTTTTTCAACGTGCAAGATCCGTGGGAAAATAAAAGAATCATACTCGAGGTCAGTTCTGGTGTTGACAAGGTTTTTCAATGATTTGAGTCCATCCAGGAGGACGAGGTCTTCCCATGTTTCAGTCACGGCACGTATCTCTTGCAGGCAGGTTCTGACTTTGCGGTGGTAGGTGGATTCGATTGGGTTTGACGGTGAGCTGGGAGTAGATCTCCCCTGTTGTTTTGGTTGTCGGACGGGACATGAGGTGGGGGTGGAGGGCCCACGGAATGATGACAGCCGACTCATTTGTGCTTGTCGTAAAGATTTGTCTTCGGAAATGAGCAGATCCGGAATATTTGGTGATTGCTTCCGAAACAAACAGATATCCTTCCTTTCGAATAATAAAACTTTTTCGGATTTTTGATATGGCTAAACGCAGGAAAACCAGGACTCATCTCAAGGGCGCAAATGCCCGTGAGGCTCGCTCGGATGGAACACCCAAGTCATTCATCATCAAGCATGGTCAAGTCGGGTCGTCTCTCGCACAGCTTGTACGGGATATGCGAAAGGTCATGGAACCCAACACGGCCAGTCGCCTAAAGGTAAGGAAGGAGAGAGCCAACGTCAATCCATTTCAATACGCTCAAGTCGTGAATGTAGGAGCGACACAGGAATAAACTCAAAGACTATATCACCATGGCTCCTGCCCTCCAAGTTACTCATCTTTTGGCATTTACTCTGACTCCGGTCGCTCCTTCACTGAGGATCATCCGATTATCAAGTGGGCCTACACTGAGCTTCAGGTTGGAACGGTACAGCCTGATGAAAGATGTTTTAAAATCTACTAAAAGGCCTCGGAGTACAGGGATTGAGTACCTTACTCCTCCACTCGTGAGCAGGCTTTTCTGTTCTTTGGCAATGTCGTTGAAACAAGTCTACTCTAGCTTGTACTGGCGTCCTTCCCTCCGCCATCACCATCAACGCCTCCTCATCTATCACTCCTCATGAAAACATTTCAGAGCCTTTTCCCACCACTCTCGCCGCAGACACTCTCCCTCTCCCAAGCACGTCGAGTTGTCCTCGTATCTTATAACCAAGATCGCGGTACAGTTGACATTCGCCACTACATCATTACTGTCAAGCCCTACGGTGTATCTAGACGCCTCCGTAAACTTCTGGAGGGCGGAGCTTCCACAAAGTCGTCCTTTGGCTTCCCCAACCTAGGCACCGAGAAGGACGTTGCAGATTTTGTCTTACGGAGTAGAGGTGAAGCAGGCCCTGCTGGTTATGAAAGCGCTTCCTCTGTAGACAGTGCTGCTGGCGACGAACACGCCACTGTCGATCTTGCAGACGACTATGTTGGCAGAAATAACAAAAAGGGACAAAGAAGAGCGGTCAGGCTTGACGAAGTCGGCCCGCGTCTGGAATTGCGCCTGATCAAAATAACAGAAGGCATTCCTGGCAAAGAGGGTGCTGTCATATACCACGGATTAGGTGTGTCATTCGCATCAAGTTGCTGGGAACAAGATCCTGACCTATTTTCCAGTCAAGAAGTCGGCAAAAGAAGTCTCACAACTGACAGTGGCCCACACCGCTAAGGAAAAGCTTAGACAAGAAAGGCGGGAAGAACAGGAACGCAATGTTCAACGAAAAAAGGCCCTGAATACAAGGGCAGAGGGGGAAGGTATTGACGAAAGTGAGAGTGAGGATCATTCAGGCCAAGACGAGGGAGCTTGGGATGAAGATGAAGGGATTAGCGAAGGCGAAGCCAGTGAGGAAGGTGGAAGCGACGACGAGAGTTCAGAAGAGGAGAGTAGACCGCCAGCCAAACGACCTCGAGTGAAAGGGAAACGGTGATTTCATATTATGAGAATAAACTATGGTATCATATTGCAGTCTGATAGTATAGCATCACATCGACAACCATGTCGAGATCAGATTTTTTGCTCTCATTTTAAAGCCTTCCCAATTGTCCAGCGCCGGTCGGACATCGAGATAGAAGGAGATGTTCTCCGGAGACTGCGGGTTGTGCCCAGTGTAAAAGTCTATCACGTATCTGACACGAGTGCCACATCGGTCAATGACCCAGTCGTGGCGGTCGAAAGGTGGTGAATATCTGAGGTCATCGATTCAGAGGTTTGCCTGGATATTATGAAGTCAATGCGCACCCAAGTAGCATATTTAAGCGTGCTTTTGGACTCTTGTCGTTTGGTCGCCCCTTGAAGTTGACCAACTTGACACCTCCGCAAGCTTCTCCCCCCCGACCAGACTCCCACTTGATGATTTCCGCCCAAGCCCGTTCATTAACAGCGTTGTGAATTGGCACGATAGTTCTCATATCCGCGGCCTCAGGACTGTGGTTTTTTCGGGCCATTGCGGCATAGAACTGAGCTTCGGATGGATAGACCCAGTTGCCATCGTTTGGCCTCGGTATTGAGGAAACTTGGCGTTCAATTGAGAGTGCGTTGGGAGAAACTGCTGGCGCGGGTGTATCAGAGAAAAAGCGACTCCATGTTGACCGTGGCTTGTGTTGTACTGGACAAGAGTCCGCCGAGGAGGCTTGCTGTTGATTGTGGTCGACTGGACACTGTGGGGAAGACGACATAATCAGGGCCGATGAATGCCGATCGACCGCGTGGTAATCACATACACATACATATTTTCCGGGTAATATCGTTCACCGGTAATGCTCAGGCGACTATATGACTATATGTAGGGCTGGGAAATCCCCTTGCCTGCGTCTTTCACTATGCCTTCCTCTGAACCTGTCTTTTCAACCCCTCTTACCCAGCTTTTCAAGATCAATCATCCCGTAATGCTTGCGGGGTGAGCTTATTTCTTCTTTGGGTGTTTGCAAATTAATGGAAATATAGCATGAACGTTGCTGCTGGTCCCAAGTTGGCAGCCGCCGTGACGAACGCGGGTACGATCTCATTCATCCGACGAGGGATTCAAAAATTTACTATAGTGTTAGGTGGTATTGGTGTTATTGGTGGCGTTCGCCAGAGTCCCAAATTTCTTCAAGGTTCTATTGATGAAATCAAAGCTCATCTCGAGGATAAAAATGCTCCTTTTGGTGTCGACCTTTTGATTCCCCAGGTCGGTGGAAGTGCTCGCAAGACCAATGTCAGCCCTCTATTACTGTTTTCATCTCCGTCTCCTGCTTATACTTTTTGATATTCTCACAGAAAGATTATACCAATGGCCAGCTTCCTGAGCTTATCGATGTCATCATTCGAAACAAGGCTGCCCTGTTCGTTTGTGCTGTCGGCGTTCCTCCCAAGTGGGCCGTTGACAAGCTTCATGCGGCTGGCATCTCTGTTATGAAGTCAGCAGCAAAAATTAGCCTCACTGATCAATACTGATTTCCCTTTCTTTTTCTCAGCATGATTGGTCATCCCAAGGTATTTACGACTTGAACCCCTCAGAGCAACACTGTAATCAAATCATATCTAATCTAGCATGTCGAAAAAGCCCTAGCAGTTGGTTTGTCTACTCTTCCGCGCATACAACTCATGTCCTGTGCTGATCATCAGCTTTTCAGGTGTTGACATTATTTGTGCTCAGGGTGGCGAGGGTGGAGGCCATACGGGCGATACTCCCTTCTCTATCCTCATCCCCGCTGTCGTCGATATCTGTAGGGGTCGTAAGAGTCCCCTCACAGGACAGGATGTAGTTGTCGTCGCAGCCGGTGGCATTGCTGATGGCCGAGGTCTTGCTGCTGCCCTGTCGTGAGTCTACCATGCTTGTACTTTTACCAGTTCGACAGTGTTTCATGCTTCGTTCGACCATCGTCAGGTACGGTGCTTCGGGTGTTTGGGTCGGGACACGTTTTGTTGCTAGCACGGAAGCTGGCGCACCCCCAAGGCACAAAGAGTTAGTCTTGAGCGCAGGATATGATGATGTGGTCCGCACTCTTGTCTATTCTGGTCGACCAATGAGCGTTAGGAAAACGCCGTATGTGCTTGACTGGTAGGCTCTTCAACTCGAACTTTGAGGTTCAAATCCTGACCTTTCTCAGGGAACAGAACAGGAAGGCAGAGATGGATGGCCTTTTAGCAAAGGGTCTCGTACCTCACGAGATTGAACTTCGGAATCACCCTGAGAAATCCCTCCAAGGGTTATCATGTGAGTCAAATCGAAGAGTTTAATTCCTCGAAGCAACCGCTGATGTATACCTCAAGGGCTCATGGGCCGTGTTGCAGGATCTATCAAAGTTGGTTATTTGTAGCCAGTCCTGCCGCATAACTAATCTTATCTCCATATAGGACATTAAACCAGCACGGGAGATGTAAGTATCCGTATATTCTCTCATCATCCATGGTCTCATTCCCCTTATCAGTGTGGATGAACTCGTTTCAACAGCAAAGAAGAGCATTAATTCCGCTCAGTCATGTGAAATTGTTCGATCGAGGGCAAAGCTGTAAATTTACTTTGTGGGAATTTCAGTCCTCCTGGATCAAGTCCTCTCCGCCCGATGCTCTGGTAATTGACATCCATAAATTCATTCGAAGCTTACCCAATGACTCACCTGATACTCCATCGGACGGAGGTAGTAGTTCTTGGACCGCTTCTCAACATAATTTGATACATCGTTATTTGTCCTTTGTTGAATTAAATCCATTTCGAAGTTATTCTGCTTATTCAGACGCTCGCCTGACACTCAAGCGCGGAACTGAACGGAGGGGGTCTTAGTTCTCAAGTGAACGTACATGATGCATTTTCCCATGCCAGAACCATATAACCTGTTGTAATTGGGTCCGATATCAATTGATATCAACTAAATCACTCATCCCGTGGATCGTCAACATAATTTCCAAGATGTTCTCTTCCATACTAAATCCTTACGTTGCGATCACAGTCATCGTCGGAACGGGCTTCATCTGGGGTGCCTGGAAGAAACGAAATTATGTTTATCATCTCAAGCTACTTATCAAAAGTTATTGGAACAGCGAAGAACTTTTCGAGATGAATGATTATTTCAAATTGACGGGTGTCCCATCACCAAAACCCCTTCTGGACTTTAATATTGAGGAAGCTCTCCCGAGACCGTATCGCCCCTTTCGTTGGCAATATCATCAGACGATGTGTGAGTGATTCAACCTGCTCTCGACATCGGGATTCTAGTGGCTGATGGTCTCATCGCATGTGATCTGACAGCACTGATGAGCATGGAACCAGACTGGTGGATCGAATTGGAGTCGACTTATCGCGAACGGATCGCACAACGCAAAGAGCTTTTTGCTCGACATGGGATAAGGATTGTTAATGCAATGCCAGGAAGCAAAGACGCATGCCACGAACTCGCAGAGATGGTAATCCAATTCCTCTGTACTCGCTATCCAAACCAGTTTCGTTGTGACACTGCTGGTATTGTTCACAATGCCATCCTGAAAACGCAGACAGACATCCGCACCGCTGACCCGTTGGTTTTTCTCTTGGAGAACGTACCAGAAGATTTTATGATCGTTCAAGAGGATAAAAACACAGGGTTGTATCACTTCCGTGCGGGGGTGTCGACATCAGCTATAGGCTGGGACATGACCACCAAAATAAGCAAACCGCTCCATGAGATACATAACCCAGTCCCTTACTATCAAGAGAAGATGCAGTACTCCATGGACAGGTGTGTGGTTTTTTTTACTCTTGATGGAAGATGTCGCCACATACAAATGAAATTGTTATGTTAGGTTCTTCACCAAGATGACATGTGATAAACCTATACAGAGAGGTTCCTGGGGTTTTGAAAGGGGACAACCACTCCATGTGCCGGCTCATGGACCGGAATGGGCCCTTAGAAACAAGCAGGATCCCGATTTGGATCTCAATGATATATACCTACGCATCGACTGGCAAACTTTGAGAAGGTTGCCAAAGTCAAGAGCGATTGTCTTCAACTTCAAAGCCCTATTCACACCGGTGACCCATTTCCGTGAAGAACCCTTCATTCCACGTCTTGTAGCGACTGTCATACGAGATAGCGAGAGATCCTTCATGGTGTATAAATCATCATCTATTACTGAGCACAAACTGTTACCTGCATTGGATGAATGGGCAAAGGAGCAGGAAGAA
>Ga0153929_1000764_pt1 | contig 11819 bp, 10 predicted proteins | sample TSNJ013MetaG_FD_104689 | JGI IMG/M metagenome (GOLD analysis project Ga0153929, IMG submission 104689) | Attine ant fungus gardens microbial communities from New Jersey, USA - TSNJ013 MetaG | ecosystem: Host-associated > Fungi > Mycelium > Unclassified | place: USA: New Jersey, Wharton State...
ACCGCGCGTCCATCAAGCGGCTCACTCGTGAACATTTCGCGCTATATCGCGGATACCTGGATGGCGTTTCGGTCGAGCAATTGCACGCGACCTACGGCGACGCCACCACCGACGTCCGCGCTACCCGGCGTCTGATCGGGCTCTTGCGCGACACCCTCTCGGGTGCTGCACGCCGCACGCGTGATGTTGAAGCCACGCATCTTTTACGCCTGAGACCGGGGAGCATTCCTGAAGCACAGCGGCTGGCAGCCAGCGAGATGCCTACGCTGGAGGCGTATCGCGAATCAGTCGATCCAGACGGTTTCCATAGCGAAGCCGAACTTCTGGAGCTTTATAGGGCGGAGTTTCCGCAGGAAAACACCCCGAGCGTTGATCGACGTACAACCCGAAATGCGCGCCTGCGCCGGCGTCAGGTCGACGCCCTCGCGCGCATGGAAGCCAGTCTGGTCCAGGCGCCGCGGCCGGATCACCCCGTTGCAAGCTGGCTCGAACCCTCAATTGCCGGCCGTCTTCAGAACGCCGGCATCCATACGCTCGGCGACCTTCTGGGTTTCATCGAGCGGCGCGGCCACCGCTGGTACGCGAACGTGGCGCGCGTCGGCCCGAAGGCGGCGCGCCGCATAGTTGAATGGCTTGCCCTTCACGCCGATTCACTGCTTCATATACTGTCAAAACGCGCGCTCACCCCGCGCCGGCGCTTGTCCGGCAACGATCCCGCGCTCGTGCGGCCGCGCCAGAGCGGCATCGTCCCTATCGAATCACTCGATGTACCCGCGGAAATAGACGGATCGGCCGGTACTAACCGGCTCCGAAACTCTGCTTTGCCGTGCCCGATGGACACGGATTTGCAGGCAATCGATGCATGGCTTGCCACGCGGCAACACAGTCCGCATACCGCCCGGGCCTATCGGCGGGAAGCTGAACGGCTGCTTTTATGGGCCGTCAATGAAAGGAAAAAGCCACTTTCGTCGCTGGATAGCGCGGACTGCGCGGGGTACATTGGGACGTTTCTTGTCGATCCGCAGCCTGCGGCCCGCTGGGTCGGACGCGCGAAAATCGAGCGAAATCAACCGGATTGGCGCCCGTTTGTCGGCGCTCTCTCCAATCGCAGCAGGGAAACCGCGCGGGCGATTCTTCACGCAATGGGCCAGTGGCTGGTCGAGCAGAACTACTGGGCGCGCAACCCGTTTTCGCATGCCCCGGCGGTGGCAATCGGCCCTCGCATCGATGTTTCAGGGCGCTCGCTCAACCACAGGCAATGGCAAAACGTGGTCCAGGCGGCCTGTCGCGTCCAGTATTCCCAAAGGGAGTTGCGGGACTATCTGGCGCTGAATCTGGCCTATTCGACCGGGCTGCGGCGTGCGGAATTAGCGCGTGCAACAACCGGCTGGCTTATCCAGTCCGGGCTTGGAGGCGCATCGGGTAATGGCTGGCAGCTAGTTATCCCTGGAAAAGGCCGCGCGACGCGGACTATTCCAGTTCCGCAAGCCGTCATGGAGCTGGTTGAGGAGAGCCTGCGCGCCCGCGGTTTGCCCGGGGATCCTGGCGTTTGTCCCGCCGGCACCCCACTCCTTACGCATTTTCGCACCGGCAATTCATTGACGCCCGACGGTATGGGGCAGGTATTTCGCCGGCTCTTTTCGTGGGCGGCACTGCTTTCAACCCCGCAAAATCCGGTCGGCGGCCGCGCTCGTTCCAATGCGAGCACCCATTGGGTCCGTCACACCCACTCGCATCACGCACTCGAAAGCGGCGCGGATTGCCGCGAAATCCAGCTTCGTCTCGGTCACGCCAACCTCTCCACCACGCTTCTTTACGTGAAGGCCCGGCGTCACGGTCCACTCGCGAACGGTAAAAGCGGCGTTTTGCCGATGCGCTAACAGCAAGAAATTCCACGCCGGCGCTTGAATCTACAGACCTAAAGCCCCGCAAAACCCCCGATTTGCCTCAAGTCTTTTCTCACCTTTTTCCTCGAAGCTCAACAACCACGTGCCTTTGCGGCTACCTCGGGTCGGCAAAGTTTACTTGCGTTTACTCCGTATACCTCTTAGTCTTCGGTTACCGTCGGTTCTACCTTTTAAGGGAGAATCCACGTTTTTGGTAGAACCAGAGCCACCGGGAAGAACGCATGGATATTAACCTTTCGACGCCACCCATCGAGGTGACGCCGGACGACCTCGTCAATTTGGCGGCTCGTTCCGCGAAAATGCTCGAGCGAATTCGCACTCAAATGCTCCAGCCGTTCCCACGGAAGGTTGCCCCGGTGTTCCCGAGCGGCAAACTCCAGGAACTGTGCGGCATCGACAAAGCTCGCTTCTCCTATCTGATCAAGAAAGGGGAATTGCCTCAAGGCACGCAGGAAAAGCCTGGGGCCGCGCGGCAGTTTACGCTCGCCGAAACCATCGAATGGGTCAGGGCTGAACGCAAGCCAAGACAGCGTCCGGCGGGGAAAGACGGGAAAGTCATCGCCATCGGCAACTTCAAGGGCGGCGTGACCAAGACCACGACGTCCATGGTGCTGGCGCAAGGCTTGTCGCTGCGCCACGGCCGGCGCGTCCTCCATATAGATATGGACCCGCAGGGCAGCGCGACCACGCTATACGGGATCAACCCGCACGCGGAAATCAGCGGCGACCAGACCATTTTGCCCTTGATCGAGGCTTACGTCAGCGGCGAAAGCTTCGACATGAAGCATTTGCCGATGCAGACGTATTGGGAAAACCTCGACCTGATCCCGTCATCCACGGATCTGTTCAACGCCGAATTCATGCTCCCGGCCCGCGTTCACGCGTCGCCGAGCGCAAAGTTCTGGAACGTGCTGAGCGACGGACTCAAGGATCTCAAGCACGAGTACGACTACATCATCATCGATACCGCGCCCACGCTGAGTTACCTGACCATCAATGCGCTTTTCGCGGCAGATGGAGTCATTGTGCCGGTGATGCCGGACACGCTCTCGTTCGCATCGATGGTCCAGTTCTGGTCGCTTTTCTCGGACATGGTCTCCGGCATGAAGCAGTTCGGGGAGTCGGCCGACGAAGCCAAGGTGTTCGATTTCATCGACATCCTGGTGACGCGCATGCCGAACAAGGCGAACGCATCCATTGTTCGCGACTGGGTTATCACGACCTACGGTGAGCGCGTCTTGCCGGTTGAAATCCCGGAAACCGATCTTGCTCGCACGACTACCAACGATTTTTCGACGGTGTACGACTTCCCGAACTACGACGGCAATGCCGCGACGCTTCGGCGAATCCGCGTGCCCTATGACCAGGTTGTGGATTTGATCGACAGCAAGGTCTGTTACCTCTGGGACAAGGAGTAAGCATGTCTACAGCAGCGAAACAAAAGGCAAAGGCTGCGGGTATTCGACTGGATGACGATGGTATTGATACACCCTCTGAACCCGTCGCACCTCGCACCGCACCTGGACAATTGATCGGCCTTCAAGGGCGGGTGCACAGCCAGCAGGCTGAAATCGACAAGCTGAAACGGGCGCTGGAACAACGCGCGCCCGGCAAGCTCCCGCTGGACAAGCTTCACGAGATCCCGGGACGGCGGCGGCGACTCACTCCTTTAGAGTACGCCGAGCTTAAAGCGAACCTGTCGGCATACCCTCTCGCGCAGCCTATTACGGTCCGTGAACGGCCGGACGGCGAGTACGACATCGTGGCCGGTCATAACCGGGCTTCGATCTATCGCGAACTGGGTCGTACCGAGATCGACGGCATCGTGCTGGATATCGATGCGTCGATGGTCGAGTACGCCGCTTTCTTCTCAAACCTCTTGTCACCGACTCTTTCGGACTTCGAGAAGTTCTGGGGCTTCAAATCGCTTCAGGATTCAACGGGAATTACGAAAGAGGATTTGGCGAAGGCTGCAGGCATTAGCGACTCGCATGTGGGGCGGATCATGAAGTTCGATCTGCTGCCTGACGAGTGCAAGGAATTGTTGGCCGCTCGCCCTGAGAAGCTGGGAAGCAATGCAGCGGAGCAAATGGCCAAGGCAGTAGCGGAGGGTCGGGGAGACAAGGTTAAAGCAGCGATTGAGCGGCTTTTGACTGACGACACCTACACCCAGGCGCAGGCAGTGGCGGCAACAAAGCCAGATCGGGCGCCTCGTGAGAAGCACGAACCCCTGGTCGTCAAGCGCGGCGCCAAGAAGGTTTGCCAGATATCGGCGCGCAATGGGGTGGTTGGGGTTTCGTTCTCCGGCAAAGCCGCTGACGAAGCCGAACAGTGGGCAGAAAGAATTCACGCATTCATTGAGTCGGAACTCGAAAAGCAGTGATCCCTAGTAGGGAACTGCTTTAAATCAATGACTTAGCGCGCAGCACATCAGCACCCTGAAGTTCTGAACCGAAGCTCAAAGTTTCCTCAGGACTTCCCTAGTAGGGAATCGTTAAAAATCATGGACTTAACCAAACGGCCGAGAACGATCATGAACTGATTTCAATGCAGGAAAAACAAAAGCCTTCGGCGGGAACCGAAGGCTTTTGAGTAACCGGGCTTCGCTGTCGCTTGCCCACCGCTGCATTTCTCCGACGGGAATCGGATAAAGGCCCAACACCTCGAAGTGTAGCGGATAGCGATCGGCAGTCAAGCGTTTCTCTTCCATTTTGAAGAAATGGACGTGTGACATGCTTATCGCGCAACTTTCCGTTGCTGGCGAGGGGGACTTGTACCCTCTTCCACCCTCTGACGATTCCGTCGACATCGATCAAACCGCGCTGGACGAGTTTCTGGCCGGTCAATCAAACCTCCCTTGGGTTGTATTCCGGGCCGCACATCGCGCTGCGAACTTCCCGGCGCTCCCTGCTCGCGCTCGAGCCGTGTTGGCTGCGCTTGCTCGCACGGTGGACGCCAACCGCCCGTACGCCGCCATATTCGCCCGTCGTGAGCTTCTGACCGGCCGAGCCATGCAGTCAATGCGGACGTTCTATCGGAGCCTGGACGACCTCGAAGTAGCTGGGTTGGTCGAACGCGTTCCGCAAAAACGCTTTGGGACCGCTGGCCTGTTTGGTCGTGCCTATCTACATCTCACAGAAAAATCCGCCATTGTCCTCGGATACGTGTCTCCAGCATCCGGAGCACAGTCGACTGGTTCGGAGGCTTTTGCTCAGCAGGCTTCAGCCGGTCAACCCGATGGTTTCATTTCATCGAGCGTCGAGACACTCAGCCCGCCCGCTCCTTCATTTGACACCCCGTGTGTCACGGTGGCAGACGGAGCTATATATAAGGATCTATTCCCTAAGAATCAAAAGAGACAACCAGGAGAGCTCCCCGCGGATCTCCAGCGCCTGCTGAGCTTGGGTTTTCGTCAATTTTTGATTTTTAAACTCATGCGAGAAGCGAAGGCACAGGCAAAGCTGCTTTCCGATGTAGTCGAGGCAACGTGGGAACATCTCCGAAACGCGAAGCGCCCGATAAGCTATCTTCGCGCCCTGCTCCGCTCGCCGGTCGATTTTGGACATCAGATCCGCGCTAAACGACTCGCTGCGGAACGACTCGCCGAAGAGAATGCACGCGCTGCGAGCGTCAATGCCACCGTGCTTCAATGCGCTGGTCAGATGTTCGTCGACAGCGCCAACACACGACTCATCACGGTCTCCAGCACAGCGGATTCGATCAGTGTCCACAACCACCGCGAAGCAAGGCCACGCGTCGCGACTGGACAGTGGGCAACCGCATTTGTCGCCGCGCTAAACACGAAGGAAATCGTTCGCGCAACGTCCGATCAGGTCACGGCATTCCGATTGAAATGCGACGGAAATCACGCGAATCAGAAGAAAGCCATATCGACCGCTGAGCACGCAGTGCCGCGGACAAGAACGTCTACGATCAACGACCGCCTCAGTGAGATGAAGAAGCTCCTCCGGGCTACGTGTGTCGGCGTCTCGTTGGACACTCACGACGTGCGGACAGCTGAGACTGCGGGGCACAATTTGGCGGCTAGTCGATGATGGTGAGCTTCCGTGCGTTTTCACAGAGGTGATGGGAAGAGGAGTCCTCCGGTGTTTCCGAATGAGCAATCCCAATCGATCTGCACGATCAAGTTGCCGCGAAGTGCGGGATGTGAGTCGGCATAAATGCGTAAGCGAGACACGCTCTCCCCTGGCCCATCGCTCGCAGATTTAGCAGACTAAGGAGATCTGTTGACAGAGGTGAAATAGGAATTTCGGAAAGGACCTGCATAGTGCAACAACGTGGGGAAATCAGTCTTCCACGGCAAATTTCAGTTCACATCCCTGGCGTGCAGATGCTTCTAATCGGATCGGAGAAAACACCTGAAATGTACTCAGTCGCAACTAACGGTCAGACCACCACCCGTCTGTATTTCATGATGTGCTGCATTGTGTAGCGACTCCCTCACAACCTCGTTTTCAGATCGAAGTCGCCGCACCAGGCGAAAACCAGATCACGGACCGGGCAAGCGGCCCTGGGGAATATCAATGGCGAGGCTTACGCCGGTTCACAAAGCGAGTCCGAGTTTTGTACGCTGAATTTGGATCACCGGATCGAAAGTGTCGTTCAAAGAAGCATGGACGGCGACCGAGTCGGGCGGCGGTAACGACATCATCAAATGTTGACCAACTTATACGACAATCATTCAATAGGCCAAATTCGACAGAAAAGCACGATACCTCCCAGAACAGCCCAAAGCCAAGCTCATGCTCATTCTTTTCGACCTGCCGCATCAAGTATCATGCGGGGTGATCTTTGTCAGACGGGAATACAATAATGACAGTCGAAATGGGTTTGGTGCGGCCGGAAACGCTGCGCCATCAGGTGGAGAATGTGCTTCGACAGGCGATCACGTCAGGACGCTTCGCGCCTGGCGCGCGGCTTATCGAACGTGAGTTGTGCGAGACGCTGGGCGTCAGCCGAACCTCGGTTCGCGAAGCCTTGCGCCGGCTGGAAGCTGAGAAGCTGGTACGCAGCGTGCCGCACAAGGGACCTGTGGTCGCGATCATGTCGAAGCAGGAGGCGGCTGAGCTGTATGCAATCCGCGGTTTGCTTGAAGGCTTTGCGGCTGGTGAATTCGCCCGCCTTGCGGACGACCAGGCCATTGTGCAGTTCGGTGAAAAAGCGAAGGCACTGCGCGCGCAGGCGTTGGCCAATGATCAAGCGGGCGTGCTCAAGGCCAAGACGGAACTCTACGATGTCCTGCTCGACAACTGCGGCAATGCATTGGTGAAAGAGATCCTGAACAGCCTGTATTCGCGGGTCAACCTGCTGCGCGCAACCTCGCTAATGCATCCGGACCGGTTGCCGACCAGCCTTCGTGAAATCGACAAACTGTTCAAGGCATTGAAAGCGCGGGATGCGGAGGGAGCCGGTGCGGCCGCGCGGTTGCATGTGGCCAACGCCGAGAAGGCGGCTATGCGAATGCTGGATGAAGCATCGGAAGAGCAAGAGTAGTTCGCGTGGGTTAGGACGGGAGCGAAGACTGGCGAGCTGACTTTGCCGGGCAAGCGTCGGACTCAGCAAACAACAAAACTGACACATAAACGAAAGAGGCCGTTTCCAACCGACGTTGGAAACGGCCTCTTTCGCTCCGTGCTACGCCTTTGCTGCCTTGATCCGTCGAGTTGCAAGAACGCCCACGATCAGGCATCACCAGCGACTACGTTCCTTCACGTCAGGCACCCGGCCTGCTGCAACCCAACCCAGCTTATCAATGGCCGAAATAGATTGAATGTCTCCCGTCCGCCGCAGTGATCGGCGAGGGCATGCCTGAAGCCGACGTGCTGGTCATCGATGGGCCGTATGACGTCGCAGCCACTCCGCGCTCAGATTCCACACGCTGTTCAGCGGCCTGGGCCTGGTCGGGATAAGTCGTACGCTCGGCTGCGGGGTTGTAGCCCGACTGTTCCATTTGCTGCAAATCCGTCCTGACCGCCGAACGGGTCACTTGCGTGTTGTCCTGAGCAAATGCGAGCGCCGGTGCAGCGAGGGTCGAAGCGATAACTATCGCAGGAAAAAGAGCCTTGAACATGACCAAATCTCCCATGAAGTTGGCCAAGCACATACACGCAAGCTGCAGGCCAGATGAGCGGTTCCTTATATGTCGCCAATTCCCTCCGTCTTCAGCAACAGTTCCGACTCTTGGAGGCCAAAAACGCCGCTTAATTGCGAGCTAAGCAATAAAAGCCATGCTAAGGATTGCCGACCATAGTCGGCATTTACACCTGGTTGGAAAACCGAAAACCAGGATCGAACGTTAATGAGGGCGCAAGACCTGAGTGCCACATACGCCCTGAGCATCCCACGATATCTCCGTGCCCACGGTACATATTGAAATAACTTGTTTTCGAAAAGCCGTATAAACGCCTACGATAGTTTCTTGAACATATCAATTCGATGTCATGAGCAGCTCACAACCTAACGGCCATGACCTACGACGAATCTGCAGCGCCATCTCCTGAATTGCTCGTGCCGTCTATGCCCGCGGTCTTACGCGGCGACGACGCCTACGAACGTATCCGCCGCGATCTGCTTTCATGCAAGCTGATGCCCGGGTCGACCGTGACCGAAAGCCAGTTGATGTCGGAGTACGGCATCGGTAAAACCAGCTGCCGTATTGCACTCGTGCGGCTCGTGCATGAAGGGTTCGTCCGCTCCCTGCCGCGACAGGGTTACCGAATTGCAGCGATCACGTTGAAAGACGTGGAAGAGGTGTTCGCACTGCGCGTGCAACTCGAACCGCTGGCTGCGCGGCTGGCATGCGGCCGCGTTGATGTCGAGTTGCTGCGGCGCCTCGAAGCGGCGTGCCGCGTGCCACATCCGGAGCGGGCGTTGTCGGCGCAAATAGATGTGTTCCTCGACGCAAATCGCGAATTTCATCTGGCAATAGCCGCGGCAAGCGGCAACGAACGGTTGCATCGAACGCTTGCAAGCCTGCTCGATGAAATGTCGCGCCTCGTCGCGCTCGGTTTTGGCGTGCAGGGCACCAAACCTGAGATCAAGCACGATCACAACGCGATGATCGACGCGTTCATTGCGGGTGATGAACGCCGGGCGGAGACCATCGCGCGCCGTCATATAGAAACGTTCCAGAGCATGACGATGGAGAAGGTATACGCGAGTCTTTCGAGCGCCGGCGCGTCGTTGCCGCTATACACGGTGGCGGAGCTGCGCCGATGAGCGCTGTCATTTCGTTGCGCGGAATAGGAAAGAATTTCGGATCACTAAAGGTTCTCGATCACGTCTCCTTCGATGTTGCCCAGGGTGAAATAGTGGCGCTGCTTGGCACGTCGGGATGCGGCAAGAGCACGCTGCTCAACATGGTCGCCGGCCTGCTCGAGCCGGGTGAGGGCGAACTCTGGATCGACGGCAAGCGCGCCGAAGGAACGAAGGACCGTAACGCGCTCTCGTATATGTTCCAGGAAGACCGCTTGTTACCCTGGCGCACTGCGCGGTCGAATGCCGAGTTCGGTCTTGAAGCGGCGAGCCCCGCGATTCCCTCTCGCGAGCGTCATACCCGCGCCAACGCGGTCCTCGATCTGGTCGGGCTGCAAGGTTTCGCCGATGCCCATCCGCACCAGTTATCGGGCGGCATGCGCAGCCGTGTCGCTCTTGCACGGAGCCTTGTCACCGGTCCTCGTATACTGCTGATGGACGAACCGTTTTCGAAGCTCGATCCGCAGATGCGCACGCAGATGCATGAGGAACTGTTGCGCATTCATGCGATGCAGCGCATGACCGTGCTGTTCGTGACCCACGACGTGGAGGAAGCGATCGTGCTTGCGGATCGGGTCGTGGTGCTTGCGCCGCGTCCTGGCCGTGTGCGCGAGATTGTCGATGTTGAGTTGCCGCGCCCGCGTACTGCCACCGATCCGATCGTCGCCGAAGCGATCCGCCAACTGCGTCTCCTGATCTGACCTATGTCCACTGTCCCGCGTAGTTCGTTCGCTTCAACCGTTGCGCAACGCGTGGTGCTTGTTGTCTTGCTGCTCGCGGCATGGTGGCTCGTGTCGCTGCGCATGCCGCAGTTCGTATTGCCCGGGCCGCTGCGAGTGGCGCACGCGTTTGTCGGACTCGTACAAAGCGGCACGTTCTTCGATGACCTCGGCATCACGCTGTATCGCGTAGTGGCTGGATTTCTGCTGGCGGCCGCGGTTGGTGCGCCGCTTGGCATTGCGCTCGGTTCGAATCCGCGCGTGGCGCATTTTTTCGAGCCGCTGCTGTCGATCGTGAATACGGTGTCGTCGGCGATCTGGGCGGTGTTCGCCATCATCTGGTTCGGCATCTCGAACGCAACCACTATCTTCGTTGTGTTCATGACGGCAATGCCGCTGATCCTGACGAATGTATGGCAAGGCGCGCTGACCGTTGACAGCAACCATGTCGAACTCGCACGCAGTTTTCGCATGTCGCAGACGCAGATCATGCGCAAGATCTTCCTGCCGACCATCCTGCCGCATTTCTTCGCCGGTGCGCGGCTCGCGTTCGGTTTCGGCTGGCGCGTCTCGCTGGTGGCGGAGACGATCGGGTCGTCGAACGGCATTGGTTATCGCTTGCGGCAGGCGGCCGATCTCGTGCAGACCGACCAGGTCTTCGCGTGGACCGTCACACTCGTTGTCCTGATGCTCCTGCTCGAAGCGGGTGTGTTGAAGCCACTCGAGCGCCATCTGTTTCGCTGGAAAAAGACCGACTGATCTAACGGGGAACAAGGAACCATGAAAGGGATTTCACTCTTCAGGCGAGCGGCGGTTGCGACCGCTGTTGCGACCATCGCGATACTCGGCGTCGCGCAAACGGCGCACGCTGAACCCATGCGCATTGGCTATTGGACGAGCGGTGTGAGCCTGGGCTTCGGAGCGGTGCTCGAGGCACAAAAATTCCTGCAGCAGCGCGGCCTCGACGTCACCTTCATTCGATTCTCCGATGTCAACGCACCCAATCGCGCGCTGGCCGCCAACGCGATCGACTTCGCATTCGCCGCACCTGCCGCTGCTGTCTTCAGCACGGCGGCCGAGGGTGTGCCATTGAAGATCGTGCTTGCGACACAACCGGCCGATGTCGAATTCGTCGCAGCTGAGGATTCGCCCATCAAGTCGCTTGCGGACCTGCGCGGCAAGAAGGTCGGCATGTCGCCGCCGGGCAGTTCCGTCGCGGCGATTGCGACCGCGGTGCTGCAGGGTAATGACGGCATCAAGGCGAACGACTTTTCCATCGTCCCCGGGAACGAAGCGCGGCTTGCGCAGTTCCTCGTACAAAAGCAGGTCGATGCCGCTGCATTGCGCTCGGTAACCATCGCACAACTAAAGGAATTGAAGGTCAAGCGGCTCGGCAATTTTGGCGATGAGTGGAAGAAGCTGACAAAGTCGGATGCAACGCCCTACATAGGCGTGAGTGCGATCCGTGCCGACTACCTCGCTCAGCATCCGCAAGACGTGGCGAAGCTGATTGCAGGCATGCGCACGGCGTTGCAATGGGGTGCGACGCATCAGAACGACGTCGCGGCAATCCTGCAGAAGAGCGCGAATCTGCCCGCCGAGGACGCGCAGGCGTACGCCGCGCGCTGGTCGGACATCAATCGCGTGACCTTCGAGCCGATCGATCTGGAGACGCTCAAGCGCGAGCACCAGATCTTCGTGGATGGCGGTGTGATCAAAGGCACGCTGCCCGCCGATCTCTTCGATACCGGCCCGTATGCCGCGTCGAAAACAATCCAATAACCTGAATTCAAATGGAGCAGACATCGTGACAACAGCCATTCCATCGACCATGAAGGCGCTCGTGCTCAATGAACACGGCGACCTCGATCAACTGCATGTCGTCAGCGACAAGCCTGTGCCCAAGGCAACGCCCGGA
>Ga0153929_1000765_pt1 | contig 11817 bp, 10 predicted proteins | sample TSNJ013MetaG_FD_104689 | JGI IMG/M metagenome (GOLD analysis project Ga0153929, IMG submission 104689) | Attine ant fungus gardens microbial communities from New Jersey, USA - TSNJ013 MetaG | ecosystem: Host-associated > Fungi > Mycelium > Unclassified | place: USA: New Jersey, Wharton State...
AATCTCTGTCCGCCTTCGAATGGTCCTGACCTTTTTACTTTTCAATCTTATATCCTACTCCCCACACGGTCTTGATATATTTGGGATTACGGGGCGGCTCTCCCAGCTTCTCCCTCAGGCGCCGGATATGTACCATCACCGTATTGTTGCAATCCAGATACTCCTCGCCCCATACCGTCTCAAATAAGCTTTCTGAAGAAACCACCTTACCGTCATTTTCGCACAATGTCCACAGAATCTTAAACTCAATCGGCGTCAGCGCAACCGGCTTTCCATACAGGCTGCATTCATGACGTTCATTGTCAATCATAAGGCCGCCAATTTCAAAGGTATTGCTGCTGTCCGCCTGTGCGTCGTTATAACTCTTATAACGGCGCAGCTGTGCCTTAACCCGGGCAATAACCTCCAGCGGGTTAAAGGGCTTCGTAATATAGTCGTCTGCTCCGATGGTCAGGCCCCTAATCTTATCGATGTCCTCAATTTTGGCCGTCAGCATAATAATCGGATAGTTATACTCCTCCCGGATCTTGCGGCACAGGGTAAATCCATCCAAATCCGGCAGCATAACATCCAGAATTGCCAGATCCATCAGCTGGTTCCGCACCTCTTCCATTGCTGAGATCCCGTCGTAGCATTTATGAATCGTAAAACCTTCGTTCATGAGATACAATTCAATCAGATCCGCAATTTCCTTCTCATCATCTACTACTAAAATGTGATTACTCATGGGTCACCCTCCCTACAGCCGCCGCATACACTACGAATTCATTCTCCGGGGCCGAAGACGGCCCGGAGGACAGACGCAGCAGCCGGTCAGCCTCCTGCTGGTAATAGGCTGCCACGCCGCAAGCTCCGCAACCAATGGCTTCTGCTGCCAGGTATAAATTCTCACAGGCATGTCCTGCATCTAATAATACATATTTCGGTCCTTGTTTCTGATAGCGCCATTCGCTCCGATAGGGAACCGCCGTCCAGACGAAACTCACCGGAGCCTGGCCGAAGAAGGTCTGGCCGCCAAAGGCGGCACTCACTTGCTCCTGCTGATTCTTGATTTCCCCGATAAATTCCAGCGCATGATCCAGCGCATGATAGTGATACAGACCAGGCCGGAGTCCTTCCACCAGATTCACCCATAAATAGGTCTCCAGGGGATGGCGCGCGCCTGCAGAAGGTACCGTCCGCAGGGTTGCCTTCCGTTCCTTGCCAATCACTGCCTTCACACCCTGGCAGGACCAGAGCAGAAAGGCCAGCTCTGCCTGCGTCAGCGGCTCTTCGGTATAACTTCTCTTACTGGAGCGCCGTCCGATTAACGCCAGAATATCTGATGTACGGATCAGTCCGGAAAATTCTCTGGTCAAAGGAATCCTGGTGCCTCCGCAGTCCTTACATAGAGAAGGCTGCGGCAAACCGGCCTTCTGATCGCTCATTCCCTCCGGCGGGTTCGCCTTCATCCATTCCCGCCCTTCCTGTATATGCTTTTTGCGCTCTGTCTGCTCCATACTTCCTCCTTATTATCCGGAATAACCGCATACGTGAATGATCATACCGGATCATTCTGCATAGAACTTATGATGGCCGGTACCATCTGCTTCTTACGGGATACAACTCCCGGCAGCATCATACCGTCACCTTCTGCCCGCCGGTTAAAGGCGTTCTCGGCAATTTCCTCCGCGCCTTCTCCCCGGAATAGAAGGATCGTGCCTTCCTCCATAATATCTGTCAGCATAAAGAACACCATATCCACATCGTGTTCCTTCAACACCTTTTCCATATAAGGAATCAGCCGCCCCTTGATTTCCGTTAATTCGCCATGATCCATGGAATTGATCTGGCCGATTCCCATGGATTTATCAAGCACAGTGAACTGCTTGAAGTCCTGATAGAAGATCTCCTCCGCGGTCCGGCTGGCAAAATTACTGCCTGCCGTAAACATCGCCTTCGCGTGTTCCTCCACCTGGATGCCGGCAATGGCGGCCAACTCATTTGCTGCCTGCCGGTCGAGCGGTGTGCAGGTAGGCGAACGGTACATTAACGTATCCGACAAAATGGCCGAGCACAAAAGGCCGGCGATCGAAGGTTCAATCTCCACACCATTTTCCCGGTACATCTGGTAGATAATGGTCGCGGTACAGCCCAGAGGCTGGTTCCGGAAAAACACGGGAGAGATCGTCTCCAGGCTGCCCAGACGATGATGGTCGATAATCTCCAGGATTTCTGCGTCCTCAATCCCATCCACTGCCTGGGACTGTTCATTGTGATCCACCAGGATCATCCGCTTCTTACGGGCACCCAGCAGCTTACGCCTGGAGATCATCCCCAGCAGCTTTCCTTCTTTATCCACCACCGGAAAATCCCGGTGACGGTGCTTTGTCATAATAACCTTTACTTCATCAATATAGTCATTTTTATTGAAGCTAATCAGATTCTCTTTCTTCATAAAAAAGTCAATCGGAATGCTTTGATTGATTAATCTGGCCACGGTAAAGGTATCGTAAGAGGTCTTAATAACCGTACAGTGATTCTCCTTCGCCAGCTTAACAATCGTCTTCGAGACCGTCGCCCCTCCGCTGACAATGACACAACCTGCATTCATCTCAATGGCACACAGCTGAGACTCATAGCGGTTACCCGTAATGACAATGTCATCCTGTTCAATGAACTCCTCCATTGCATCCGGATTGGCCGCCGCAACCAGTACTTTCCCTTTGGTAATGACCGCCTGTATATCTCCCACGATCAGTTCGCCGCCCAAAGTCTCTACCAGGTTCTTATAGGGAGTCTCCGCACGGGAGAGCACCGCGCTGTCGTACATACCCATATAGGACTCTGCAATGTCACCCTCGGTAATAATTCCGGTAAGAATGCCATCTTCGTTCACAATGGGCAGTGTTACCACGCTCATATCCGCCATCCATTCCCATGCTTTTTTCAGCGACAGGCAGCTTAATACCCGCTTAAACCTTCGGATATCCATATCTTTTACCTGCCGCCGTACATCTCCTATGTAATAAGGGGCCGGCATTCCAAAACGCTGCAGCACATATTTGGTCTCCAGGTTCATCTGCCCTGCCCGCTTGGGGTAATAGGCCTTACCGGTCACTCGCTCTTTCAGCCGGGCATAAGCAATCGCCGAGCAAATAGAGTCCGTGTCTGGGCTTACATGACCAATCACAAATACCGGCGCCTCTTGACGCGGCTCCTCGACCAATTCCCTTTCTCTCTTCATGGCGTCTCGTCCCTTTCTCTGCCTATTATACCTTCGATTGACATTGTCAAAGGAAGGTACGTTCAGTATAGCACAAAATAGCCGGTTGAAAATAACTTTTTCCTTAAAAATGGTGAGGTTCCTGCCTTAGCCGGCGGGCGAAAAAACAGCCATTGCAAAAACGCGGCGGCTGTTCTTGGTAAATTTTAATGGTGGAACAGGCGGATTCCAGTGAAGCACATTGCCATCTTATGTTGGTTACAGGCTTCGATTACGAGATCATCACGAATTGAGCCGCCGGGCTGTACTACGTATTTCACGCCACTCTTATAGGCTCTTTCAATGTTATCACCAAAGGGGAAAAATGCATCGGAGCCCAGGGCCACATTCTCCATTTTATCCAGCCACGCGCGCTTGGCCTCTCTGGTGAATACCGGCGGCTTTCCTTTAAAGATCCGCTGCCAGGCGCCTTCTTCCAGCACATCCAGGTAATCCTCACCGATATACAGATCAATTGCATTATCCCGGTCTGCCCGCTTAATATCGTCTGCGAAGGGCAGCTCCATCACCTGAGGTGACTGCCGGAGAAACCAGTTATCGGCCTTACTGCCTGCCAGACGCGTGCAGTGAATCCGGGACTGCTGGCCCGCACCGATTCCGATCGCCTGTCCGCCCTTTGCAAAGCATACGGAATTGGACTGGGTATACTTTAACGTAATCAACGAAATCATCAGATCGATTTTAGCCGCATCGGGAATCTCCTTCTCCTCCGTAACCACATCAGAGAGGAACTCCCGGTCAATTACCAGTTCATTCCGTCCCTGCTCAAAGGTAATGCCAAAAACATCCTTATGCTCAACCGGAGCCGGTACGTATGACGGATCAATTTGAATCACAGCGTAGGCGCCCTTCTTCTTCGCCTTTATTAATTCCAGCGCCTCCGGCTCATATCCCGGAGCCAGAATACCGTCGGATACTTCTCTGGCGATGATCCGGGCTGTCGCCGCGTCGCATACGTCGGACAGGGAAATAAAATCCCCAAAGGAAGACATCCGGTCTGCTCCTCTGGCTCTCGCGTAAGCACAGGCCAGGGGAGAGAGCTCACCCAGATCGTCTACCCAATAGATTTTACTCTCGATCTCACTCAAAGGAAGGCCAACTGCGGCACCGGCAGGCGATACGTGCTTAAAGGAGGCGGCCGCCGGCAGGCCGGTGGCCGCCTTCAGTTCCTTGACCAGCTGCCAGCCGTTAAAAGCATCCAGAAAATTAATGTAGCCCGGCTTGCCATTTAACACCTGAATCGGAAGTTCGCCTTCCTGGATGAAAATTTTCGACGGCTTTTGATTTGGATTACATCCATATTTTAATTCTAACGCTTTCATCTCTCTATGTCCCTTCTCATGGTTTTTACTGATTCTTATTCATAATCTTACTAATATATCGCCCCGTTTCAATATCAATGTAACGAACAAATAGCGAAACCTTGTTTTCTTCATTCAGGCTGCTCCAGATGGCTGCCGTAAAGGCTTCCATATCGTCCGGAATCCCCACTTTCTTCGGTTCCCCCTCAAAGCTTGGCAATGGTTCCGCATTCTCACGATAGGTGTGAATAAAACGTCCCTCGCCTGCTTTGGGATTATTGTAAGCAAAGGTGTAACGGTTACAGCCGGCAGGGTCGCCGGAATCACTCTTCAGGATGGACATTGCGAAATTAAAGCTCCCCTTTTCGATATGCATAATACTGGAAATCCGCGGTGTATAATTGGGGCCATCCGGCTCAAACTCTCTGGTCCGCAGTGCCTGCTCAAAGGTCTGCTGCTTGTCCATTAATTCATAGATCGTATCCGTCTGATCTCCATTTGTCACAATCGTCTTATTGCCCAGTACCCGAACCGGAGCATAAATAATCAGGCTTGGATCCTTCAGCTTAGAAGGGTCGAAGGCCTGTGTGCGGATTCCCTGCCCATGCTCCACAAAAACACGGTTCCGGCTGTTCTCACTCCGGCCCATAATAAAATAGGCAGTAACCGCATAGCGGCCGTCCGCCGATTTACCAATGACAATTCCTCTTCCCGGGTAAGAATTTCCCTGCAGTTCCTGTTCCAATGAGATTCTTTGCATCCTGTGTGTCCTCCTTTTAATCGAAAAAACCGCCTGGGTAACCTGACGGTCGCCCAGGCGGTCGGCTTTACTAAAATCTCTGCACTCCCCGTGGGTACTCCCACTTATCCGCCAGTCGCGCAGAACCTGCCTTTAGATTACAACAGGAGCTCCAAAATTTCAACTACTATTTCACTATTTCCACGTTTAGGTATCCTTTTCGTCCCCACATCATGCTTATAGAAGCTGTGCTCGCTGCTCTTCGGGTGACAGGAGCGACAGGTACGAGGGGGCGATGTCAAACACAGTCTTCGCGCCGGTCACGCCTTCCTGCACCAAACGGTAAGCGGCCCGCGCGTAAGCCGTCAGCACACTGGCTGTGAATTCAGGGTTAGAACCAAGCTTCAGGGAATACTCAATCATCTGATTGGTGCCATTACCGGTTACGCCGCTTCTCAATACAAAACCTCCATGAGGCATCTGATTATGTACTGCCAGGAAATCGGCTTCTTGCATAAAGGTTACCGTAGTGTCATAATCTGCAAAGTAATTGGGCATGTTCACGATTTCCGCTTCAATCGCCGCGCGGTCTGCTCCTTCTTCTGTCACTATGTAACACTCCCGGGTATGCTTCTGCCTTGTGGTCAGGGCCGGATTCTCACAATTACGGACAGCTTCCAGCGCGCTTTCCACTGGTACGGTGTACTGAATACCATATTTCACGCCCTTTACACGGCGGATCGCATCGGAATGTCCCTGGCTGACGCCCTTCCCCCAGAAGGTATAGGTGCTGCCATGACACAGAACCGACTCTGCATAAATACGGTTCAAAGAAAACAGCCCCGGATCCCAGCCTACGGAAATAATGCCGACGGTGCCGGCCGCCTTACAGGAAGCGTCTACATTCGCAAAATGTATCGGGATCTTCGCATGAGTATCAAAGCTGTCAATTACGGTAAAGTGCTTCGCCATCTCCGGCGTCTGCTTCGGAAGATCCGTAGCACTGCCGCCGCAGAGAATCACTACGTCAATTAAGTCCCTCTGATTCATCAGGTCATCCATTGTTCCGACCGGAACACCAGGAGTGGCGTTCTGAACCTCCGAAGGATTCCGGCGGGTAAAAATGCCTGCCAGCTGCATGTCATCATTCCTGGCAACTGCCATCTCCACACCTCTTCCAAGATTTCCATAACCCACTATCGCAATTCTTATTTTAGACATGTTTTGTCTCCTTTTGCTTATTTTATAAACATTTTACAATAAAAACTTTAAAAAGGCAAGTGGCTTCTTTGTTTTATTATGTGAATTGCTTTTTTCTCCTTTTTACAGACACATTTTTTTCTATTCACAATTTTCCAGATTGTAAACGTTTTTACCAATCCTCCCTATTTCGATCCCTCATTTATAAAATGGTTCGTAGATTACATTTTTTTTGTATGATAAAATAAGGGCAGAAACGAGCGATTTAACAGAAAGGAAGGACATCTTTATGGCATTACTGCAAGTAACAACCGAGAATGGAATTGTGGAAGGTCTTCCTGGCTCCAACCAGGCCATCAGTATCTTCAAGGGGATTCCCTTTGCCAAACCGCCAACAGGCGATCTGCGCTGGAGGGCTCCTCAGCCTGCGGAACCCTGGGAAGGAGTCCGGCAATGCTACAAGTTTGCTTCGATCCCCGTTCAGCCCCGCTTCTCCTCGGAAGGAGGCGGGAACACACTGGCAGCCCAGGAATTCTATGTGATGGAATATCCCACGAGCGAAGACTGTCTGTATTTAAATGTTTGGACTCCGGCGAAATCCGCTGATGAAAAACTGCCTGTGGGCGTCTATTTCCATGGCGGCGGTTTTGAAACCGGCTACAGCTACCTGAATGCTTACGACGGCGAAGGCTTCGCGAAAAGGGACATCGTCATTGTCACGGTAGCATACCGCCTTAACCTGTTCGGCTTCCTGGCTCACCCCCTGCTGGCAGAGGAAGATCCCCATGGTAGTACCGGCAATTACGGAACGCTTGATCAGATCGCGGGAGTGGAATGGGTGAAACGAAATATTGCCGCTTTTGGAGGCGATCCGGATAATATTACACTCTTCGGCCAATCTGCCGGCGGCTTTAGTGTGCAGAATCTTTGCGCAGCCCCTTTGTTAAAGGGCAGATTCCAGAGAGCTATTATGCAAAGCGGCGGCGGCTTGAACAAGTATGCCGATCTTAATCCGCTCCCGAAGGGAGAAGCCTATCGGACCTCGATTCAATTCTTAGAATTCCTGGGTGTCCGCACCCCGCAGGAAGCCCGGGAGCTGGATGCCGAAATGATGGTGCTGAGAATGAAGGAGTTCAAGAAGACCGACAGCTATTCTCTCCTCTTTTATCCTTGTATTGACGGCTATGCCCTTACGGAACCGCTGGCAGATTATTTCTGTGCCGGCAAGCAGCCGGATATCGACTATCTGCTGGGCTGCACGGCGGATGAAATGCGCCGGCCCGGAACCAGGCCCCCTGCCTATGAGGTGATCGAGGCCAGGGCAAGAGAAAAATATAAGGATCTGGCCGACCGGTACCTGGAGGCGATTCAGGCGCAGGACCCTGCCGCCTGCCAGCCTTATTTCGAAGATCCCACCGGGTCGCAAATGCTGGCCGGTGACCTGGCCTGGTGTGAGAACCAGCTACGGCTGGGGCGGAGGCCTGCCTATATGTACTACTTTACTTATGTGCCGCCCGGAGCAGATGGCGCCCACCATTCCGCAGAGCATCATTATGTGTTCCAGACGCTGGTACGCTCGAAGCGTCCTTATAAGGGGTTTGATTTCGACTTATCCAATGAGCTGGCCGATTACTGGGCGAACTTTATTAAGACCGGCAATCCGAACGCAAAGGACAGTGACACGTGGAAGCCTTATACGGCGGAAGCGCCGGAGGCTTTGATTATTGCGAAGGAGCGTTATATGGGCTCCGTTCCCCGTCCGGCGGATGTAGCCTTCCAGGCAGATTATAGCTTAGGGAAATTGAAGTAACGAAAATTCCCCTCCTTTGACCACATACCGCACCGTCAAAGGAGGGGAAGATTCCTTAATTGGCCGTCTCCGCATACTTCCGGATACTCGCCGCATTTACATAGACCTCCGGGCTGCCGCCATTGTCCACGACAAAGGTGGGAGCCTGCATCACGCCGTACTTTTTCACCAGGTCTGCCTGCTCTTCTGCATCGATCACCTGGTATTCCTCATTCTTCAGGAACTCCTTGGCAATCCGGCAATTCGGGCAGGTCTTCGTCGTAAACAGGTACTTCTTCACGACCGGTCCCTGCTCCGCCTTCTCTTCCAGTTCTCCTGCATTTACCGTAACCGGGCTGCCGGGTGCTCCTTCCCGCTTCAGACAGGATGTCTCTACCCTGTATTCCTTCCGGTCCTTATACTCCTGGGTCTTTCCTTCGTTCCAGTTCTGTACCGGCCGGTAATATCCGGTAATCCGGCTGTATACCTCTGCCTTCTCTCCACAGGCAGGGCAGGTAAAATGCTCTCCGCTGATATAGCCATGAGTCTTGCAGACCGAATAGGTAGGAGACATCGTATAATAAGGGAGACGGTAATTCTCCGCAATGACCTTCACCAGCTTGGCAGCCGACTGCCAATTCGGCAGTTTCTCTCCCAGGAATGCGTGGAATACGGTGCCGGAAGTATAAAGGGTCTGCAACTCATCCTGAATATCCAGCGCGTCGAAGATATCCGTGGTATAGCCCACCGGAAGATGGGAGCTATTCGTATAATAAGGGGTATCGCTATCCTCCCCCGACGTACGAATGTCCGGATAGTACTTTTTATCATGCTTCGCCAGGCGGTAAGAGGTAGACTCTGCCGGTGTGGCTTCCAGGTTATACAGGTCGCCATACTGCTCCTGGTAATCGGCCAGACGCTCCTTCATATGATTCAGAACTTCCTTCGTGAACGCCTGCGTCTTCTCATCGGCCATGGAACCACCCAGCCACTTGGCATTCAGGCCAACCTCATTCATGCCCAGCAGACCAAGGGTGGAGAAGTGATTGTCAAAGGTGCCTAAGTAAGACTTTGTATAAGGATACAGCCCCTCATTCAGAAGCTTTGTAATGACTTCCCGCTTAGTGTGCAGGGAGCGGGCGGAAATATCCATAACCCGGTCCAGCCGGCGGTAGAACTCTTCCGGTGTGTCGGACCGGTACGCAATCCGGGGCATATTTATGGTTACAACCCCTACGGAGCCGGTGCTCTCGCCGGAACCAAAGAATCCGCCGGACTTGCGGCGCAGTTCCCGGAGATCCAGACGCAGGCGGCAGCACATGCTGCGTACGTCGCTGGGCTCCATATCGCTGTTAATATAGTTGGAGAAATACGGGGTTCCATATTTCGCCGTCATCTCAAAGAGCAGCCGGTTATTCTCCGTATCGCTCCAGTCAAAATCTCTGGTGATGGAATAGGTCGGAATCGGGTACTGGAAGCCCCGTCCATTGGCATCGCCCTCAATCATGATCTCGAGGAATGCCTTATTGACCATATCCATTTCTTTCTTACAGTCTTTGTATTTAAAATCCCTTTCCTTGCCGCCGACAATCGCATTCAGCTCAGCAAGGTCATTCGGAACCGTCCAATCTAACGTAATGTTCGAAAAGGGTGCCTGCGTTCCCCAGCGGGAAGGCGTATTTACACCATAAATAAAGGATTCAATACACTTCTTAACTTCTTCATAAGACAGGTTGTCTATCTTAACAAAGGGCGCCAGATACGTATCAAAAGAGGAGAATGCCTGGGCGCCTGCCCATTCATTCTGCATAATTCCCAGGAAGTTTACCATCTGATTACAGAGTACGGACAGATGCTTCGCCGGGGAAGAGGTAATCTTACCGGAAATTCCGCCCAGTCCTTCCTGGATCAGCTGCTTCAGCGACCAGCCGGCACAATATCCGGTCAGCATGGAAAGGTCATGAATATGGATATCTGCTTCTCTGTGAGCCCTCGCGATCTCTTCATCGTAAATTTCCGACAGCCAGTAGTTCGCCGTTACGGCACCGGAGTTACTGAGAATCAGGCCGCCGACCGAATAGGTCACGGTGGAATTCTCCTTTACACGCCAGTCCTCCACTTTTACATAGCTGTTCACTACATCCTTGTAATCCAGAATCGTAGACTTCATATTGCGGATCTTCTCCCGCTGCTTGCGGTAAAGAATATAAGCCTTGGCTACATCCGTGTAACCGGACTGCTCCAAGACATGCTCTACACTGTCCTGAATTTGTTCGACCGTAATCTTCTCATTCTGAATTTTGGATTGAAAATCTGCAGTAACGCGCAGAGAAAGAAGCTCAATAATCTCGTCACTGTACTGCTTGTTCGTTGCTTCAAAGGCTTTGCGGATCGCATCTGAAATCTTCGATAATGTAAAATCCGCTACCTCTCCATCACGCTTGGCTACCGTAAACATTATAATCTCCCTTCAAGTCGATTGCAAGTCAACAACCCCCGATATCTTGTATTGTAACACAAGATATTGGGGGTTGTCAATCGAACGTAACAAGATATATAGTTTTTCTTATTTCTTTTTTGCGCAGAAAAATCTGCCTATTTGGAAGTTTCTGTATAATTGAATCACACTTGCATAACGCTTCTCTGGTTTCGCGCGCATGCATTTATGTAAAATCCAGGTTAACCAAAAGGATCGCAATCTTCCCTCTGCCAGAACCTTCAGCGTCGCGCCAAGTCCGTAAATATCCGCGCCGCAGGTCAGTGGAATATCCTCCGAAGGGTATTGCTCCGGAGCCGCAAAGCCAATCGTCCCCAGATGCTGTTCCGCCGTTCTGCCATCCCGAAAAGGGACAGTGCTTCCGAAATCCACCAGACGAATCCGTCCATCCCGCCCCAGAATCAGATTGGCCGGCTTCAAATCTCCATAAATCAGAGGAGGCCGGCATTCCCGGTGCAGATAGGAAAGAATCTCACAGATCTGCATCCCCCATTCATACAGCCTGGCCGTACCAGGCACTTCCTGCCCGGAAAGCTCCTGAAGATTTCGGCCTTCCACAAATTCCATTACCAGATATACCAGTTCCCGCTCCCGGAAGAAATCCAAGATTCGGGGAATAGCCGGGTGATGAAGACCACATAGAATGCTGCATTCCCGCTCCAAGGCCTCTACCGCGGAGGGATGTTCTTTACCGACCGCTTTCACTGCCGCGAACTGCTCCAAATGGCGGTCTCTGGCCAGATAGACGCGTCCGTGTCCTCCCTCCCCCAGACTGGATAACAATTCGTATCGATCTTTTAAAACAACGCCGGCATAATCCATGGCAATCCTTTCGTAAAGACCAGACCGATACACCCGGGGGAGGGAGGAACGGCTGCAAGGGATAAGATAAAGGAGAGATAATCGAACGATTCTAAGATCGTTCTCCCTGAGTATACCCCATACATACAAAAACCTCACGCAACAAAGCGTTACACTTTGTTACATAAGGTATCATTTTTTCCTGATACCTGCGGGTAAATCTCC
>Ga0153929_1000775_pt1 | contig 11713 bp, 12 predicted proteins | sample TSNJ013MetaG_FD_104689 | JGI IMG/M metagenome (GOLD analysis project Ga0153929, IMG submission 104689) | Attine ant fungus gardens microbial communities from New Jersey, USA - TSNJ013 MetaG | ecosystem: Host-associated > Fungi > Mycelium > Unclassified | place: USA: New Jersey, Wharton State...
CTTTTTCCCCCTCAGACTTTCACTCGCCACGCCAGACCTCAACTCCGTCAATGGTGTAATCATTAATCTCCTCTATATTACACCAACCCGTCATCTCCTCTATGTGACTGACACAAGGAGCGGTGTTACAACCCACAAACTCGAACATCTATCCTGTTTCTTCCCGGGTTTACTCGCACTTGGGCTTTTCAGTCTCTCAACTACAGATTCTCCAGCTTATACTTCATCTCAGAAACAACTACACCGTTGGGCAGCTGAAGGCCTCGCTGAAACGTGTTGGTTGATCTACCACGACCAGGAATCTGGTTTGGGTCCAGACGAAGTCCAGATGGTGGACTATGCTAATTATATGAAGACTCAAGGAAGCAATGATCGTAATAACCCCGCGCGTGGAACAAGCTTTGGCTCCCTTGAACGGGAAGGGTTGTGGGTCAGGCAGATAGCGAACTGGAAAAAGGATGGAAAGATGAGTGGCACTCCACCAGGAGTTCCTATGCCTGGAGAAAGTTTCAAAAGGGAGGGAGATCCAAAGAATAGAGATTACAGAGTTATGATCAATAGCTATTTGTTGAGACCTGAGGTATGTTTTATCGCACTTTTTTTTTCCACCAGAAGGACAATTAATTGGTGCTCTTCATTACAGACCTTAGAGTCCTTTTTCTACATGTGGAAGTTGACTGGCGACGTGAAGTGGCGTGAACGTGGATGGTACGTCTCACCTCATAGTCCGTTAAGAACTGATTCAGGACTGGTTCCCTTTCAGGTCTATCTTTCAAGCGATTGAGAAACATACCAAGACACAATATGGTTACGCAAGCGTATCTAACGTCGATCGGGAAAGTCCGGGTACTAAAAACGAGATGCCAAGGTAATGTCTTGTGCAATCATGTCTAATCTGATCTTCACTAATGCTTTTCAGTTTTTTCCTGGCAGAGACGTGAGTTTTTCGTATCGTGAAGACTTTGCCACTCAATTCATGGATTCTATCAGACTTAAATATCTGTATCTGCTGTTCAAAGAAGATGATATCGTTCCACTTAGCAGTTGGGTGTTCAATACGGAAGGACATCCTCTACCGGTGTTCGACTGGGCACCTTGGGAGAAAGAGGAGTATAATATTGTTAGTAACGTCCTGTCGTCTTGACAATAATCTAGACGGAGAAGTTGGTCATTGCTGTCGGACTCAGGCTGGAATTGCGATATGGGTCGGCCCCTGAAGATTTGATGTGCCTTGGTTCAGTCATCTACAGCCTGCGGCAGGTGGAAACTGGAATGGTGTTGACAGTAAAGGGATACCCTGAGACATGAGTGAAATGAGGGCTGTGAGGTCATTGTCAGGTTCAAATATCATTGAGACAAATGATAATTCGTATTTACAAGATACCTAAGGCATGAGAGTGCCACACAGAATAGTAACGGGAGTGTATATATACTGAGCTTTTATCTAAAAGAAAGTATCTGTACAGTCACTGAATTAAATATTCCAATCTGTCATCTGACAGATCTGAAAACGTACGAAGGTCAAGAAGACACTCGAATTCTTGGAGCGCCTATCGCTCTTGAGCAGAATGGGGTACATATAGTGCTGCAGCATGGTCAAAATGGCTCGTTAGTAGTCTGGTTATGTCCCTTCTGGTCACCATCCCGTCAAGGTGGCCATCTTCTGTAAATAGAATTTCTCTTAGGTTCTTTGAATCGAAAAAAAAAATCAGAACAAGTGTCACTGCTGCAGAAAGCATCTAGAACTCACCATTTTCTGGAACATGGTGACGACTAGTTCTCTGGGAACTTGCTTTCTAAGCTGTAGAGTTGTAGTATCAAGCGTTGACGAGAAGTCAATAATATTCTCTCCAGGAATAGCTGATTGAATTCCGGAAGTCTCTGTTATTGTTGGCATCTCGGCAACCTCGGGTCCCATAGAAGCCTGGTTCAGAGTGTGTGATTGATCTGCTGAAGAATCTGTTTTCACATCAAGGTCCGGACGTGGATCCGAAAATTGATGGGAGAACGAGCAGATCTCAAGCGACTGCGATGGAGAGCGAGGGAGAGCATCTGAATAACCGATCAGTCATCATCCATGGCTATTTTTAAATGATTTGCATACGAAGAAAAGCCCTTAGTTTTTCACTCGAAGCAAACCCAACTAAATTTCGCCCTTTCACTACAGGAAAGCCAGAGTACGTATAACGGGTAAGGAGATGATCTAAAGACTGTTTAGCTTCGTAATTCGAGCAGTATAATTGCTGACATACCCAATTCACTAACAGTCAATGCTCCATCCTCAATCTTGATTAAACTATCAGCGTTCTTCATGATGCTTTCACTTGTATCCTTCCGAAAATCTTTGAAATCAACAGGAGGCAACCAAGGGTAGCGATGCATTGCAATCCAAGTCGCGTATATTCCATCTGTACCAAGAGCGTCTCCCACCAATTTTGCAGTCATGACCACAATCATGATCGGCAGGACGTGTGAAAGAGCGCCTGTGAGCTGGTAATCAAGGTCAAACCCCACAACTATCAGGTCAAAGGACAATGTCACACCTCGAACAGGATGACGACCAAAGAGACTGACCAAACCCTCCGGTCATTCAAAAGGAAGAAGAAATTGTGAAGTTGTGCATACCTGTCATTCGAGTAACACCGCCCAACATAGCTGCAGCCCCGATAACAGCATAAAACCCAGGAGAAATGCATCGCACTGAAGGATCAGGGGGACAACTGAGAAATATCGCTGCTTTTGGATACAGACGATACATCGATTGACTAATTACTGTATTCAGGAACGATTTTGATGAAGAGAATAAAGGCACAAACGTGACAAGGCCGACTGCTCGACCCAGGCATGCACCAACAGCGATTGTGGGCAAAAATATCCCTGCAGGTATCTGCTCCGTGATCATGAGTGTGTATAGAAAGAGAGCGACCACGCCAAGGACACAGACCATCATTCCAAAAGTCCAGGCTGCAGTAATTAGCTTCAATGCTGCCGTTAAAAGTAGCAAGAAGATGTTTTGTCCAGCAGCGGTCGGGCTGAAGATCCAGTTTAGTGGAACGCAAATTTGCCCTACGATTAACATACTTGCACAAACCGTGGTAATCGCCCTTGGATGGATCACATTCTTGGAAAAGGTTGGTAACCAACTCCGAGCTTTGCACCCTAGAAATATCGCGGTTGAAGACAATAAAGCCAAACGAAGAAGAATATACCCACCGCGCAAAAACTACCTATGGAATTGTATGAGGGATAAAGCGAGTGATGGTGCCAAGCAACTCACAAGATAGCTGACGGCAGCAGTTATAGCAGTAACACAGATGACCTCCAGGACCGGCCAGTCAGCAATCATACTATTCTTTCGGTAGACTGCGATTTTGACGTTTAATTTGATCAAAAGAGAGCCCAGGACACCCTGGGCTTGGTTTAAGTAGTCAAGAATCGGAGAGTGAATGTTCCAACCTACACCGATGACTCCCAAAATTAACCAAGGGACCTGCGAAAATATGTCAAGATGGCGCCGCAGAGATGCAACCTGGATTCACAAGTTCAAACGCCCTCCAGGTATCATCCACAAAAGTGACCTATAGAAGCTAAGTATAATGTAAGTGAGAGGTGTTGCAAGCCTACCTGAAATAAGACAAGTTTCGCAGTGCCGAAGGGATTGACCCATTGCAAAGCAACCGCAGCGATGGCCGATGCTACAAATCCCTTCCACATTACCTCAAGTTCGTTCGAGAATGTATCCAATTCTGGATCAAGACCGTTATGCAGTGTCTTTCACAATAAGTGAATTTGTTCACCTTCCAGACCAAAGAGCACACCTCCTAAAGGACTGCCAAATGCTACTGACACACCCGCCGCTGCGGCCGCTGCGAGTATTCTTCGCTTTAGAGCTATCAACAAAATTGGGAAGTCCCGACAACAAAAGAATGAGATAGTGACCTTCATTATTTTTGAACTGCCTGAAAAACCGAGAGATGCAAAAGGCCAGACAACAGGAAACATGTACGAGAGGACCCTAATTCCAGAGATATAGTTCAACAAGTAGAGACTTGAAACAACGGACCTCTTTTCCAAGAGACAGACCGGAAGCAACTGTAAGAGCAAGACCAAGAGCCTTTATGAGCAAGGTCCAGGGTGAGAGGAAAGCATCCAGGACGTAACCCCCCAAAATCTACTGGGATCGGTCGTGGTGAGGGACTGAGAATTGAACAAACTCACTGCTTTTATCTCAGGAACTTCTTGTCGTCAGTGTGCACATAATGTCAGAATCACAAAGAGCTCACTTCCGGTGTGGAATGCACTACAAAAACTCAAGTCGCTGCAAGCATTGCATCGAAGATGGCTCACTAAGGGGCATACGTGACGACAAGTATGGCAGCAGTTGCTGCAAATGCGATCTTGAGTAGCGGATGAGAAGTAATCTAGGGCATTGGATGGGATATAGCTTACAGCAAGGGCGATATAAACAAAGGATTGCAGTAAAGATGAGCCTGAAATCGTATTGAAATTGAAGTATGTGCTCCACGACTGCCAGTCGCGGCAGACTTCCCCCGCTGAGGGACGCTGAGTATGATATACACACAGGAAGAGCTGACATTGCTGACATACGGTCGATGCCGCTACAACAAGAAACTTGATTATAGAAGAATCCGTATGCACAACGACCCTCGCGAAGATCCCCCAACCTGAAGTCCGTCTAGTATCGGAAACACGTCATCTAGATACAACATACCATTTGACTAACACGTCCAGCCAGGCTCCTGCTATCCCGATTCCCATACCGGTGAAAATGACCACAAACCATACGCACGCAGCATCCAGAGCTGGGTATATGATGCCCCGTACACCTGCTTCCGACATGAGAATCTGTTGTCGTGATCGTTCTGTCATGTCCACTTGCAGCCAGTTTATTGAGGAGCCGTCGTTGTAGGTTGTTGCACATGGAATTTTCGGCTGAAATAGACGACCGTCCTCAGTGAGTTCATATTGCTCCTCCTCGTACTGTGTTTGCTGGAGCCCCGCATTCCCGGAAGACATTTTGAGTACGACAGATTATTGCAATGAGATAGACCCAGTTTTCGAGACACGCCCTCCCTCAAGATTCGTGGTGAAGTAATTGGAACCTCGACACATAACCAAACAACTGCCCGACCTAATGTCCCAGCCATCACAAGTTAATGCTGTTTCAGCACCGTCCGCAATGCTTCAGGATGTTTCTTCTATGTCTTCGATACTTATGGGTCCATTGAATGAACTACAAGCTCTGTCGCAAACTCTTTTTCTTTCGCTTTCTCCTCCACAAACGAAGCCGCCACCGCCACCACCATTAGATGCATTTCTTCAGTGCGACAGGGTCCTCGCACAAGCACTTAGTACTGCCCAGACTCATCAAATTAAGCAGAGAAATATTGAAACTCTTGAGAAAGAAATCCTTGATCTAGACACTCAGTGGAGAAATATATGTGAGGAACTCACCAAGGGGAAGAAAGAACTCGAAGAACTGATTGAAGAAGGTGAAGAGAGACTCAAAGCGATAGAACAGGCCAAGAAAGGTGTGCTATCTATTTGTCCTTCTAGGCATTTACCTCAAAATCCTCAGCATCTATTCCCTATCCTGAACTCCTGGCATATGCACAAAGCTTGAGCGCGTTCACTTCAGCACCACCAAACATGCCAGACCTGAATCTTCCGGGTCAACCACCGCCACCTCTGTTTTTCCCGCCCTTCCCTAACGAAGAAAAGATGCGTCGTGGGCACCTCAACGCTGAAGCTCCCCTTGGTTCCTTGGGCGAAACACATTCCGTGGGGCGGCGTGCGTATCCTCTTTTCACCTCGCTTGACTCTTCTCAGCATTGGTTTTCAGCTGCTGCCAATACTGTGTCGCCAGTCATGAACTTCAATCAACACATGGGTGCGAACCCCTACCGTGCAGATCGTCGTGCCCCTCAGCCACAAACCTTTGATTTGGATTTGGACCTGAATCCCGATTTGTAGATTCGATGCACACACTGATATCGGCTGGGAATTATATATGTATATCGATATAATAAGGGAACCATTATAGCCTAAAAGAACTTAAATCCCCATCAATGCTAATGGAACTAGAAAAAGTTGGGAATCGAGTGCAACGCCTTCTCAGTCATCTCTCCTTCTTAGTCTTTTAATGTTCGACCATGCTCTGAGCTGCCGCAAAGGCGAGAATACTGCTCCGCTCGGGCTGTTTTGCACTCTCTGTTTACTTGCGAATGTGTCGAGCTGTTGTCTGAATCCAAGATTTGGGGAGACAACGGGTCGTTTCTTTTGCACGTATGCAATGGCTTCGGCACTTGTGATCTTCTTAGTGGCAATCATATACGCGGAGACCACTGTAGCACTTCGACTGATGCCCATCAGACAATGAACCTAGGCTGATAATCAGACAAAGCGCTCTTCGTCTACTGTGAATCTAGGGCTTACAAGGACCTTGTTGTTCTCGTCGACCTCCATCGCTGACTTGATAAAGTTCGTTGTCTCCTCCAAGTGACGTAAGATATTGCTGTCCGGCGTATCATTAATCTGGATGTGCAACTTGTTGGTCTTGTCAATGATATCAGGAATGCGGGGCTCAATTTCGAGCATAGACACGACATGGGTAATTCCAAGCTCGGCCAACAGTTCTTTATTCCCAGCAGCAACCCAACTCCCAAGGTAAAGCCGATCAGTAATGAGATCAACTTCACTGCGAGGCACGTTCTTCAGGATATTTGTGCGAACCACTTGCCACTTTTGTTGGGGAAAGGAGAGCATAATCTATGGTTGGGTTGTTCTGGTTAGAGTTGGAATACTAGCAATGGATCAATTATAGGTGCCTGACGCTAAAGCACACGCAGCCTAATAAGATCGGAATGCTGTGGCTTGACAATCCCCTATGAACAAGCCATCAAGGATCGACTTGACCATCAAACTGCGATCAAGTTGTGTTCTGGACTTTACCATTAACTCAGATCTCTCTCGAAACGTGATCTTTTCCCAGGTCTAGGACCCGTGTTATCATCATGGTTACCCGAAGACATGGACAGAGATGCGCAGAAAGCGTACTTACTGCAGCAGTCTGCGCCTTCATTTCGTGAGCAGTAGACCTGGCAGAAAGAGCTAAATTAAAATTGATGTCTGAGTTTAGCTATAGTTGGTATATCTGCATCGTAGAAATCGGGGGTGCGGCATTTTTGAATTCATGAAGGAGATCATACCTGAAACCTCTGTAGCTCGTTGGCTTTGGCGGAACGGAGCATATACTCAGACAAGTCAGCCCTAAGAACTTGCTCTCTGGCGAGTCTGATCTCAAGAGTCTCTTCTCTTAGTCGTTTATTGATTGTCAATGAATGCCATCATGGCATTTCTCACTTTCTGTTACTTCCAGCTCATGAGCGGGCGAACGACACACAATATCTTGACATTTGACATGCCATTGAAAGAAGAAATCATGGTCCCATATCAATGTACCAACGTTGAAGGCGAACTAGAAACTTGTTCAAAAGGAACATGTAGACTTACTTGGAAGCCTCCTAGGACGCATCATTGTTCTGTTTGTGATGTTTGCAGGCTAGAGTTTGATCACCATTGTCCTTGGGTTTGTTTCCAAGCTCAATTCTTCCTGCTTTTGAATGCTGACTGGGGCATAACAGCTAGGGAACTGCGTTACCCTGGCCAAAATAAAAGTATTTCTGGCCCTTTTATCGGCGATCCCTATCGCTTTCTCAATTGGGGTCTTTCCTGTTGCTCCAATGCTCTGGCATCAGTCTATTGATGCCTTGAAAATATCACAAGTAGATCCAAGGATACAGCATGTTTGGTGGACAAAATTGCATTCTTGGTGTCTTGGTGGGCCGATCGGGAGGTACTTCATCGGAATTGCATTGGGTCTCTACATTTCAAGAGAACAGAGGATCAGCGATGGCCAAGTGGACGATTCTTTGTTCGAATCGCCCCATTCGAGGACAATACTCGTCGCATTGATTGGTCTCACGATCAGCCTCTTCTCATTCGTCCGTGAAAATCCTTCTTGGAAGAAAAAATAAGTCTTAAATCATCTTCTAGTCTTTGGCCCTCAGAATCACCTGGCAGCTTTTCAATGGCATTACTACCCTCGAAGCTCTTAGGCCATCAGTCAGGAAAGGCTCGCTGAGCCGACCCTCCAGCATTTTCGTCTGCCTTCCAGGCTCAGCTGATATAGTACCACTTATCTTATCTATCCCGCCGGAGGAGCATATCTACGATTTAGGACCAAGAGAAAACCTCAACGTCTTCCTGAGGCGGCCATTCATTCCCCCAGTGAACACGAAGTAAAATTTGAATGATAAAATCCATCACTATTACTCATAAATGAACCCTGCCGCAGGAAAGATTTCGATTGGCCACTCATTGACCCAGCCTTGATTCGACGATTACGATCAAAAATCAACTAGTTCAAATACCAAATCCTCTGGCTGCTGGGATCTCAGGGTGCAGTGCCCTGATTTCCACAACCAGTCGATGGCCAGTTAGCGGCCGTTTCGCCTGAAAGGCAGGCACCATTGAAAAGGGCCCCACCGTCTGAACCCGACCACTGACTACACGATACTTCTTGGAAATTTCCAAGGAGTGCTCCATGTCCAGATGGGAAGAAAGCGCTAGCGCCCCCTGTATCCTGACATATGTCAAAGCTTTGGTAAAATTATTGAACAGTGCATTTTTTCTTGATGAATAATGGTAGCTTACTGGAAGGGCTGACCATGTTGATTGTTTCGATTGCTTTGAGTTTGACCGCACCATTCCTTAAGACATATCATTTCATCCACAGTGGGGCTCTAGCTTCAAGTTATCTCACCTGGTTTCCTTGGACAGGACTAGAACGAATCAACGTCACACAATGATTCTAGCGATAAGTAGGACTCACCATAAATCAGTGACTTTGACTACGATGGAATGGAAGGGGCCTGAGAAAGATGGGGAGAACGGGTCAGATGTACCGGTGACAACGAAGCAGCGGCCACAAGCATCTCCTGCACCGAGACCAGGGGCAGCACCAAAGGAAAGCTGGTTTATCGCAGCGGTGAAACCTGATGCAGCCTTTCCACAAGCAGGTTGACCGCAGCCATTGTACATGGTGAAGGAGGCAGATCCAGAAGGGCTTTGGATGTAACCTCCTGTCTGCCGACTCTCTAGAGGAGTGGCATTGGCACTAATGATGCTGAGGAGTGCTAGTATCACTACTACCGATTTCATGGTATTGAGAATGAGATGTTCTTACATCTCCCGCCACATGTCTTGTTTTATAAGTTAAGACGATCCGAGGTTATAACGTTGTATACCCAAGCCGATGTATTTCCAAAAATTTTCCTGCGAGACAAAAGAGCTATTTTGGATGTCAGTTACCGTTGACTGGATCGGACCTGATGACCACGGGTTTTGTCCATCTGAAGCAGCCAGAAGACCACGGGATATGTCTTAAGATCATGTCGAAGTGTCGCAGCGGAATGATTTCGAGAGCAGCAATACAAATATATTGGTTCAACTCAATAATAGGCATACAAGTGGGTAAATTGCCTTCCCATTTGAGAGCGCATAAAGCTTGAACTAAATCTCGAACTGCTGTCCGCTTGAAGGTTTTGGAACAGGTGAATGGATTCAAAGACGGGAAAGTAGCCATCCATAAGAGTAGCACCGAGGTCTCAAGACGATTCTTTCTTCACATCATATTTCGCTGGGTCTGTCCCATGATGAGGATGGTTCACGAAGTTAAACCTAGACAAAAAGATGTCAGCAAAGTGAGAGAGAAAAGAGGAAGAAAGTTATTACATTGGGAAGACCGCTGTGATGAAGCCATAAGTAAACATTCCAGTCCATGGAAGTAGGGTACGTACAGAATTTGAGCTGAGAGAACTGTGAGTTGCGGAATGCAGTGCCTTGCACCCACTCCGGCTGATAGCTCTCGCCGTAGAGAGGTTTACCTTCCTTGGCACGTTGGCTGAGCTCATCAAGGTCACGATCATATTCACGTTGATTCTCTGACCAGCCCCAGAACCGTGCTAATGATAACATAAGAAAGAAAAACCAAGGGTCGAAAGAATTTGCACAAACCGCTCGAGCGCTGGTAAGCCATTAGAAACCCCCCGATAAAACCAAGTAAGCCTCCAAGACGCAACGGTGTTCTCATTTTAAATTTAGTGGGATCTGCCATTTCTGCACGAAGCTGAGAATTAGAGGTAGAGATTAATAAGGTCACGAACCCCAGAAATACAACGCAGCGGGGAAGGCACCAGTTGCGCCCAGCCAGATAGCATAGTCAGAGGGCCTCAAGTATCTTATAACACGCGACGCATGGGGATCTGTGTCAATTAGCGGGTAAGGAGTGTCAATCACCTTGCAGGGCATTGCAGTACTATGTTTGTCATTGCGGATGATGATGCCTGAGTACACAGGCTCACGTGTTTGTGGGAAACCTGGTCGAAACTTTGGGGATCTTTTGTTGTTCTCTTTCTACCATACCTACCCTTCCCCTTCGCAGCGATGAGCGCAATCCGCAGAAAGTTTAGTCACTCGAGCAGGTCTTCGCTACCTTACGTACGTCCCGCCCAGGGACCGGTGAATACCCCCCAGAGACAGGTGTGTATATCTGGTCTGGTGGTTCGCAAGATTGATGTTGTTTTCAGCCTTGGAATTTTTCAAATTTTCTGACTCGTCTGAACCCCTTACGGCGTCTGAGGTCTGTAAGGCGCCTCAATTCGGTTGAAGAGGGCCTCAGCTCTGATGAAGATCCTGACATCGAGTCATCGACACAGACGCGTTTTCAAACAACATTCCAGAGAGTACGTCTATTGTGATTTTGGACCCATTATTTTGAAAACTTATTCGAAGCGGCAGACTTCACTTTGGGCCCCACAGACCCAGGAGGATGATGATGAAATAGTAGACCAATCATCGACACAGGCACGTGCTCAAACACCATTCCAGGAGTGGCAGGAAGAGGAAGAAGAAGAGGAAGAAGAAGAAAAGAGAGACCCTTTTCCGGTCCCATCTTGGGTCGACAGGTTAGCCCAGGAGGGTGGAGAACTAAACCGGTCAATGACACCGTTCCAGAGTGTACGTCTATTGCCATCTCAAATAAATAACTCATTTTTAAAATCTTTCAGGTACTGCGAACTGGCAAACCCAGCTCTTATAGCTGTTTTTGGCCATTTGAGGAGGACAGAAAAGTAAAGCAACCACTGATGCAGGCACGTGATCAAACATCAATACAATTTTTGGCTGATAATATTCCAGAAACGGCAGACGGGGAATGGACGCACCTTTTCGACCTCATCTTGGACCCAATGGTCAACGGAGGACGACCAGCCCTCGACACAGGCACGTGATCAAACATCATTCCAGAGATTTTTGGTTGATAAATTGTTCCAGAAGTGGCAGACAGGGAATGGACACGCCTTCACAACCTCAACTTCAGCGACAGTGTCCTTTCAGGCACAAGGAGTGCCCCCAACTGCCATCATGCCAGGCACCGAGTTTACTCTTGACGCCGAGAGAAATCCATCCCAAAATTTGGATGCAGTGACAGATTTTCTTATGTCTAAAGTAAATAAGTCGATCAGTGCAAAGAGCGTAGACCGAATCGTGACCCTGCTTCAGTCCAACAAAGAAGGTGTGTCTTCCCTATTTTGTTCTTCTATAACAAAATGACGAAAATGAGAACAGATAC
>Ga0153929_1000777_pt1 | contig 11690 bp, 8 predicted proteins | sample TSNJ013MetaG_FD_104689 | JGI IMG/M metagenome (GOLD analysis project Ga0153929, IMG submission 104689) | Attine ant fungus gardens microbial communities from New Jersey, USA - TSNJ013 MetaG | ecosystem: Host-associated > Fungi > Mycelium > Unclassified | place: USA: New Jersey, Wharton State...
ATCAGGGCGCCGGCGGGCGCCCGAAGCGAACTGCATCCGGAACTTTCGATAGGGCTTTACTAAGTAGGCGTTAACGCAATGGTACGAATCCTGGGTTTGCGCGGTCGTGCCATGCTGGTCTCCAGTGCGCGGCACGTAACGCCGTCCGCTGTTTATGTGAACTCGTGCTGCTGTGCTGATTAATAACCCCTGAGCGCGGCAGCCAATACCTGCGCGACATGCAGCGCCTTCGTATCCGTGCCGTCTGCTATCTGGTGACGGCAACTGGTGCCGTCGGCGACGATCACTGCGTCCTGTGCTTTTCGCACAGCCGGCAGCAGCGACAACTCCGCCATCGCCTTCGACGCCTCGTAGTGCTCGGCTTCATAACCGAAACTCCCGGCCATGCCGCAACATGACGATTCGATCACCGAGACTTCGAGCTGGGGAATCCAGCCGAGCACAACCTGGACAGGACGGAACGCGTCGAAGGCCTTTTGATGGCAGTGGCCATGAACCAGTGCCTTCTGTTGAGCGAGGGGTTTCAGCGAAAGCCGCAGGCGTCCCGCCTCTTTCTCGCGGACCAGGAACTCTTCGAACAGGAACGATGACTGCGAAAGCTTGCGCGCTTCATCGCCGTAACCGTAGTCGAGGAATTCATCGCGGAACGAAAGCAGGCACGACGGTTCAAGACCGACAACCGGCACACCGCGTTCTATATAAGGCCGCAATGTGTCCAGCGTGCGGCGCGCTTCGGCCTTCGCTTCGTCGACCCTTCCCGCCGACAGGAACGTGCGCCCACAGCACAGCGGACGCTCCCCCGCCTTCAGGTTCAGATGCACCGTGTACCCGGCCGCCTCGAGCACGCGCTTCGCGGCACGGGCGTTGTCGGGTTCCATATAGTTGTTGAAGGTATCGACGAAAAGCAGCACTTCCTTGTCACCCTGCGCGGGTGGCAAGGGCTGTAGCGCCGTCGATAAAAACGACTTCACAAAATGCGGAAACGCGCGTTGCGGCGCAAGCCCGAGACGGTTTTTTAACCAGCCTGCGAAACGCGGTAACCGCTCGACGGAGCCGAACAAGGACGGCACGCGGCTCGCATACGGCGCGTAACGCGGCAGAAAGCCCACTAGCCGGTCGCGCATGCGCAGGCCATTCGCCGAGGTCCAAGCGGCGCGCGCTTCAATCTTGATCTTCGCCATGTCGACGCCCGTCGGGCAATCGCGCTTGCAGCCCTTGCAGGACACACACAGGTCCAGCACATCCTTCACGTCCTGGCTGGCGAGCCCGCCCTCGCCGAGTTGTCCGCTGATTGCGAGCCGCAGCGTGTTCGCGCGGCCTCGAGTGACATGCTGTTCGTCCTTGGTGATGCGGTAGCTCGGGCACATGGTGCCTGCATCGAACTTGCGGCAGTGGCCATTGTTGTTGCACATCTCGACGGCCTTCGCGAGCCCGCCGGTGTGATCGTCACCCGTTCCCGGCGCGGTCTCGACACCCGTCAACGGATCGCGTGTCACGTTCCACTGCGACCAGTCGAGTTGCGTGGCGATCTCACGCTCGCGATACGTCGGCGGGAAACGGAAGTTCGTCGCATCGTCCATTTTCGGCGGATTCACGATGCGGTCCGGACTCATGCGATTCTCGGGATCGAAGAGCGTCTTGATCTCGCGGAACGCCTCGTTCAGACGCGGCCCGTACTGCCACGCAACCCATTCGCCGCGGCACAAACCATCGCCGTGTTCGCCCGAATACGCACCCTTGTACTCGCGCACCAGCGCCGACGCCTCCTCAGCAATCGCCCGCATTTTCTGCGCGCCGGTACGCCGCATATCGAGAATCGGCCGCACGTGCAGCGTCCCGACGCTCGCGTGCGCGTACCAGGTACCTTCTGTGTCGTGCTTGTGGAAGACCTCGGTGAGGCGCGTGGTGTACTGCGCGAGATGTTCGAGCGGCACGGCGCAATCTTCGATGAACGACACCGGCTTGCCGTCGCCCTTCATGCTCATCATGATGTTGAGGCCGGCCTTGCGCACTTCCCACAGGGCCTTTTGCTGCGCGGCATCGGGCATCTCGACCACCGAGTCCGGCAAGCCGAGATCACCCATCAGTTCCACCAGTTGCGCTAGCTTCGCGAGTTGCACGGCCTTGTCCGCGCCGGCGAATTCGACCAGCAACACGGCTTGCGGCTGACCGACCAGCGCACGTTCGATCACCGGACGGAACGCCGGATTGGACATTGACAGGTCGATCATCGTGCGGTCGACCAGTTCCACCGCGACCGGTCCCAGCTTGACGATGTGCTGCGTCATATCCATCGCGTCGTAGAACGTGGGGAAGTTCACGACGCCGAGCGTCTTGTGCTCGGGTAAGGGCCACAGTTTCAACGTGAGTTGCCGGCTGAACGCGAGCGTGCCTTCCGAGCCCACCAGCAACTGCGCGAGATTTGGCACACCGTCGGCGCTGAAGGGCAAGGGGCTCTGGCAATCGAAGAGATCGATGTTGTAGCCCGCTACGCGCCGCAATACCTTCGGCACCTGCTCGCGGATTTCATCGCGTTCGCGTTGCGCTATCCGCTGTACACCTTCGACCAGCGAACGCGTGCGGGCGTCGGATGACATTGCATGCAATGGCCCGAACGTGGCTTGATGACCATCGGCCAGCACGGCGTCGATCGCGGCCACGTTGTGCACCATGATCCCGTATTCCATCGACCGCGAGCCGCACGAGTTGTTGCCCGCCATGCCGCCGATCGTGCATTGCGCGCTGGTCGATACATCGACGGGAAACCATAAGCCATGCGGTTTCAACCACGCGTTCAGATGGTCGAGCACTACACCCGGCTCCACCGTTACCGTGCGCGCCTCGCGGTCGAAGTGGACGATATTGTTGAGCCACTTGCTTGTATCGATCACCAGCGCTTCGCCGATCGTCTGGCCGCACTGGCTCGTCCCCGCACCACGTGCAAGCACGGGAATATGCGCGTCGCGTGCAATCTCCAAAGCAAGCAGCAAGTCGCCCTGATCTTTCGGCACAACGGCGCCCAGCGGCATGATCTGATAGATCGATGCATCGGTCGCATAGCGTCCGCGCGCCGCCCGGTCGAACAACACATCGCCCCTCAACTCCTGGCGCAGACGCATGGCCAGCGGCGACAGCGCGGCGCGTACGGAAGCCGGCATCAGGTGGATCGGCTGGACAAGCGCTTCAGATGATTTAGTCAGCATCGGCGTCTACGCGCGGTTTATTTATCAAGGAATACTTATAGTTTTTTTAACGTACTACGCCGCAACCTTTAATGCGGGTGCTGCGGTGTGGTTCGTCAGGTAATCCATGGCTGCAAGCACGCCGCTGCCGGCGAGTTTCACGCCGGACAACTTGAGGCCCATTTCACAGCCCGTGAGCGTGGCCATCAGCGTGAGGTCGTTGCAGTCACCCAGGTGCCCGATGCGGAACATCCGGCCCTTGAGCTTGCCGAGGCCCGTGCCAAGCGACATATCGAAGTGCTCGTAGATGGTCTTGCGGACTGCGTCAGCGTCCACACCTGCAGGCGTCATCACGCCCGTCAGCACCGGCGAATACACGGCCGGGTCGGCGCACTGGATCTCGAGTCCCCATGCGTTGACCGCCGCGCTGCAAGCCGCCGCCAATCTTTGATGCCGGGCGAAAACCTGGTCGAGTCCTTCGTCGCCGATCATCTCCAGCGCTTCAGACAAGCCGTACAACAAATTGGTGTTCGGCGTGTACGGCCAGTACCCGCTCTTGTTCATCTCGATGATCTCGTCCCATGCCCAGAACGCACGCGGCAACTTCGCGTCCTTGCTCGCCTTGATTGCCTTCTGCGAGACCGCGTTGAAACTGATCCCCGGCGGCAGCATCAAGCCTTTTTGCGAACCGGACACGGTGACATCCACGCCCCATTCGTCGTGCCGATAGTCCGCGGACGCAAGACCCGAGATGGTATCGACGAGAAACAGCGCCGGATGCCCCGCCGCGTCGATCGCGCGACGGACCGATGCAATATCCGACGTGACGCCCGTCGAGGTTTCGTTATGCACCACGCACACCGCCTTGATCGTGTGCTGCGTGTCTTCACGCAAACGCGCTTCGATCATGTCCGCCTGCACGCCGCGCCGCCACCCCTCAATGCCCGGCAAGCCCAGGAACTCCGGTTTCAGCCCGAGGTTCTCGGCCATCTTTTTCCAGAGCGTGGCGAAGTGGCCGGTCTCGAACATCAGCACGGTGTCGCCGGGGCTGAGCGTGTTGCAGAGCGCCGCTTCCCATGCGCCCGTTCCGGATGACGGATAGATCACGACCGGTTGAGCGGTCTTGAAAATTGCCTTGATGCCGTCCAGGACTTTCAGGCCCAAAGCGCCGAATTCCGGCCCGCGATGGTCGATCGTCGGATAACTCATTGCCCGCAGGATGCGGTCGGGAACCGGGCTCGGACCCGGAATCTGCAGGAAATGGCGGCCAGCGGGATGGAAATCGAGTTTTATCATGATGCGTCCTTTGAATTTTGCATGCAAAATACTTTAACGCACCGTTGCGGTGACCGAAAGCGATAAATGCCTGTTTTTCTTAGGTGAAAACCCGCCCCTCCAAATTTACCGGCATCGTACGGTAAAATCGTGTCAATAGAATGGGTCGAGGTATTGAATGCAAAATGATCATCTGCAGGATTCACAGATCGCGCAGATTTCGCAAATCGCTACCACGCTTCCAAAAGTTGAGCGGCAGCGGTTGCACGACACGGTGGTGGAGCACCTGCGTAATTTCATCGTCGAGGGCTTGCTCGCGCCGGGCGTGAAGCTCAACGAACGTACGTTGTGCGAGATGCTGGGCATTTCGCGCACGCCGTTGCGTGAGGCGCTGAAGGTGCTGGCGTCTGAGGGACTGATCGACATCCTGCCAAACCGGGGCGCGTCAGTATCGCAGATGAGCGAGGCGGAGATTCGCGAGACCTTCGAACTGATGAGCGGGCTGGAAGCGTTCTCGGGCGAACTCGCGTGCGAGCGCATGACGCCTGCCGAGCTGAGCGAAATCAAGGCGCTGCATTACGCCATGCTGGCGTGCCGGGAGGAGAACGACCTGTCGGGGTACTACAGCCGCAATCAGGCCATTCACGACAAGATCAACGACGCCGCGCGGAACTCGGCTTTGCGGCAGACGTATATAGCGGTGAACCGGCGGCTGCAGGCGCTGCGGTTCCGGTCCAACTTCCAGACGGTGAAGTGGGACAGCGCGATCCGCGATCACGAAGCCATGATCGAGGCGCTGGAAGCGCGCGACGGCAAGCGCATGGCGTTGATCCTGCGCGGTCATTTGCTGGCCAAGCGCGATGCGGTGCTGGCCGAAAGAACCATGACGACGCTGCGCACGCGCTCAGAGGGCGGCACGCTGCCTGACGCGCCGCCGGGTTGAAACGCGCCGGGGGTCGAACCACAATTCCCCGGCGCCATCACTCACACACCGTCAATATCTTTGCGCGTTTTCGACCAGCAAGGGCAAGACCGCAGTCCGCTGACCGTCGACAGTCGCGCCTGCGAACGCAAAGCTCGGCGAAAGATCGCGGTTGAGATCGGCGGGGAAGTTGAGAACGGGCTTCGATACCTCGTTGAGGGCCGCAATCTGCGCGTCAGTCAACTTGAGGTCGAGCGCGGCAAGATTCGCCCGAAGCTGGTCAATCCGGCGTGCACCCAGGATTGTCGATGTCACCCCCGGACGGCTTTGTAGCCACGCAAGCGCAACCGCCGCGGGAGTGGCGTTCGCTTCCCTGGCAACGGCCGTCAGCGTATCGATAACCTGAAAATCCTTCTCGCCCGGCAAGCCGACCAGAGATCCGCGATCCGACGCAACGGTACCCACATTCTCGCGACTGTATTTGCCCGACAGCCAGCCGTTCTTGAGAGGACTCCACGGCATCACGCCAATGCCAAGCTCTTGCGCCATCGGCGTCAGTTCGCCCTCCACGGTCCGCTGCAGAAGGGAGTATTCAATCTGCATCGCAATCAACGGTGTCCAGCCGCGGAACTGCGCAATGATCTGCGCCTGGGCGACCTTCCAGGCGGGTGCATCGGAGAATCCCAGATAACGCACCTTGCCGGCGCTCACGAGATCGTCCATTGCGCGCATGGTCTCTTCAATGGGCGCGGTGCGGTCCCAGTTGTGCATCCAGTACAGGTCGATGTAGTCCGTCTGCAACCGGCGCAGCGATTCCTCGCATTGCTCGACCATCGCCTTGCGTCCGGCCCCGCCACCATTCGGATCTCCGCGATGCAGGTTGCCGAAGAACTTCGTGGCAATGACCGTGCGATCCCGGCGGCCCTTTTGCCGCGCAAAGAAGTCGCCGATGATCTTTTCGGAATGACCGACGGTGTAGATGTTGGCGGTATCGATAAAATTGCCGCCCCGGTCGAGATACTCGGCAAGGATGGTTTCTGCCTCAGCGGGGCTCGAGCCCCAGCCCCAGTCTTCGCCGAAGGTCATGGTGCCGAGGCAAAACGGGCTGACGCGAAGGCCGGAGCGGCCGAGCGTAACGTAGGAATCCAGCGACATGATGTTTCTCCTGAAAATTGACGGGTTGGCCTGACGTCAATAAAACCACCGCGCGCCTTCCCGGCGATAGACCAATTCTCGCAAGCTCTTGCACAATCCTGCCAACGTTGGGCGAATCATGCGTACGGTGCTTGCGTCCCGAACGTTCGCCCCTTACCGTGGAAGGATGGAACATCTCGCCGAACTTCGCACCTTGATCAAACGCCACGCCCGCGCCGACATGATGGTCGAAGCGCTGCCGGGCGTCGCGGTCATGGCTTCAAACACAACCACCGAGCCGATCCACCATGTGTACGAGCCCACGCTTGCCGTCATCGCGCAAGGCACCAAACGCACGGTGCTTAACGACAAGGTGTTCGAGTACCACGCGGGGCAGTACCTGGTCGTGTCCGTCGATCTGCCGATCACCGGGCACGTAGTCGAGGCCAGCGAGAGCGAACCCTTTCTCGCAATGGGGCTGGTGCTGAAGCCGGCGAACATCGCCACGCTGCTGCTGGAGACCACGGGCGGCGACAGGACCGTCGCCGAGTCCCTGGGTTTCGCCATCAGCCAGGCATCGCCGGAATTGCTTGATCCGGTCGTGCGCCTGCTTCGACTGCTGGATCACCCGGAAGACACCTGCGTGCTCGCGCCCATGTTCGAGCGCGAAATCCTGTGGCGGCTGCTCGCGGGCGAACAGGGCGCGATGGTGCGGCAGATCGGTCTCGCCGATAGCCGCTTATCGCAGATCAGTCATGCCATCCGCTGGATCCGCAGCCACTACGCCGAGACGCTCGCGACCGAAGATCTGGCCGGGCTGGTGGGCATGAGCGTTTCGTCGTTTCACCGCCACTTCCGCGCGGTTACTTCAATGAGCCCGCTTCAATATCAGAAGCGCATACGCCTGCAGGAAGCGCGTGCGCGGCTCCTGACGGAATCGGGAGACGTCGCCGCGGTCGGATTCGAGGTGGGCTACGACAGTCCGTCACAGTTCAGCCGCGAATACAGCCGCCTGTTCGGCGCGCCGCCGGGCCGCGACGTGGCGCGCTTACGCAGCATGCCGATGCTGGAGCAAGGCATCGCCTGAATGTACGGACACGCCCCTCCGCGCGCCACGACCCGCACGCGCACTTCCCACGCTTAAACCGCCTTGTATAAATCCATTTGATGGGTTTATAAGAAAACACAATTATTTTTATGGTTTTCAGCTTTGTACAGTCCGATGCAGTCACAACGCGCCATGCAGCAAACAACGAGCGCGACAACAACATCCACTCGCCACCGGACCACCATGAAACTTCTCAAGCTTGCTCCCCTCGCGGTGCTGGGCGCCTTCACGGCGTCGTCGTATGCACAGAGCAGTGTCACCCTTTACGGCCTTATTTCGGCCGGCGTCGGCTTCGCGACCAACCAGGGCGGTCACAACGCTTACGAGGCGCTAAGCGGCACGAACCAGAATCCGCGCTGGGGCCTGAAAGGACGGGAAGATCTGGGCGGGGGCTTAAGCGCAGTGTTCCAGCTTGAGAACGGTTTCAACATCATGAGCGGCACAGCCTCGCAGAACGGCCGCGAATTCGGCCGGCTGGCGTACGTCGGTCTCGCCGATAAAACCTACGGCACGCTGACGCTCGGCCGCCAGTACGACGCGATCCACGACTACATCGGCCCGGTGATCATTGCGAGCAACGGCGTGAACATTGGCGATAACGACAACGGTTATAACGACATCCGCGTCCAGAATTCGGTCAAGTACGTGAGCCCGGATTATCGCGGGCTGAAGGCCACCGCCATCTATGGCTTCAGCAACTCGACCGGTTTCGGCGACAACAACGCGTACAGCTTCGGGGTGGGTTACGAGAACGGCCCGCTCAAGTGGAGCGCGGTCTACGCGCAGTACAACCACCCGTACAGCCCCACCAATCAGGACGGCGCGATCTCCAACGACTACGCCTCTCCGCTGCTGATCTTCGCGAAGAGCGCGACCAACCCGTCCGTGTTCGCGAGCAAACAGCGCATTGCGGGCACCGGCGGTTTCTACACCATCGGGAAGGCACAATTCGCCGCGCTCTTCACCGATGTCCACTACGATTACCTCGACAACTCCCACCTGCACTTGCAGAACTTCGGCGTGAACGTGGTGTACACCATGACCCCGTCGCTGTTCCTCGGCGCGGCCTACGGTTACACGGACGGCAAGTACGATGTGATCAACCAGAAGCCGCAGTGGCATCAGGTCAACTTGCAGGCGGACTATTTCCTCTCGAAGCGTACCGACGTGGCGTTGACGGTGATCGGCCAGCTAGCGGCCGGCGACGCCGAGCATGCGCAGATCTTCGCCTTCACCCGGTCGACCACGACACGCCAACTCGTCGCAACTATCGGCATGCGCCACGTATTCTGAACATGAGCCAAACTTCCCGCTTCCCTCGCCGCACGTTCCTCAAGGCATCGGCGGCGCTGACTGCCGGTGCGCTGTTCAACCCGCTCGCGCAGGCTGCAAACGAGCGCCGCACGGTGATCTTCGACAGCGATCCGGGTCAGGACGATGCCATTGCCATCCTGTTCGCACTCGGTGCGCCCGACCGGCTGGACGTACGTGCGATCGTCGCCGTGGCCGGTAACGTGCCGCTGGATCTGACCGAACGCAACGCGCGCATCATTCGCGACTGGGCGGGCCAGACGAAGACATTGCCGGTGTATGCAGGCTGCCCGCGTCCATTGATGCGCCCGCTGATTACCGCGGCGAACGTGCATGGCAAGACGGGGCTCGAAGGCGTGGAGCTGCACGAACCGCTGGCGCCGCTTGGCGCCCGGCACGGCGTGGCGTATCTCATCGAAACATTGAAGGCAGCCCCGCGCCACAGCGTGACGATCTGTGCAACCGGACCGCTGACGAACCTGGCTACAGCGCTCACTGAAGCGCCGGAAATCCGCGAAGGCCTGCGCGAAATCGTGCTGATGGGCGGCGCATTCTTCGAGCGCGGCAACATCACGCCGGCCGCCGAATTCAACATCTATGTCGATCCGGAAGCGGCGAGCATTGTGTTTGCGAGCGGCGTGCCGGTCGTCGTACTGCCACGCGATGTCGCCGTGAAAGCGCCCATTACACCCGCACGCATTGCGCCCTTCCGCGCCATTGGTAACCGCTGCGGCGCGATCGTCGCGGACATCATGGCGGCTGAGGTGAAGTATCAGAAGGGCCGGCGCGGTGTTGAAGAAGCACCAATGTACGACCCCACCGCAGCGGGTTATCTCGTCGACCCGACCTTGTTCAAGGGCCGCATGGTCAACGTGGTGGTGGAAACAACCGGACAATGGACGCTGGGCGAAACGGTGGTCGACTGGAGCGGCCATAGTGGCCGTGCGCCGAACGCGACCTGGATCACCGAAGTCGATGCCGATGCGTTCTACGCCGCGTTACGGGCGAGCATTGCCACGCTGCCTTGAGCCGCCGTGTACCCAAGGTTCAAATGTGCGCGGCAATATAGTCCCAGACCGCTTTCACGTGTGGGCCGCGATCCTCGCCGACCAGCGAGATCAACGCAATGGCACGCGTGACGCGCGGTTTGTCGAGACGAAGCGCCACGAGTTCCGGATCATGCAGATGCAGCGTATAGAGGCTAGGCAGCACCGCGATCGCAAGGCCGTTGCGCGCCAGCGCGTACAGCGGCTCGGAGTATTCCATCCGGTACGCCACCGAGAGGCGCAGCTTTTCGTCGCCACTCGTGCGATGCAGCGCGTCGCTCACACTGCCGCGCACGAACACCGCGAGGTCCCGGCCGACAAGCTTCGCCCACGGCAAGGTCTTGCGTTTGGCGAGCGGGTCGTCGCGCCGCAGGACCACGACGATCTCGTCTTCGAAGACGTCTTTGAAACGCAAGGCCTCGTGGTTCGCTTCCGGTTCATGCACGCCAATGCCGATATCCGCAACACCGTCGCGCACAGCGTCGATCAGCGCGGTGTTCGGCAAGTCAGTGAGCGTGAAACGCAGCGACGGCCGTTGTTCGCGGAACGCGTTCAACACCGGCAGCAGACGCCCCGCCACCGATGGAATCATCGCAATGCGCACCGTCTGCACGCGCTCGGCGAAGGTGCTGGCCATGTCGTCGAATGTACCACGCGCATGGTTGAGCAGGCGTTCGGCGAGAGGCAGTACGCTGGCCCCGGCAGCGGTCAGCGTGAGGCGATGAGCGGAACGCGCGAACAACGGGCCGCCGAGAAGGAACTCGATCTGGCGGATCGCGGCGGTCAGGGCGGGTTGTGTCAGCGAGAGCGATTGCGCCGCTTGCGTGAAGCTGCGCGCATGCGCGAGCGCAACGAAATACTGCACTTGCCGCAATGTCAGCGCGGGCAGGAGGGACGAACGATCGGACATGAAGCGCCACCGCTTGGGGACAATGCGCCGCAGTATAAAGCGCGTCCAGGCCAGGATATCCAAAGGAAATAATAGTGAACAAGGAATCTTCGATGGCATCGAACGACCTCGCCGCATCAAAAACATCGAGCGGCTGGCTGGATCGCCGCTTTGCATTGAGCGCACGCAATACCAGCGTGCGCATTGAGACGCTTGCGGGCATTACGTCGTTTCTCGCGGCGGCGTATCTGCTCGTCGTGATCCCGTCGCTGCTCGCAACGGGCGGCATGGACCGCGGCGCGGCGACCACATCGACCATCATCGTTTTCGTTTTGAGCACCATTTTCATGGGGCTTTATACGAATCTGCCGTTTATCGTCGGGCCGGGAATTGGCGGGTCGGTGATCCTTGGCGTGACGCTGGCGGCCACCGAACATGTCGCATGGCAAACAGGTCTCGGGATTGCGTTCATCTCCGGCGTGCTGTTTCTCATCCTCACGCTGGTCGGCGCGCGCAGTCTGGTCGTGCGGCTGATTCCGGCCCAGATCAAGCTGGGTCTCGGCGCATCCATCGGGCTCTTTATCGCGGTGCTTGGATTCCGCAACGCGGGCATGGTGATCGCGAACGCAAAGACCAATGCCCTCGCGCTCGGCGATTTTTCGCGGCCCGGAACCATCGTCGCGTTGATCGGTCTGGCAGCAGCCGTGGTGTTGCAGGGGCGGCGTATTCCCGGCGCCATTCTCTGGGCAATCCTGATCGCGGCCGCGGCGGGCGTACCGCTTGGCGTGACGCATCTGCCCCAATCGATGATCTCGTTGCCGCA
>Ga0153929_1000782_pt1 | contig 11660 bp, 11 predicted proteins | sample TSNJ013MetaG_FD_104689 | JGI IMG/M metagenome (GOLD analysis project Ga0153929, IMG submission 104689) | Attine ant fungus gardens microbial communities from New Jersey, USA - TSNJ013 MetaG | ecosystem: Host-associated > Fungi > Mycelium > Unclassified | place: USA: New Jersey, Wharton State...
CATTTGTGATAGTTTGTTAAGTCTACTGTTTTCTGTCCCCATTGTCTCTGCAAAGGACATAGGGTTGTGTTTATTCCAGATATGGGTCTAGAGGGCTATAAGGGGGTCTCTTTGTCTCTGTCACAAGACAAGATGACTTTCCTGAGGGTATCTCTGTTTCTGTTACAGAACAGATGACTTATTAAGAGCTCAGAGTGGATTTCTGTCAAGGACCTATCTCTATAGTAGACTAGACCCCAGGTGTAAAGGGAAAGGTCTGTCTCTCAAACTATTGAGAGTAGACTAGCTTGTGTATCACAGCTGGTCCTAAAAGACTTTGGATTTGTATAAACATTTCCAAAAAACCCTTGCAGGTGGCTAGAACCACTCTGAGACCCCTATTCCTCCTCTATAAGCCAGTGTAAGAAACTGGACATGACATCAAACTCTCCTCTCAAGACAGGACCTATATTGTTAGAAGAATACTTTTAGTATAGTTGTAGTGTAGTTTCTACCTACCACACTTCATCCGCTGAACTAGAGATGTTGTGCTCACTTTTTCCCCCAAGCTATGCCCACCATCAGAAACACCAAGACTCTTGCTGAACGCCTCTTGCTGAAAAAGAAGAGTGCAACAGAGAAATCATTGCTGAAAAGGATAGGAATAGAACCCACTCTATCCACCAAACTCTACAATAGACTTATTGAAGCAGACTATCACAAATGGCCACTTACTGATTTGTGATTGCTTGATTTGATAATCAAAGTGTTCAAAAAAGCAAAGTTAGACAAGCAGTAAAAGATATTGTTAAGTCTGAGGTTTATCCTCAGATATACAGTCCTTAAATATATGATTGTGGTGGTCTGTACACCAGGACAGCCTACTACATGATCACTACCTATTGTTCTACATATAGGAGTGCTATTGTTCTTGAAATGGAGATAACCTAACCATCTTAGGGCAGTCCTTTGTTCTATTCAAGGATAGATGATAATCTATGAATAAAGATCAATGTCATGTACAAACATTGAGGACCTTGTATCTTCATGGGATCTTATTGCCTTGAGATCTACTTATGGCCAAAAGAAGCGCATTAAAGAGAGCTTTATGATGGTCATTGAAGCAAATGATTACATTAAGTGGTTCCCGAGATATCGGCAATTTAGTGTCTGATAACTTGGTGATCACTGACTGATCTGCTGATAACTTGGTGAATACTGATTGCTTTGAGATGTTTTTGGTACTGTTTGAAATGTCTTCTTAAGGGCTTTTGGTGGCCATTTAGATCATCAAAATCGGTCAAGTATTCCTGGAGTTATGGTCTGAATGAAGTTTGTGACACAGATCCTTGCTGGTACAAAGTAGATAATTTCTACTTTGTATCCTGCCCCCCCAGAATTACATTTTTGCAAAACCAAGAAGTTATTATGCATAAAGGAGTATAAAAAACTCCTGGAACCCACCTTGGATTATATATTACCATTTTTTACTAAAATAAGTGAAAACAAGACCTGGACTGAGGATCCACAGTATGACTCACTGTGTAAATGGTTCAATTGACTGTAGGATGTAATCATAGAGCTAGATGAAATTGGTCACAAGCTTATAGCTAAGGAGTGGAGAATGCTGAAAGGCACTTGTAAGCATCTGAAGAATATAGATCTCTCTAAACCAGCTACTAGAGTACCAGAAATTTGTAAAGCTCTTCTAGAGCTCAATATCACTATTCCATAAATATAATATTATTGGAATAGTATTCAGTGTAACATAATGGCATTAAGAGGCTAAATTTGGGCATTTTTTCCTTTTACCCCCTTGAAAATATACTCAAGAACTGTAATTAATTACTTAAATAGATATGTTGACTTTCAACAACTTTACCACTACTGTTTCCTTTTCTGATTTCAGTACTAAGAATTGGGATGCGCTTGTCAAAGATAGCATAAGTGCTGAGTACATGCCCTAGAATAAGACTAAGATATAGATACTGTGAAATGTGCATCAAAGAACTTCTCTCCTTCTCAATAACTACATTGACCAAGTGCTCAATGGAGCAATCAACCATTATAATGATATCTTGACCACCACATATAACAGGATTGCAACTTTGGAGGCAGAAGTCATCCATCTTTGGGGAGAGCTGACAAGGCTTCCTGGAGGAAACATTGCCTCCAAAACCAAGGTGCCAGAGCCACTAACATTTGCAGGCTCTAAAAATAAGATGCATCTGCATGATTGGTTGAGCCAGATTGCTCTCTATTGTTTGGTATCTGGTATTATATCAGATGATCAGAAAATCATATGTGTCCTCACCCATTTACATGCTCTTGCCAGCACATATATGAAATCATATTATGACAAGGTTCAGGCAGGATTAAGTGTTGGTTCTTGGGGCAACTTTGCCCAAGAACTCAAAAATATTTATAGACAACAAGATGACAAGAAGGGAGCAAAGAAGGAATTAATGGTGCTCTAGGTCAACAAGGACCTAGTAAGAAAGAACTTTGTCAAGTATGCAGAACAATACAGGACATTGGCAAGAATTGTCAACTATAGTAATAAAGTTCACATTGACAAAATGAAGGAGATCATTCCTGATAAGCTGCAAAATGCACTTGTCATCTATGAAATTACAAATTAGTCTCCAAAAACACGGGATGACTACCTCAAATTGTTGATGCAAGTATATAAGGCCTTACATCCGGACAAGGCCCAGGGTGCAATATTTGGTCCAGAGGCAATTGGAGAGAAGAGTGGAGGAAAGAAGGACCCAGATGCAATGGAAATAAATGAGATTCAGAGAAAGAAAGGGAAGAGCTTGCAATACTGTCAGATATGTGCTGGAAAAGGCTTTAAGAATAAGTCAAAGACACACAATACAGTAGACTGTTATGACAAGCCTGGTAATGAGAACAAGCATCCTTGTAAGACCTCTTCCCAGAAACCATCTCTACCGGGTCCAAGCAAGAATAAAAATCAGTCATTTAGAGCATGGCTGATGAAGATGTTGGAGGAAGACAGTGACGACCCAGATTCCCCTCCTGAGGATGTCAAAATTAATAGCACGTCAATTGAGGAAATCCCTGATCCTGTTCCCCCAAGTGGGAAGGGAAAGAGGACACCCAAATTGGATTTTCCCTTAGGACTATAGAGTATAATGTCTGTGATCTACAGTCAGAGGAAAGTGTACCCTCTATTAGCTCACAAAAGTCAGAAGTAGTACTGGAATCTTGTAATAATATAGCATACAACAAGACTACCTCCTTTAAAATTCCAGTTACACTTTGGGTATATGGAAAGAAAGTACAGACTGAGACTTTAGTTGATTCAGGAGCCACTACAAACTTCATCGACAGAGTTGTCATGGAAAATAATAACCTGGTAACTTATAAACTGGAAAATCTGTATTGTGTAATCAATGCGGATGGCACTCCCAACAAGGCAGAATATATAACTGAGTATGTCTGAGCTTATATAGAAATTGGATCACATAGAACGACCCAGCACCTCTTTGTCACCAACTTAGAGAATAAAGAGATGATGATTGGGTATTTATACTTGTATAAGCATAATCCAAATATTGATTGGCAAAAAGGTCAATGGGAGTTCACCAGGTGCCCAGATACATGTGCCAGTAAAGCCCATAAAATACAAGATGTAAAAGCAGAAGTTAATGAACTTCACCTCAAACTGGATGTTAGTGGATCTCCCTTATTGGACAACATAGGAGATGAGGACCCCAACAACCATATTCTTAGCTGGGCAGACATGACTGACCCAGGCAGTCATCAGCAGGCAATAATGATTGCAGTTATACTCAACAATTGAGACCAATATGGAGACTCAGATTGCAAAGACACAAAGACCTGGAAGGCTCATGTACCAGAATGGCTACATGAGTATGGGTGTCACAGTTATACTATGGACCAGTAGTCACATACTATATGGTTTACCACTACACCAAAAGGGCAACATTAGCAAGGCTACTTGCTAATGAGGGTCCAGCTATTTATGTAGTTCTTTGAACAGGTATTTTGTTATATCTCCATGTCACTATTTAGTAATCACTTTTTTGTGACAAAGGTCCTGGCTATATATAGAGGTAACTAGTGATTGTGGTGACCACTGGTCAAGAGTCAATGAGATTATAAGAGTAAAGATGAACAAGGTCCAAGGCAGACAGTATTCTAGATGTAAAATCGAGTTCTAGTATAGCAACTTAGCCTGAGATGACTTAATCATACTCCAAGTCCAAGTTGACAAGGAGAACTCAATGGAGTTCCCATTGGATTCTGTACACTACTTATACAACTACTATATGGTCTGTGCACTACTCTTCTACACTTATCATGTGACTCCATTATATGACATGATACTATAACATCCTAACATATGACTTGTGATGTGTGATATTAGTCATGTGATACTTTCCCACACTTCTTCCTTGTATAGTAAGTCCAGATAAGAAAATAAAATAAAATAAATATAAATAATAACTTAGCCATTTTGCCAAGTCATGACAGTTTGGTACCTTGGAGATTGCTGACTAATCTACTGATAACTTGGTGAATACTGATTGCTTTGAGATATTTTTGGTATTGTTGGAAAAATCTTCTTAAGGGCTTTTAGTGGCTATTTAGAATGTTGGAATTGGCTGAGTATTCCCAGAGTTATAGTCTAAATGAAGTTTGTGATACTATAATATCTTTTCTTTTCTTCTTTTATTATTCATTTGTATTACAAATATGAAATACACATTCTAGTATAAATGCCCAATTGTCACAAACTTCATTTAGACCATAACTCTAGGAATACTTGACTGATTTCAATAATCTAAATGACTACTAAAAGTGTTAAGACTCTAGACTACAAGGGTGAATATATGCTTCAACCTTGAGCCTATGTTAATACTTAATATCTCTTTGTCCTTCTACAAAGGGTCCAGTTAAGGTTTTCAGAAGAGTTATATCAAAAGAATAAATATCAAGGCTTTTAGTCATACTCCACAAGTTGGTCCAAGGACTGGAGAGAATATGGAGTTCCAAGAGAAGTAGGTTTTCAGATAAACCACAGAAAGAGAGAACTTACTGTTCTTTTCTCTTTCTGGATTGTATTTATTCTAACTAGTAATGTTACAAAAACTACTATTCTAAGTACTAGTAAGCAACAGTGAGTGACTAGTTGAGTCAGAGTCTATAAATGGGTTAGTCCAAGGTTTCCCTATTTATTCTAAAGTTTATAACTATTATAAGATTTGTCTATAACTACCCCAAGGTTTATCCAATGTTTTTCCTATAGTCCAATGTCTATAATTAGTCCAGTCAAGTCTGAAGTCCAACCTAATCTTGATGTGCTAATATATTATCTATAACATTATCTTTGTCTTTCTCATCTCTTATTGCTATTATTTCTTCTACCATCCACTCATTATCAGTCTAGTGTCAGCAACTGACTTAAGAACCTTAAGTTAGGGTTTAACTCAAGGTAGTGCTTCAGGGTTAGAACAGAACTCAATGGGGTTCTTACTCAATTGCAGTCTACTATATATACAAGTACATTATTTGTCCTTATTTAAACTACAAGCTATCCATCAGCTACCAATTTGACTCCAGTCTATGTCTATTCTATTTATAGCTTCTTGTCATAGTTAGAGTGACTCATGATATCCAGAGCTAATAATAGTCATAATCCCAATGTAATTCCATAACAAAAAGTCCTTAAGAAAAACTTTCTAATAATACCAAAAATGTCTCAAAGCAATCAGTATTTACCAAGTTATTAGCAGATCAGTTGGTAACCACCAATGTACCTGTAAGAGAATCATACTAAAGTTCATTCCTGACATACTAGTTATTACACTTCCCTTACCATCATTGTGACACTCACACTAATCAAGTTCTTCTGTCTGGAACTCTCCAAACAATTGATCTTATCTAGTTGTACTGTACAGTTCTAGAGACTATTAAGTACTGATACTTCCTAGTACAACCTAGCTTTGTTCTCAACTAAGTTACCACCTTGTCTGTTCCTGACTCTATCCTATCATCTTAGTCAATAAAATCATATCATCTGGATTATCAGATCAAGACTTGACACTAGTGGTAGTTTACTGGAGTGACCCTGCACTAATTAAATAATGATTACTCAACATTTAATCAGTTACCTCTTCTCTTGCATTCCTATCAGAAATGTAGAGTGGAGTAGGAGTTAGCTAGATAGAACATATAAGGGGAACACTCAGAGGCAATCACCCAGTAAGCTAAGAGAAGGTCCTGAAAGCTAGTGTAATATTCAAGTAAAGATAGATCTACCCATACAGGCTGTTATATATACTACAACAGGTGGTCTATATGCAATTACATGAACACTAACCAATAATACCACAATGTCCTTATATAGTTAAACAGGCATTACCATAACAGTCTAAGACAGAAGAAGTACAGGAGAGAGTGAGAACACAATGTAGAAGATATACTTAGCCCATAGATACTGAGCTTACCTAATAACTAAGCATATTCCCTTACAGAACAGCTCCAAGATATTATATATCAAGGAGTAGGAGTACTAGTTAATAGAAACAAGAAAATATATGTATGCTCTGAGATATAATAATCAAGGAGTAAGAAGTTTGGAGACAATAATAATGAGACAATCTTGGCTTCAACTTATGTATTATGCCCCGATCTCCTATTACAAGTGATCATCAATTTGGAGATAAGGGTTGTTATCAAGATAATTAAGCAGGGATCCAAAGTCCAAGTTGAGAAGTATATAAAGAGAAGAAATGAGAATAAGAACAAATATATGAGTAGACATTAATCCACAGACTGACTTGCTATAATGTATATACTCCATATATATACTACAGTTGGAATAGGAGAGAACCAGTCTGCACTATGATACTCCTACATATCTAAGAGTAATTATTTAGGAGATAAATGAAATTAAAAAGAAAAGAATAATAAAATATAACCAAAAACCCAGTATATGACAATTCCTGACCCTGACTGCTGAGACATTCCATAACTAGAGGGCTTGTATATATAGTGTAGATTACCCCTCCAGGAGCCTTATCCTATTCTCTGAGGATTTTCCTGGAGGTGAGTTGTAACACATTCTGGAGTGTAGTTATAATTGAGGATTCACTCCACTCCAGTCACCCTTACAATGACAATATAACATAATCTATTGTCCTAGGAATTAATGGCCACTAGGACATTAAATGTTGATTTCAATATCTGAGAATTTTCTCAATGGGCATACACTGTGGTCTGCTTTTATAAATCAAATATTTTGATGACAGCAAGGGGGAAATGATTAGACAAATCCCACAGTACCAAGATCACTGATAGGGAGAACTCTCACTGATGGTATTTATTGCGGATCTCATATGACAACCCAGATGGATGATGGCTATGTCCGCATCAAGCAGTCGTTCAGATGATCATTGGATAGTATTCTCGAACATAAAAGTACAAACGTCGATCACTGATGTAACGTTTCCCTAAATTTTTCCTCATCTGATCGTTTCCGCACTTGATTCCCTTGTACAAAGAAGATCAAGGAGCAGGCGATCATAATGAATGAACCGTTGAAAACCAAGGCACGATGCATATGGAGTGGAGGTGTTGCATTCTCATCGGCTCGAAGCGCTCCTTGCACTATAAAATTCGGGATAATGAGAATGAATTGGCCTTGGCTTGATGGCTTACCAAGAATGAACATAACTCCAAACAGATTTCCCCTGTATGAGAAGATCGTTCAGAAAAGGTACTCTGAAAAACAGACGCATGGAACTAACATGAACCAAAGAATGGCTGAGCTTCCCTCTGCATTCCTAGTCACCTCACAAGCCAGTTCTAGTCCGACGGGTAACAAGGACAAGGAACAAATGCCAATGATTGTCATCACTACAAACAATCCTGCTTCATTCCCAGGCTTGACTGCACCAATGAGTTAATATTGAGTAGCACGAATAATCAGCCTACTGTAAACATACCTGCCCAGATCAAGGATAGCCATGCTGCAGCGAGACATGGTATCAAGATTTTTGCGGTCAAAGCTAACTTGTACGTAAAAACATGATCGAAGAGTGGCGCGGTGATAATAGCAGCCACAATGCCAGTCAATAATAAACAAGCGCCCATTAAACCACTGGTATCAGCAGTGTAGCCTTCAGGTTGCTGGAATCGTGTCCAGATTCAGGCAGAAGGTAAACAGAGCCTCCATGACATATGAAAATGACGTACAAAAATTTGAGCTGTGAGGACTGCAAATGCATTAACACTGAAACACACAGTAAAGGAGGTGAAGACACAACAATACATCACAAATACGCACGCTGCTATCAATGTTCCAACGATGAGAACGAGGATCGCAAAATCTATACGCTGGCGGCCGGACAGATATGCTTCCAAATGCACCGTCTGACCTGCCATGGCGCGTATTAGGGACAGCAAAGAGGGTGAAGGTCTGGAGCCTGCGTATGCTACCGATCACGGTATTAACGGTGATGATGATAATAGAACTGGCTGCTCACTGACTTGGCGGAGTTGGCGGCGCATTTCCAATTAAAAAGACTAGTGGCGTGACTGCTGTTGAGATGATACCAAGAACTAGAATCTACACGAAATATGGATGGCGGCCAACTTTATCAGCATGGAAAAAACATACTGATTGTCTTGTGCTGTCAATTAGAGGGCTGATCAACTGCCCTATGGCGCCACCTATTGGATTAGCTGTTCAATTGTCAGCGGATCACATGAATTGGTATCAGGCCTCCATCTACTCACAGATAGCAATGATCATCGTTGCTGTTGTACGTCCCTTGAGGTTGAACCATACCTCGGAGTATTTGGGACCAAGCACCTGGTAGATTGGCTGCGCTATCGAAGCAAAAAACTAAAATCTATCGGTCTCCGAAAGCCAGGAGAAAGGAAGATAGATATAGATACCTGTCCTACCATTAGAAGGGCATACGCGCGGTCACCGGAGAGCGCTTTCGCAGTTCCTGCATAGCGAATCCATGCAGAAAGTATTAAAGCTATTGCACCTAGTTCGTACTTGGTAATATGAGTGATGGATTTGAGTAGAATTGAATAAAGTATGCTTACACAGTGCCTTAACCCGTATTTCGCAACAATTTGGGGAATGATGAGGGCTGTGGGTAGATACACTAGGGCGACGATGTTCCCAAGCCAGTTCACCTGGTCCAGTGTTATGTTGAAGTCGGATGCCACTGTGGATGGGATTTGAGCTGGTCGACTCAGAAACGTGTGCTCTCTCACTGTCATTGGATATCGGCCCGAACCACGGCCATGACATAGCTGCAACAATGTTCAGAAACACCTATGCAAGGATCAATGCTCTTCAAAATACTGCAACACGTATGACCTACCAACGCAATCAGTCCAGTAAACCGCCGCTTGTACAACCGATAAACAACCTCATGTTGAAAATCTGTGATCCCCGAGCTTTCAAGAGCATACTCGGCTGTCAGACTCCCTATGGTATCTTTCTCTGTGTTTGCCTTGACATTTGCCTTTTCAGGCTTAGTTACATACTGTTGCATCCTGCTACCTTCAGAGCTCTATGTCAGGTCAAAGAGCATGGCTAAGCCTTAGTAAATCCTCAACTGTTTACGTGATTTTCGCGAGGAAAAGAGGCAAGACCTCAGGAGGGCTAAAAGGTGGGAGTTCACGCTGGCTGACTTTGGGTACCTTTGTTCTGGTGAGAGACCGGAGTGACTTTCCCTAAGCGGTCTGAGAAAATCTGTGACCTCAAATTTTCTCAGATTTGCCTTTGCATGAGATTTCAGGGTGTCATGATCCAGGGGAACCGCCAGACCGGACCTTTTTGAGTCAAAATCTGCATATAAATGTTATCTCCAATGAAGCTTGATTAAACACACTGATCACACTGATCCCTCCCGAACGAGCTACTCCTAGTGAAAGGATGAATGCACAGTATATCCCACATTTCTGAGGATCTCAAAACAGCTTTCACCATAGTAACTAGAGGCAGTGAGTGTTGCTGAACTGCTGCACAACATACAAGCAGTAGTCAGCATCGTACTGAGGCTGACATAACTGGGACAAACAAATCAGAATCAGAATCACGAGAGTGCTACAGAAACCCACTGCGCTAAGTAAGCGGCTACAATGGCTCCCAAGCCCAAAACAGAAGGGAAAGATATTCGGATCTTTTTCTGCGGTAAATCTAGCTTTCAGGGCTCCAGCGCTTCGGTGTGCATCCTGCCTACATGTTTGTCTGGCTCACTTTAACTTTGCCAAGGGTCCGAATATCAATAGAATGGCCGGTGAGTTTCATATTCTCCAAAAACACAAGTGCTAAACTCAACAGGTAATAGGTGAGAGGACTCGTTATTTTGAGTATTTTGTAAATTGAATATCTGAGAGTGCTCTTGCGAAAGCTGCGCCGTAGGTGTGGTTCGTCAATATGGTTTCACTTTCACTCATGCTTCTTCCCAGTATTAAGCGTAAGTCAGAGGCCACGGTACGAGACAGCGATGAAGAGCCTGCCCCTCCAACAAAAGCGAAGAATCGGTCAACTGTTGCGCACAACGAGGATGGAAAACCTAAGCAGTTGTTTCGAAAACGAAAGTCGATTTCACAAATAGATGATGATGATGACGAAGAAATTTATCCACCTAGAAAGAAGGCTGTCATTACCTTAGCTAAAGGGGAGCCCAGAAAGAAACAGTCCAAGAGAGACGAAGATTTTGAAATGGAAGAATCTAGTTCTGAAGAGGAAGATCACGATGAATTCATCGACGACAAAGAGGATGATGTGAAACCTCAAGGGAGATCCAAGAAGCGAATGGAGCCTGCGAAAGTTGATGAACCGAAGCCTAAGATGGCACCCAAGCCAAAGTATGATTACATATCGTTCAGTCGACCTTCTGCTTATCTTAATTCCAGCTGGATTGCAACTAAGGCATCAAGGCTTGCAGGGCCATCGAATCCTGGCTCCAAAGAGGTTCCAGATGGGGCGCCAAACTGCCTCCTTGGTCTTTCATTTGTTTTTACAGGAGAATTATCCAGCTTTTCTCGAGAAGAGGCCATTGATCTTGCCAAACGTTTTGGAGGGTGTGTTCCTTCTCCTTAGTCGATTCTCCTTTGTTGATCTGTTATAGGCGTGTCGTCCTTCAGCCTTCGAGCAAAACGAATTTTGTTGTTCTGGGCGACAATGCTGGGCCTGCTAAACTCGCTGCTATAAAGAAACATAATCTCAAGACCCTCGCTGAAGACGAGTTCCTTAACCTAATTGCTACACGGAAGAGTCCAGGAAAGGGAGAACTGGATCAAAAGACTAGGATGAAGTTGGAGAAAGAGCAAGAGGAGATCCGTAAGGCTGCAAAAGAAATGGAAAAACGTGAAAAGTCGACTATACAGGCAGAGCATGATCCCTCCACCCAGCTCTGGACGACACGTTATGCACCCAAATCGGTTAAGGAGATTTGTGGGAACAAAAGTCAAGTGGAGAAACTGCTCCAGTGGCTGAAGGACTGGTATTTTCCTCTTCGATTCCTTGTGATAGTATCGTGCTCATCTGGACAATACTTCAGGCCAGATAGTTTGAAAACAGGCTTCAAAAAGCCTGGCAAGACTGGCATGAACATGTACCGTGGTGTGCTAATCACTGGATCTCCCGGTATTGG
>Ga0153929_1000786_pt1 | contig 11618 bp, 9 predicted proteins | sample TSNJ013MetaG_FD_104689 | JGI IMG/M metagenome (GOLD analysis project Ga0153929, IMG submission 104689) | Attine ant fungus gardens microbial communities from New Jersey, USA - TSNJ013 MetaG | ecosystem: Host-associated > Fungi > Mycelium > Unclassified | place: USA: New Jersey, Wharton State...
TCTTTATCTCTGCCTTCTTTATCTCTTCTACTGCTTTTACTACCTTTTCATCCCCGTCCTGTGCTCTTTTAATCTTTTCCCTTAAGTTTCCTTTCTCTATTATCATTTCTGCTCTCCTAACCCATTTTGGTTTTATTAACTTCTAGTCCTTGTTATCCTTTTCTACTCCCTCCTGCCAGTCTGGTCTCCTACTTAATCCATCTGCTTTTCCCATGCTCTTTCCTGGAATGTGTTTTAATATAAAATTAAATTGTGATAGGTATAGGGCCCATCTTGCTTGTCTCTAGTTTAATTTTTGGCTCGTCATGAAATACTGGAGATTCTTATGGTCTGTCTAGATTTCGAATTTGAGTTTTGCTCCTTCCAAATAGTGCCTCCATGCTTCTAAATACCTAATAACTGCCAGCATCTCTTTATCATGAATTTTGTAGTTTCGCTCTGTGGCATTCAATGATTTAGAGATGAAGGCCACTGGCCTTCACTTCCTATCTTCACACTTTGTCAACAATACTCCCCCTGTTGCATAGTCTGAGGCATCCACTTCCACTCTCATCTCCCTATCAATTTCTGGGATAGCCAGGATAGGTTTTGTGGTGAATACCATTTTAAGCCTCTCAAATGCTTTCTCCTGTTCCTTCTCCCACTTCCATTTCTGCTCCTTCCTAACCAGCACATGTAGTGGTGCTGCTATTCTAGCGAAGTCTTTTATGAACCTCCAGTAGTAGTTGGCGAGGTCCAGGAACTTTTGTACTTCTTTGATATTTCTAGGTGCTGGCCAGTTCAGGACTCCCTCTACTTTCTCTCTCTGCATCTCTACTCCCTTTGACCTGATTACTACTCCCAGGAACTCCACTTCTCTTACTTTCCACTTGCACTTTTCTGGCTTTATAAACAGGTTGTTCTCTTCTAGTCTTTTTAGTATCTCCTCTACCAGCTCATTATGCCTCTCCTCTGTATCTGTGACTACTAAGATGTCATTGATGAATGTTGCTATATCTCCTTGGTTTATAAGATCACAGAACAGGTCATTCATTATTGTTTGGAAGGTAGCAGGGGAGTTCATTAACCCAAAATACATGACTGTGGATTCATAGGCTCCAATATATATTGTAAATGCTGCCTTCCATTTGTCTCTCTCTTTGATCCTGACGTTATTGTATCCCTACCTCAGGTCCAGCTTTGTGAACACCTTCCTCTTTCCTACTCTATCCAGTATGTCTACAATGAGGGGTAGAGGATACCCATTCTTTATTGTCCACTGATTTATGTGTCGGTAGTCCTGCACCATTCTCCATGCACCATCCTTTTTTGCTACAAAGTGTACTGGTGATGTTTGGGGCAACTTGGAAGATTGGATATATCCTTTCCTCAATTGATCTTCTACAAATGCCTGTACTTCCTCCCTTTCCTCCCTCGACAATAAGTACATCTTTCCCTTTTTTGGTATGAACCCCTCTTTTAATTCTATGGCATAGTCCCAGGTCTTTCGCACTGGCATTCTTTCCAACTTCTTTTTTCCGAACATCCTCTTCCACTTCCAAAACTTTTTGGGTACTAATTTTTTCAATGTTTCTTCATCCTTGTCCCTTTCCACCTTCTTTACTTTCTTCTCCTTCTCCTCTTGCTTTTTCCTTCCACATATAGGCAGGCAACATGTCATTTTTACTTCCTCTTTTTCCCAATCTATCTCTAGGTTATGGGCTGCCAGCCACGGCATTTCCAGTATCACCTCTGTTTTCTCTAAATTACATACATCCATCCTTGCCCTCTCCACATGTCCTTTGTATCACAAATGACCACTTACTGATTTGTGAGTTGATGATTTAATAATCAAAAGGCTTAAAAAAAGCAAAGTTTAGACAGTAGCAAAAGATATTGTTAAGTCTGAGGTTTATCCTCAGACATACAGTTCTTAAATATATGATTGTGGTGGTCTGTGCACCAGAACAGCCTACCACATGATCATTACCTATTGTTCTATATATAGGAGTGTTACTGTTCTTGAAATAGAGATAACCTAACCATCTTAGGGCAGTCCTTTGTTCTATTCAAGAACAGATAATAATCTATGAGTAAATATTAGTGTTATATGCAAACATTGAGGACCTTGTATCTCCATGGTATCTTACTGCCTTGGGATCTATTTATAGCCGAAAGAAGTGCATTGAAGAGAGCTTCACAATGGTCATTGAAGCAAATGATTATGTTAAGCGGTTCCTGAGATATCGGCGATTTAGTATCTGGTGACTTGGTGATTACTGACTGATCTGCTGATAACTCGGTGAATACTGATTGCTTTGAGACATTTTTAATACTATTTGAAAGGTCTTCTTAAGGGCTTTTAGTGGCCATTTAGATTGTCGAAATTGGTCAAGTACTTCTGGAGTTATGGTCCGAATGAAGTTTGTGACACTTTGAAGAACATGTTGCACTTTACCTGGTGCGTTATAGCTCCCCCTACATTTACAGTCCCATCCACATTTCTAACTAACAGGGGTTCCTTTAGCTTCTCTATTTTAAACCCCTTTTCTCAGACAAAGAGGTTGTATCTATGAATAGGCCTGTTGCCCCACTATCTAGCAATGCCTTTACTGCTACTCCTTTATGGTTTTCCAGCTTCTCTAGCCCTACCTTCATCCAGACCTCTCTTAGCGGCCATAGAGTATGCCGCACATCTCTTACTCTCTCAGTTGTATTAGTGCAATTGGATTTATTTTCCAGCTTTTCTGGGTGCAATATACTGTATATGTTATTGGAGGCCAGCTGAGAGCTCACTGTCCTCCATTTTCTTTTACCAACTCCTATGGCATTTCCACTACCCTTTCTTTATGCCTTTCCCAGCAATTTTTGGCCATATGGCCTCACTTTCCACACACATGGTATGTCCTGTCTCCTTCTCCTTCTCTGTCTATATCCATTGCATTTGGGTCTCTTCTTGGACCCATTTGAGTTCCCCCTCTATTGAACATATTTCCTTCTCCTCCTCCTCTGTACCTTCCTCCTGTTCTCTATGTTATTTGTCCCCCTCTTCCCCCATATGATCCTCTCTCTCTAGGCTGTGCATTTCCCTCTGGATATGCTGTATTCCTCCCCAATATCCTCTCTTCCATTCTACTTTGCCTCTGATTTCTATCCAGCCTCACCATTCTTTCTTGCTGCTCTCCAATGGTGGTCAGCAGTTCTTCTGCTTCTGCCAGCTTCCTCCTAATACTCCCATTCAACCCTCTTTTAAATTCTTTGATAAGAGGTCTTCTATTATGAAAGCCCCAAACAGGAAAAGGTTTCCCATGCATTTAAACACTTAATCCAGAACCTCAAAGTATACAACAGGATCATGATATAAATAGCATGGGAACTTAGCAAGCCAAATCATGTGACAAGGTCAGATGGCCATGGAACATTCTGGAAAGGACATGTAATCACAGGACTTTAGAGTACAGCCACTGTAGTAGCAGTATAAGTAAGGCTGCAATCCAACAAAGAACTTCATTGAGTTCTTCTTGAACATCTACCTAGGGTGATCACTAAGAGCATTCACTGCCTATTGATAACATCTTCCCTCATAGCTACTCCCCCTGGTGACTTTTTTGAATTCCTGTATATACTTATCACAGGTCCTCCTCTCTTGCTCAATTGCTCTTAGCTGTTTTATTTTTCTCTTTTTCTCCAATGTTTCCCCAAAGTCATTCCTTATTTTTGTGAACAGCTGCTCTACTGATTCCACTTCTGACTTTCCCTTGGCCAGCTCATCCAGCAAGTTATCCTTCTATGCCTCTGCTATTCCTCCCTGTACATATGACAATACCCAGGCCACCTGGGTCACTGCTACCTCTTCCATCATCTTTATTCTAATATATAGGTGAGCCGCATTAACAAACGTGCTTACTTCTTCCATCTTTCCACTAAAAACTTGAGCTCTTGCAACCTCCACTCTGCTCCCCTGTTGCTGAAGGAGTATGGTGTTGACCTGCTGCTGCAGGGTCACAATCATGATGAGGAGTTGCTCCTCTCTGGTTTAGAGGGGAGCAGGCGCCAAAGGGCATTTCCTCTGTTGCTGTTGTTGGTGGTGAAACATGTGCAATAGCAATGGCAATGGCAATGATTCCTCGTAGAAGGATAAATGGTCTTTTTCATCTGTACTTATGACTGACTACTGACTAAGAAGAGTAAAACAGTACTATCACTAAGAAGGGAATCCCTAAGCTAGATGGGCCTTTACAAGGTTGCCATTATTCCCCTGTGTAGACCAGTCACAATGGATTGGTAGCATGGAGCTGATAGTAAAAAACTAGTTATAAGCCCACTCGATATAGAGGTCAGGTCTTGGGCAGGGACACAAGCTTTGTCCAGGCTGTCTACCCACTGTCCCTAACTGACAGTGAAGTCCCCTTTACAGCTAGGGCCCGCTATCTAAGATGCTTTTGAGTGCTGTGCTCTTTAGTGAGAATAATAAGAGAGTAAGTGGAAATAAGAATGTTGAGGCTGCAAGGTGCAGGGTCAACAATGGATATTAAGTTCTTATGTTATTGATAGACAGTGAATGCCCTTAGTGATTACCTTAGGTGGATGTTCAAGAAGAACTTGATAGAGTCCTTTATTGGATTGGTCTTCTACTTATACTACTTTTATAGTAGCTGTACTACTAATCCATGATCACATGTCCTTCCAGAATGTTCCATGGTCACTTGACCTTTGTCATGTAACTTTAGTTCCCACACTATCTATATCTTGACCCCATTATATATCTTGAGGTTTTGGATCAAGTATTTGAATGCTTGGAAACTATTCCCTTTTTAGGGCTCTCATAACATATATATATCTATAATAGCCAGTTTGTGCACATTGCCAAGGGAGCACATGACATGTACATTAATAACTACATTACCTTATAAGGCTACCTAGTACTGATGGAACAATAAGAACAAGAGAGAAGAGTTTATATAAAAAGTGACTGTATAGATCATAGGGCAAGCTAGATACTACTCACCTATACCAATGTATTACTAAGCTCTCCTAGTGTAACTAAGACTTGTTCCCTTATACTGAGTAGACTGTGGGCCAAAGAGAGATATATTGTCCTATGATAGGATCTGCTTTCAGTTTTCTCATAACTTAATAAGTAGCACTATAATCTATAAACTTGAGAGAGTCAGTGATTTTTTGAAGCCAGCTCTGGACCCCTTTATTCATGTTTTGATATATTGAGAAATATTCTTGACCTTAGGATCTTTCTATTAATTATATTAGTAAAAAAATCTAATGTTAATTTAAAATCATACTCCATAGCCCAAACAAAACCAGCCTGGTGAAAATGTCTCACAACCCTAGACCTAGAGCTTTTATAAGCCTCTGGAATTTTCCTTCAATTTTTTCCATTAATAATTAAACCAGAAATAATAGGGTCTAGATCTTTTGTCACTTCAGTCAATATTTTCTATAAGACAAATATCAAATTATCAAGACAAAAGATAATCAAAAATTCATAGTATATTTCTTTGGTAGGATTTCTGGAAGATACTATAGTAGAATATAGCCTTTGTTGTTCTTAATAATGCATAGACAATTTATATGTCCTAGATTTGGCTTTTTGAGTATTTTACTGATTTTCTGGCCATTTCTAAGAGTAGAGACATCACAGTCTACCACATCTATAGATATACTCAGTAATATATTATAGAAGATTAAGAAGAAAGTACTTATATGGGTGATGCATGGCTATAGTTAACATATTCACTATCAAGTTTCTATATCTTGCTACTTGGGTTCTCTCTCTATAGATAGTACTAGAAGCTTTAGAGCACTAATATCTATATGAAAAGTCCAATATATATGAGAATATATCAGAAGAGTACTGATATCTCCTTGTCTTTAGTAAAAAAGATATTTTGTTTTTGATTTTTGTCTGTAATTTCTGAATTTCAATCATCTCTCTCATTTTATTTCTTTTAGTATAGTTTCTGGTCTTGGTTTTTTTGACACAAGCTATTTTATTGAAGGAAGTTAGATCCATAATGAAGTTGAAAATAAGTTAAAGATAAAGACAGTGGTGACTCACAGGTTGGTTTTGATGGCAATCAAAGCTAACATCAGTAAGATAATTTACTTTTTGACATACCATTAGATTGCTGTACTATTATATCAAAGAGAGTATGCAAGACCAAACATGGGATGATGCCTGCTAACACAGAATTGACTAATCAGCTTTTTCATACACTCTCTCTTTTCACTCAATAAATTTTTCAAAATTCAAATAAATTCATGAAAATTAGAAAAAACTCAGGAAAAATTGGAAAAAATTGAGCTGAACTGCACCTGTCCCCAATTTTTCTTTCAGCACATTCAGCACACTCTTTTCACTCAAAAATTCCACAAAACTCAAATAAATTCATTAAAATTCAGGAAAAATTAGAAACAGCCTCTCTTTCACTTAAAAAATACAATAAATTCATTAAAAATTAGGAAAAAATCAGAAAAAAGAGCAGAAAATTAGGCAAAGTATTGGAGAAAGGAAGTATAGTATACTACAGACTATTGGAGAAAAAGAGTATAGTGGACTGGAAACAAGACTACTGGAAGTTATTAGAGAAAGAAAGTATAGCAAACTGGAAACTATTGGAGGAAAATAGTATAGTGGACTAGAAACAAGACTACTGGCAGTTATTGGAGGAAAAAAGTATAGCAAACTGCAAACTGTTGGAGAAAAGGAGTATAATAGACTGTATACAATACTAACTATATACACTATAGACAAGAGTATATTAGAGGAAAGGAGTATAGTGTACTATAAACAATACTAAGACTATTGGAGAAAGGGAGTACAGTGATCTAATAGACAATACTGTATACTATTACATAAACTGTTGGAGACAGAGAGCATAGCAATCTGTCAGACAATACAATGTCAATGTCATGACATAGCCAAAACAGCTAAGTTATTATTTATTTTCTTTTTCTTTTTCTTTTCTTTTAACTAGGAAATTGGTGGACATGTGAAATGAAACAACTAAAAGAGATGCACAGGAGTTTATAAATAGAAGTAAACACAGGAGGTGTATAAGTAGTGTACCACAATTGAATGAGAACTCTATCGAGTTCTCCTTGTCAACTCAGACTAGGAGTAGTTCTAAGACGTTCCAGTCTAAGTCCTTACAGTCAACTGGACTCAGAATTAGTAGAGGGTTCAAGTTGAGCTGGAGGCCCAAATGAAAACCTTGTCTATTATTATCAATTTTTCTATAACTTCTCAACCAGTTAACTGATCATTTGTAATATAGATATAAGCCTCTCTCAGTTGTCTACTCTAGTCAGTGACTTCTAACACATTTATTTTTGATCAAAGCATAATGTAGTGTCCCAGTAAGGAAGGTGATATATGATACAATATCCTAGTAAGAAAACTACATTGATGTTAACACTTGTTTGCTATTTATTAGGATACAATGCCTTAGCTATCCTTCACTCACTTCAAAGACATAGTGGATATCCCTAGATGTGTTGTTTGTGATTTAGAGGTGTACAAGGCTTGCACAAGGTATGTAACATTTTTTCAATTTATTTGTTATTTTTCTGATTTTCTTACCTTTGTAGTGAACCAATAGATCATATAGTCATCCCTTCTCTTTGAGCTTATACTGGACACTCCAGGGATATACCAGACATCTTTTAAAAGTATACCAGTTATGCCCAAGATGTGTATTAATTTATTTTAATATATTGACTATTTTACTGACTCACATGCTTTTATAGGTAGACAATGTACCATCTCATATTCCTGCTCTATACATATACCATGGAGACTTTAGAGATGTGCTAGACATTTCTGAGAAGTGCATCAGTCATGCCCAAGGTGTGTATCAATTTATTTTAATATATATAACATTTTACTAACTTACTTGCTTTTGTAGAGAAATAATATACTGTCTTGTGTCTTTACCCTTCATACTTTCCCTAGATACCCCAGAGATGTACCAAACATCTCTTGGAAGTGTACCACTTATACCCAAGGTACATACTCATTTCTTTTAATATATCTAATATTTTGCTCATTTACTTGCCTTTACAGGCAAACAATACACTATTTCTTTTCTCTTACTTTGCACTTACACTGGACACCCCAGGAATATTTCAGACATTCTCTGGATATGTACCAGCTACTACCAAGATGTCTTATATTTTTTATTTAAATATATCTACTATTTTCTCACTTTTTTACCTTTATAGGTAGATAATATACTATTTATTCTCTTCCTTCTTTTTATTTATGCTAGATACTCCAGGGATAGGCAAGCCATTGCCTAGAGGTGTACCTGCTATATCTCAAATACATAACATTTTGCTTCAATTTATTTGTTATTTCTTTGATTTTCTTATCTTTGTAGAGAGTTAACATATACTAATAGAATCATAAAAGATGCAGGCATTTATATGTACTTAATCAACACCCTTTTAAAGAATATCAAGTCTAACCTATGAGCAGAATATATTTGACTGTATACAAAAGGCATTTCTATTGCAACCAATAGTGTTCTGTAAGGGCAACTACTAGCAATCGGCTGGAAGTTACACCAAAGAGCTAAGTAAGGGTCCCAGAAGCTAGAATGATATTTGAGTAAAGATAAATCTACCAATACAAGCTCTTATATATACTACAAAGGATAGTCTATGTACAGTCATGTGAGCTACAGTCTAATAATAGCACTTCCTAATTTAGATAAATAGAATGATTGAGACAACATATAGACTGAGAGGTAAGGGAATAGATAGATAGGTATCAAAGATAAGATAAGCTAGATAAATACAAACCCAGTACTTAGCTAAGCCCTGTTCTAGGATGACAGTTGTTCCCTTATATGTCCCAGCCACAAGCAACCTTAATACAGTAGAAAGGTATATCAAGTCAATCAAAGGCTTCAACCACAATAAAGTCCTGCCCCTCTGTCTACCTCAGTCTAAGTCATACCTGAAAATCATAGGCATCCCCTATATCCAACCTAATAGATACAACCTCTCCAGCAGTGACAGTATTAACATTATCAGACAAACAGGTCTTTTTGAACCAATCTCTTTGACATCAAAACAAAGGGTTATCAAAGTCTCCCCCAAGTCCAACATGGCTATTGTATAACTAGATATATAGGACTCTCAGAATAGGTCCAAAGCTAAACTCTTTATTAATCATTCTTTCAACTACAGCTACAATATTGCCACCATTAGAGGTACCAACATGAACCCTGGCATTCCACAGTGCCACAACTGTTGGAAGTGGGACCATTCAACATTCTCATACCAAGTCCATAGAGCAAAGTGCCAAAAATACAACAGGCCTTATAAGTTTGAACATCATAGAGATATGGTATAATACTACAAAACAAACCCCAAAACAAACTTCTCTAGACTAGAAACCAAGCTGGGGAAACTATGTCTACACATATTCAAATGTATCAATTGTAAGAGTAAGCATATAGCAGATAACAACAGGTGTTTTTTCTAAAAAATACTACTTTAATTGTGAATGGCATACTAAGAAAGTACAAGAAGCTCAAGAAGTTAGAACAAACTCAACTTGCCTAGCTATAGGCAGTGCCAAACAATAAATAAGCACAACCTTTGTATTTTCTCTCAGAACATTAGAAAAAACAAAATTCTAACTAATACCATTCTTGAAACCCAAAAGAACATAGCTAATATTATATTTATCCAGAAGCCCTCTAGGTTTCTCATTTGTCAACTCCTAAGTTACACAAACCCATTAGAAGACCCCCTTTTTGGTATTCCAAACCATCCTGAATAGACTCCGTTTATCTGATATGACTTGTTACAAGAAAATTACCCATGAGTAGTGACTTATGTCAACAAATGACTATCAAGCCTAAGGTTTGCCCTCTGCTTAGATATTATTAACTACTAGGACATAAATGTCTTGGCCTTTCACAACAATTGAGACATAAACTTCATTATCAACATCTACTTAGACAGTAACCAAACTGCTTTATATTGCCTACAACATAACATTAGGAATATAGAAAATACTGTGGTCATGACAGATGATTTCAACATCAGAGATAGTAGCTGGAACCCTAACTTCCACCACCACTCTGTTTATACAGATAACCTAATCACAATCACTGATAGCTTAGGACTAGAACTCTTCCCTCTCTCCATCCCAAAATGTGAAAACCTTCAGATTACATCCCCCTTATTCTAGAAGTAGGAATAAAAGAAGTGAATGTTGACATCACTATTTGGTCTATCAAGAAAGACAGTGATGATGAGAAAGAGTTTATTAAATCCTAAATGAACAGTATAGAGCAACTCAACATAACAGATATCATAAGCAAAGAAGACCTCCAAAATATTGTCCTTTAGTTGACTACCATATTCAAAAATGCATAGTCTCAACACTCTAAATTGAAACACATCACAAAACACTCCAAAGAGTGGTAGAATCAGGAGTGTACTAATAGCCTCAATAGATATCACAAGCAGGAAGACTTACCCAGCTAGAAAACATATAAGTCAACATTATAGGAGGTCAAAAGGAAGTTCTTCAATGAGAAAATTCATAAAATAGCATCATCAAACAAATGGCTATGGAACCTCATAAATTGAATAAGGAAGAAATTCCTCCTGGCTATTGAAACTATCATATTTGAAGATCAACTATGCAATACCCTACCCAAACTGTAGCATATACTCTACAGTTCATACAACTTAGTAGAGAATCAGTCCATCAATACTGGCTTTCTCAATAAAATCCCTCAAGCTAATACTCTCGAGTGGCTTCTCTTTTCCAATCAGGAGTTCAGAGATACAATAGCTAAGTACTCTTCATCCTCTACCCCTAGCCCTGACTATATATCATGGAGACACCTTAAACCACTCATTATAAACAATGTCTATCTCAAAAAGATCATGTATATTGCTAATGTATGTATCAACTTAGAGTTCTAGCTGTTGTATTTCAAAATGACCACAATAGTTGTTATTCCCAAGCCCAACAAGGACTTCTATAACTTGCCTAAGTCCTTCCAACCCATAGTTCTTCTTAACACCACTGGTAAACTCATAGAAAAGGTAATCAGCAACTGCCTCCAATTTCACATAATGTCAAATGGCTTTTTAGACCCAAACTAACTAGGCAGTATCAGACAACACTCTACTACTGACACAGGGCTATACTTCACTCACCTCATCTATGCAGGTTGGTTAAAACAATATTATACAAGCATCATAGCATTCAACATCACCCAATTCTTTCCCTTTCTTAACTACACTTTTCTATTTGCATGTTTTAAAAAAGCAGACCTCAATGCTAACATTAGAGGGTTTTTGAACAGTTATCACTCAAGTCATTCAACAACATATACATGGAACGGCTTCTTCTCCCCATTATTTAGCACCAATATTAGAGTAGGCCAAGGTTCAGCTCTATCTCCCATCATTTCCACTATATACTTGGCTCCAATTATAAAAACATTCAAGAAAAGATATAAAAATCTAAAAGAAAAAATCCCAACTAATATACTATCCTTTGTTGATGACAGTCTTTTAATTTCTCAGGAGAAGAGTTATGACCTTTCTTTTTTCTTCTTTTTTTGTAGCTACAACATTATATCAAA
>Ga0153929_1000792_pt1 | contig 11567 bp, 8 predicted proteins | sample TSNJ013MetaG_FD_104689 | JGI IMG/M metagenome (GOLD analysis project Ga0153929, IMG submission 104689) | Attine ant fungus gardens microbial communities from New Jersey, USA - TSNJ013 MetaG | ecosystem: Host-associated > Fungi > Mycelium > Unclassified | place: USA: New Jersey, Wharton State...
CTGCGAATAGAGAATTGTCAATACATAACTGAAAAAACACATTAATTTGGGAAAAGATTGGAGATAATAGGGATGTAATATATATCAAAAATTAATGTCTATTGACAGGATTTATGATAAAATGAATAAAGGGTAAAGTGATAGCAGCCTAAATGTCAATTACAATGTATTAGCAGAGGTGGAAGAAATATTGAAAACGAACACTAAATTTAAAAGACGTGTTTTTTATTTGAATAAAGGGACAAAAAAAGTGCTGGCGGTATTGCTGGCAATGATATTTGTTTTAACACTCGTACCTGCGGAGGCACTGGCCGTGGACATAGGCCCGCCGGACAGTCTTACCGATGGAGGCGGAAACCTTGCCGGAACAGAAGCGTATTTTGGCAGCATCGGCGGCAACCCCATCAAATGCTATGCTGACAGGAGCGGGTCTGATGCGGTGAAATTTACGGTTGAAGACGTGAGCCAGGATGTAGAGGTAATCGCCACAGCCGCCCAGTCTACGCAGAGCGTACCGACGACAGGATCCCTTTCGTTCAGCTATGCGAATGCCACGACAGGAACGAATCAATACGTTTCCTGTGTACTGGTTGACGGCAGTAATGAAGTGGCATATTACGGCAAGCTGGCCGACAGCAGCGCAGAGGCCGGCGGTGGCTTGTCGATACCGCTTGCGGGCGTGGCAGACGGCACGTACACCCTTAAAATTTTCAGTGAAGTAGACAATGGCAGCAACAACACCGATTACTGCAGTGCGCCCGTCACAATGATGCTGACAGTATTGGACGGGACAGGCACGGTAAGCAATTTCGGCGGTACGATTGACGATCCGGTCGAAGAAAAGGCTTTTAAGGTACTCTTTATCGGTAACAGCCATACGGTCGACGCTGCGAACTATTTCTACAATATAGCCGCCTCAGCCGGCTATACCGATGTAAAAGCCGGCGCCGCCACCATTAGCGGCGAGACTATTGCCGGTCATTATGCAAATGCCAGGGGCAATGCGGCGAAATATGTCTATAAGAAGACGACCGGCGGCGTCACAACGAGAACCACCGGTCACCGCCTCGTTGACCTGCTGAAGGACGAGGCATGGGATTTTGTCATATTACAGGAGGCTACTCCCCGATCGGGCTTCGGGAAATACTACAACCAGGATCTGGACGGACTGACCGCCTATGTCAAAGCGAACGCAGAGAATCCGGATGTCCGGTTGGGCTGGTATATGGTCTGGGCATATTCCACAGATAATACGTTCAAAAACTTTGCCGCAGATTTTGACCGTGACCAGATGGGCATGTACAACGCCATTACGTCCACTGTGCAGCAGAAGGTTGAGTCTCATCCCGATATCAGCTTCGTCGTACCGGTGGGCACCGTCGTTCAGAACTTACGCACCAGTTATATGGCGGATGTACTGGGAACAGACGGTTCACACCTGTATGATCCGGAAGGCGACTACCTTGCGGGACTGTGCTTTTTCCGTTTTTTGTCGGGCGAATCGTTGTATGATCTGGAGAATATGCCCGGCACTATCGTCTCCCTGCCGCCCGATCACTGGCCCATGTTTCGTGACTGCGTGGAGGCAGCCGTCCTGAAACCCTATGCCGTGACATCTTCGGCGCATAAGACAGCGCCAAAGAAGACGGTGGAATATGCATTAGATAATGAGAAAATCACCGTATCGCTTCCGGCTGACAGTTATGTGTACAACGGCAAGGCGCGAAAGCCATCCCCGGTGATCATTCACGGTCCAAGGAAGCTAAGGGCTGGTATTGAGTACAGCGCCTTATATGAGAACAATATCAATGCCGGAACGGCGACGGTCACCATTACCGGCATAGGATATTACAGCGGAACAGTTACGAGAACCTTCAAGATTACCAGGGCGGCGATATCCAAAACAGAATTGACCTACAGCCTGACCGCTAAAACTTATAACGGCAAACCGCAGGGCGTAACTGTCAAAGCCCCGGACGGAGCAGGAAAAGTCACTGTCAGCTATACTGGAAAAGGCGTAACGGAATATGAGACATCGACGAAAAAGCCGACCGACGCCGGTTCCTATACCGTGACGGTAAACATTGCCGCGGGTATGAATTATGATGCGGCTGACTTTACTTTGGGTACGTTTAAAATCAAGCGGGCGAACATCTCCAGGGTGAAGATCCCAAATCAGGAGTGGACGGGCAAAAAGATCAAGCCGACATCGTTTACGTATAACGGAAAAAGCTTTTCTGTCAAAGCAAACACCACTGCGCAGAGGTCTTACGGCAAGAATAAAAGCATCGGCGAGGGGACAGTCAAACTCATGGGGAAAGGCAACTTCAAGGGTAAAAAGACCCTCTCTTTCAAAATCGTGCCGAAGAAGAATTCCGTTTCAAAGATTACGACAGGCACAAAGCAAATGACGGTGAGATGGAAGAGAGTCTCTGCGGTACAAAATATTACCAAATATCAGGTACGCTGCCGTGTGAAAGGCAAGACTAAATGGACAACCAGGACCTATGACGCTTCTGATTCATCAGCCAAAATCAAGAAGCTGAAAAAAGGCAGGCAGTACGAGGTAAAGGTGCGGAGCTATAAGACAGTATCTAAGGTAAAATATTATAGTGCATGGAGTGCGGTAAAGAACACTGGGAAGATTAAATAGATAAAATTTGCAAAATGCTATTGCAAAATCATATCAGGAGAGGTATAATTATTAAGAGTTAAATATATGCAATATGAGAGTAAATAAAACAATTTGAGTCATCGGACAGGCGCTTGCATTTGGTATTGGTTTACAGTTCAGCCATCTTACATGATGCAGTGTGGACAAACGTACAATAAAATGCTATAATCAAACAACAGCGGAGGTGGTAGCGTGCCATTAACGAAAGAAGATTTACAGGCAATCCAGGAAATCGTACAAAAGGAAGTAAAACAGGTACGATACGAAATCAAGGAATCAGAGAATAGAACGAAAGAATCTATTAACGAACTGGAAAATAGAACGAAAGAATCTATTAATAAACTGGAGAATAGAACGAAAGAATCTATTAAAGAATCTATTAATGAATCAGAGAATAGAATGAAGGAATTTATTAATGAATCTATTAATGAATCTATTAATGAATCAGAGAATAGAATGAAGGGATTTATTCATGAATCTATTCATAAATCTATTCATAAATCTGAAGTAACCATGCTGGACGAAATGGACAGGTATGATATTAAAAATGAAAAACGTTTTGGCAGAATTGAAAAACGACTTGATACTATTGAATCAACTGTAAATAGTATTAAAAATGATAATGAATTAATAAAAATTCGAGTCGACAAACTTGAAAAGCGAATTTCGTAAACTAACTATTTGTTGAGTAGCCTCCAAAAGCGGTTACTCTTTTTTACATTCAAACAAATGGTTTTTATTCAATACTGGTAAAAATGCAGTCTACCTGCTATGATATAAGATATATAGTCTGATCTGAAACAACAAAAAAAGAAAGAGAAGAATCGGTTGATGGCGGAATGGAGCAGATATGAAAAAAGTATTAGGTAAGAAATTCTGGCTGGCCCTTGTGATTTTCAGCCTGACGGGACAAGTCGCATGGGTAGTGGAAAACATGTATTTTAATGTGTTCATCTACAAGATTTTTAATGCATCGGCATCTGATATTTCATTGATGACAGCCCTGAGTGCGGTGACGGCAGGCTTTACAACCCTGATTATTGGGGCATTGTCTGATAAGCTTGGCAAACGTAAGATATTTATCTGTGGGGGCTACCTGCTGTGGGGTATTTCTATTTTATCATTCTGCCTGCTGCGTCTGGAATGGCTGGAAGGATTAACCGGAAGTGTGATTTCGGCGGCATCTTTGGGAGTATCGCTGGTTATACTGTTGGATTGTATCATGACATTTTTTGGCTCTTCTGCAAATGATGCCTGTTTTAACGCATGGCTTACGGAAAGCGGGGAAGAGAGTAACCGGGGGGCTATCGAAGGGTTGAATGCCATGATGCCGCTGGTTGCCGTCTTAGTGGTTTTCGGCGGCTTTATGGCCTTTGACCTGGAGCGGGAATCGAGCTGGACGGCAATTTTCCTGATTATCGGAGTCGGTGTTATGCTCATCGGGATACTGGGCTTATTTTTGATTGAGGAGCGGGGAAGTGCCAGAGCAGAAAACCAGTCTTATTTTAAAAATCTTTTTTACAGTTTCCGTATTCAGGTAATTAAGGAGAACAAGCTCCTTTATGCAGTTCTTGCAGCATTTGCTGTTTTTGGTATATCCATTCAGATTTTTATGCCCTACCTGATCCTGTATTATGAAAAGGGGCTGGGGATGAGCAATTATGTTTTAATCCTGGCTCCGGCAGTCATTCTGGCATCCGTTATGACGGTCATTTTCGGGAAATTATATGATCTGCTGGGATTCAGGAGATGTGTATTTCCCGTAGTATGGCTTCTGATTGCCGGCTATCTTATTTTGTTTATCGGAAAAACCACGATTCCGGTATTCTTAGGGTCTGTGCTTATGATGTCTGGATATTTATCAGGAATGGCGGTATTTGGGGCGAAGATTCGGGATCATACGCCCAGGGGGAAAGCAGGCCTGTTTCAGGGGATCCGCATTTTCGGGCAGGTATTGATTCCCGGTGTTGCAGGCCCGGCAATTGGTGCATGGGTTCTGCATAATGCGCAGACAATCATCAATTCAGATGGCACGGAATCATTTTTGCCAAACAGCAATATCTTTATGGCGGCACTGGGGGCAGCAGTGGCCTTGCTTGTCATTTTACAGATGATTTTCCGGATGATCAGAAATGGGCACAGGGAATTGCCTACGAGTTTTGAAAATCAGGATGCCACACCATTTTCCGCTTATCCCAGGCCGCAGCTTCGCAGGGATTCTTACTATAGTTTGAATGGTACCTGGGATAATGGAATCACAGTGCCTTTCCCGCCGCAGTCCCGGTTGTCAGGATATGGGAAAAGAATCGGAAGCAGGTTCACATATACCAGGAAATTTGAATTGCCGGAAGACTTTTTAAAGAATAAGCTGTTATTGCATTTTGGTGCTGTTGACCAGATTGCGGAAGTCTATGTGAACGGTCGGGAAGTGGGCCGCCATGAAGGGGGATATCTTCCGTTTACACTGGATATTACGGATGCGTATCAACCCGGTGAAAACCAATTGACGGTAAAGGTAACGGATACCCTCTCTCTTAAGTATCCTTATGGCAAGCAGCGGAAAAAACGGGGAGAAATGTGGTACACACCTGTGAGCGGTATCTGGCAGAGTGTATGGCTGGAAAGCGTGCCGGAGAATTACGTGGAGGATATCCGTATTACTCCGGATCTGACAGGGATTGATCTGGAAGTGAAAACGAAGGCTTTGGAATATGAAGTAACGGTATATACCGGTGAAGGGGAAATTAAAAAACGTTTCCGGGATAAGACGGTCAGAATAGATTTCGTGGAAGAAGGCGTCCGGCCTGTGTTATGGACGCCGGAGAATCCTTATCTTTATGAACTGCACATCCGGGCCGGGGAGGATAAGATAGAGTCTTACTTTGGCCTGCGCAGTGTGGATATTCGGGAAATTGATGGAAGAAACCGCATTTGTCTGAATGGAAATCCCATTTTCCTGCATGGCGTATTGGATCAGGGATATTTTAGTGATGGTATTTATCTGCCGGCGTCGGAGGAAGGTTACCGGTTTGACATTCAGAAAATGAAATGGCTGGGATTTAATACATTGCGTAAACATATTAAGATAGAGCCGGAATGTTTTTATTATATGTGTGATAAAATGGGGATGCTGGTCATGCAGGATATGGTTAACAGCGGACGATATTCTTTCTTGGGAGACACGGCACTGCCTACGCTGGGATATATCAGGAAAAAAGACACCAGACGATTTTTGGGTAAGAAGCACCGGAATATTTTTATAAAGCACACCAGGGAGACGTTGGAGCATTTATATAATCACCCATGTATTGTGTATTATACTATTTTTAACGAGGGATGGGGACAGTTTGACAGTGATAATATCTATGATCTGGTTAAGGGGCTGGACAGTTCAAGGATTATTGATACGACATCAGGGTGGTTCCTGAATCATAAAAGCGATGTGGAAAGCAGCCATATTTATTTCAAAGAGGTGGATTTGGAAGAAACTAAGCGTCCGCATATCCTGTCCGAGTTCGGAGGGTATTCTTTTGCGTTGGAAGAACATTGTTATAGCCTGCATCACCGGCACGGATATGGTTTTTATGAGAATTCAGAAGGCTTGACTGAGCGTATTGTTAAGGCTTATGAAAAAATGGTGCTGCCCGGTATTGAAAAAGGGCTGTGCGGCAGTGTTTATACCCAGTTGAGTGATGTGGAGGATGAAGTGAATGGCTTGTATACTTATGACCGTAAGGTTTGTAAGGTAGATGTGAAGAGGATGCAGGATGTGAGTAAAAGAATTGATGGTTTATTTTATTCTAACAGGAGACAGTATGAAAAAATTAAGAATAGGCAGTATTGAGATTTTGGGATATACTGGTATTATTATCTGGGTAACAGTTAATATTTTGCGGGAATATAATTTATCAGATAACAGTGTATATTTGTTTTTTCTTGGGATGTTGCCTAATTTGGGAGCAGCATGGGTGGTTACTATGTTTGGAAAATGGATTGTAATTTTTGTATGGAAGCGGAGCCTTACTGTAAAAATACATCTATTCATTTGTATGGGGATATTTGTCTTGGCTATTGGTTCTGAAATTGTACATGATTTATTCTTAAATAGTCCATTTGATACTTATGATATCCTTATCACAATCATTGCCCAAATATTTATATTTTTCATTCCAATACTTACAAAAGACAAATATTTTAGCAATTATGCTTAATTATGAAAACATCGAATCAGCGTTAGAAAGCTGAGAATCACATGACAGAGGGAATGTGTGCAGGTGTGAGAAGAATCAGTATGTTCCGCTTTGGAACATACTGTGTAAGTCAAATGCAGGAGAAAAGAATTCCTGCACTTGGCTCATTGCTCGCGGAAATAAAATATTTCATAAATAAGCGCTCCTTACGCGCCGCAGCATTTCTTATATTTCTTCCCACTGCCACAAGGACATGGATCATTTCTTCCTATTTTAGGTGATTCCCGTATAAATGGTTGAGTGATGACCGGCTCGTCCCATTCGCCCATTTCATATATATCTCCGATTCCGGTATCAACACCAAGCATTTCATTAAGCAAACGAATCATATCCGGAGGCATATTTAGCTCCTCCAGTACCTCTTCATACTCCAGGGGATTCTTCTTCACCAAACGGGACAATTTCCGAATCGTCTGATCCAGCAAACGTTGTTCTTTTCTGGGATCTAAAACCTGAGAATAAAATACCTTATGCTTTTCATACTGTTTCGGATACTCCGCCTTTAATATTCTCAATTCTTTCCGGGAATTCGGCAGATTTCCTAATATCTCCAATTCCAGGATTCCTCTTTCTATTTCACAATTCGGGCAATCGCAATTATGGTCCAGATTATCCGTAAGTGCTGCTATTTGCAGTTGCAGCCGCTCATCCTCATCAATAGCAAACACCTCCCAGATTAATTGAAGCTCTTCACAGGATTTTGCTAAATTCTCGTTATCAGGCACTAATTCAAGTAAAAACTGATAAAGTCGATAAAATGCTTCGGCAGTCCACCGAGTTTCTATGGCTCGCGAACCATCCCAGCGATCAATATCTTCCAGGAGTTCTTTTGCTAATGCCGAATCCTGATGCAGACAATGTTTCATCCATTCCAGGGCGTTTGTATAAGAACCTTCTTTTTGTGTACGAATACTAAAGAACAAAATAGCCAGATGAAACTTCAAGCTATCCGGTCCATATTCTGAAAAGTAAGGCATGCCTCTTTCGAAAACGCTCCATACCTGTTCGCTCTCCCATCCATTTAGGTAGCATTCTCCAAGCCCCAGCCAATTCCCGATATGTTCCGGAGCCAATTCAATAGAGTGCTCGTATTGAGCAATTGCCTTTTTAGTAAATCCCCGCTCTCTGTAAGCATCCCCCAGTCTTCTTTGGTATATTGTATTTGAGGGCTCTTGCAGTGCTAATTCCTGGTATATTTTCACAGCGTTCCCTGTATGGCCGCTTAATAAATAGACCTCACCAAGCAACTCATCATAAATGACTTTCTGGGGGATTTTTCTTTTTGCCTCTTTCAGGATATCAATGGCATATTCAAAATCCCCCATCTGAATATATTTATTTGCTTCATCTAAAAAGGATTTTTCAATTGGCAGCAACTGATAGGTACGGTCATATTCTGCTCTGGTATCATTATCATACAGCACTTCATAAGCTTTCCGATAAGCTTTAAACTCTTCCGGATAGCTCTCTGGCGGATATTGCTTTACCAGCTTAAAATATGCTCTCTTAATATCGATCTTCGCTGCATCCGATTCAATATTTAACCTTGCATAGTGGTCCATTTTGTCCACCATCCTTTCTTCCTTTGTATCGCAGTTGTACTGGATTTCAGTTCTTTTATGATACGGTTTACGTCTTCGCTGCCGATGTCTAAACTTATGGCTTGCAGGAAGCAGCCGGATGCTTTTTTTTGTCTTCCCAACACCCCATAGCAAAATCCCAGAAATTGATATTCCATAACACTTTTACCGGGAACCCGATCCAACAGACGAATGACTTGTTTATACTTCCGCTCAGAAACGAACAGCCGGATCTGATCAATCCGTTCCTTTTTCAGTTCAAGGTCTTCCCGGCATTTAGAAAAATAGTTCGGAATTACGCTGAAGCAAAGCGCCGCCATGGTATAATTCCCCAATCGTTCGTAACATAAACCGGTAAGCTTATAACGTTTCTGTTTTTCCTTTAAGAATTCTGCGGTTTCCTTTTCTTCTGTCTCATATGCTGCTTCTAACAATCCGATTGACAACGCCGCCTCCCGGACTGCATTTGTCAAATCAGCCCGATTTGCAGTATGCAAGGCTCGTTGATAATAAAATTCTGATAATTCTTTACTCATCATCCTGCTCCAAATCTAACAGCAATTCCACCAAATCCTCTTTTCTTTCATTCAGCTCTTTTAAAGATTCTCCTTTTACCAGGCCTTCCATCAGAAATTTAATCAGATCCCCCACAAGCTCTGCGTCTGAAGGGCTGATCTCTTTCATCATCCGCTGTGCTCTCTTGATAATAGCCGAAAATTTCTTTGCATATTTGCTTTCCCGCCATTTTGAAGTATCCACTTCCTCAACCATTTCATTTTCAGTAGTAGAAATGGTAATGGATGCCTTTTCGCCAGTGGAAACGATCGTTGCATCCACATTTAAAATGCCATTGATATCATAAGAGAACATAATGTTTATTTTTTCTTCCATGGCAGGCGCCGGCGGAATCCCGTCCAATTGAAATTCCCCAAGGAAATTATTAAGGGAAGGATCGCTATATTCTCCCTGATAGACCTTTATGTGCACTGCTTTCTGGTGGTCTGTGCAGGTACTATATTGTCTGTCAATTGTTGTGGGGATTGTCACATTTCGTGGAATGATTGGATCGAAAGATAAATCCATATCTGTAGGGAGACTGTAATAATCAAAATACTTCAAAGCGGCGACGCCAAGTGTATAAGGGCATACATCGGTCAGTACGATTTCATTGTCTTCAAATTGGTTCTCCAGAATCCCGGCCTGAATGGCTGCACCCTGCACCACTGCCAGATCCGGATCAACCACTTGCTGCGGCTCTTTCTGAAAATAGTCAGTTAGAAACTTTTTCACATAAGGAATACGGGTCGAGCCTCCTACCATCAGAATCAAGTCTACTTCATTCGTTTTCATCCGGGCATCGGATAAGGCAATCCGTAACGGTTCCTTCGTGTGGTCAATTTTTTCACTTATTAACTTTTCAAATTGATTACGTGTAATTGTTTCATCAACAGAAACAGGCTTGCCATTTACTTCTGCAAAAAATGGCAGTGAAATCTGGTATTGTTCCTGGCTGCTCAGAGCAATTTTACAGTTTTCAGCTTCCTCCTTCAGCCTGGCCATTGCCCTGATATCTTTTCGGATATGCATTAGATGGTTTCCACTGAACTTTTGAAGAAGGTATTCTATTAACGCTTCATCAAAATCCTTGCCTCCCAGCTTATTATTCCCGCTGCTTGCACGTACTTCCAATACGCCTTCGAATAATTCCAATACGGTGACATCCAGTGTCCCCCCGCCCAGGTCATAAACCAGAATATTAGAATAGTCTTCCAAATGATCAAGTCCATAACACAGTGCTGCGGCGGTTGGTTCATTAATAATGCGTTCTACCGTCAGTCCGCAGAGTTTTCCTGCTTCAACGGTAGCTCTTCTTTGTACATCCGTAAAATAGGCCGGAACAGTAATGACTGCCCGGTTTACATCTTCCCCCAACGCTTCTTTTGCACAGGAAATCAAATAGGACAGTATATCAGCGGAAAGTTCCTGAGGACTATAAGTCTTTTCATGAGCAGTGAAGGTTTCATCACTACCCATTTGTCTTTTTACTTCTATAAATGTACATTCTGGTTCCAGCAACAGTCTTCCTCTCGCCTCTTCGCCGACAATAATTTCACCATCTTTTTTTATATGTACGACCGATGGTGTGATAAACTTCCCAAGATGGTTCGGTATCACAATCGGTTTCCCCTGATCCAGATAAGCGATTTCCGATGTTGAAGTTCCCAAATCAATTCCAACAATTTTACTCATTTATAATTGGTCTCCTTTTTTGTTTTAAGAATGAAGTTTGTTTACAATCACTTCAGATTTCCTGATTACTTTTCCATTATACAAATAACCGCTTTTCAAAACCTTTACAACAAATCCATCCGGATTATTCGTATCACTGGCTACTCCGCTGATACTGTTTAGCTGCAGATTATAAGGGGTATTTTCATCTGCAATCCTGGAAAGGCCTGCCTGTGACAATTCTTTGCACAGAGTATTCCACATCATTTGTGCCTGTACAATCATGGCTTCATCATAATGTTCTTTATAATATATATATAAATCTTCCATAAGATCTGCGGCCTTTATCAATGCCTGGATCAGCACTTGCTGACGGGATTCCAATTCCTGTAATTGATCCTCCTGATTTTGCTCTTCCATTATGGCATACATCTCTTCAACCTGAATACTGGCTGCCCCTTGCTTTTTCAGGAGCTTGCTTACCAATTCATTTTGGGTCTGTAAAACCTGGCAGACTTCATTTTTAATATTAAAAAATCCCTCGTCTTTTTTTGGCTCGCTTTCCGCCGTAAGTTTCTGTAATTCTTTTTCGAAATCAATCATGAACAGTCATGCTACCTTTCCCTAAATTGTTAAGTATAGTATATGGGACTTTATGTCAACTTTCAATATAAAAATAGAAAATAAGCTATAAATTGCCAAAAACCGTCTGCCGATTCTGACGCCTTTGCGGGAAATTTAATGTGAAATCCAGACAAGTGACAAGTTTTTGTTCCTTTAAGTTCGTTGATATCCAGCTCTTTTTCTGCTATACTGGCAACAAGAAAATAAAAG
>Ga0153929_1000793_pt1 | contig 11561 bp, 11 predicted proteins | sample TSNJ013MetaG_FD_104689 | JGI IMG/M metagenome (GOLD analysis project Ga0153929, IMG submission 104689) | Attine ant fungus gardens microbial communities from New Jersey, USA - TSNJ013 MetaG | ecosystem: Host-associated > Fungi > Mycelium > Unclassified | place: USA: New Jersey, Wharton State...
AACGCAGCGCCGCCGGCGAACAGCGCCGGTCCGGTAGAGCGTGCGGGATTGACCGACGTATTCGTCACCGGGATGGATATCAGGTGAATCAGCGTCAGGCAAAGCCCGATGGCGAGTGGCGCGAAACCGGAGATGGCGCGTCCGTCGGTCGAACCGAGAATGACCATCAGGAAGAAGAACGTCATCACGATTTCGCAGATCAGCGCGGCGGTCAACGAATAACCGCCGGGTGAACGCGCACCGTATCCATTCGATGCAAATCCACTCGCGGCCGCGTCGAATCCGGGTACGCCGGACGCGATCAGATACAGCACGAATGCGCCAATGATAGCGCCTACTACTTGCGCAACAATATAGGGTCCCAGGTCCCGGGCAGGAAACCGGCCCGCAACGGTGAGGCCCACGCTGACCGCCGGATTCAAGTGGCAACCCGATATATGCCCGAGCGCGTAAGCCATGGTCAGGACGGTTAATCCGAACGCGAATGCCACGCCGACAAATCCAATTCCGGTACCGGGAAATTTAGCTGCGAGAACTGCGCTTCCACAACCGCCAAGAACCAGCCAAAACGTGCCAAACATTTCCGCAGCAAGACGTTGTTGTAATCGCATGATGTGCCATCCAAGATTGGTAACGGGTTCAATACGAAGTGGCCAGACCGCGCTAATCGACATTGCGCTAAATGAAGTGCTTCATTTTTTTATAACCGATCCTGTTCGAGTTTCAACATTGGAGTCATGTGTCTGACCGGCCTTGGGCGACAAGGCTCACCTACCCGCTTAACCTGCATACGCGCGCGCTACGGTGGACGCGGACGGCTTGCCCTTGAAAATCCATGGTGCAGTGCACCTATAGCATCGCTTTGTTGCATGACAAAACCGTGCCTGGAGTAAGTGATTCGGACACGAATCCAGTGTAGGTCAAAGATTTTAAAAATCGATGTCATCCGCATGCAACAAGTTAGTGATTACGCGATTCAAATCCGCGGTCCAGTTGTCGAATTAGCGTCCGTATCAGCAGCATGTGCGTGGGAAACTTTCGTCAGAATATCTGTCATGGGCATGATCGAACGTGCATAAGGCTTCCTTGAAGTACGGGCTGAAGTCGCCCGTTCCAGGCAATCAAACATGAAAGTCCGCAGCCATGTCTTCGTCTGTCCGGGCGACTATCCGGCCGGTCCGGACGGCTTGTGTAAATAGATCGAAATCGCGTTCAACCTGATCCGCGTAGTCCTTTGAATAAGCGACCAGCGCTTCGGCAAACTGAGCACCCTGGCCCAGATACGCGCTGATCTCAACGGCCTTGCCGCTGGCTTTTGCATGGGCGCGCGCCAGTATCCAGCCGCACAGCCGGGCGTAACCCTCCAGCACGTCGATATCGAATAATTCAATGTTCGCGGACAGCTTCATGTCCCGCAGCTGCCGGAAATAGAAATGGCGTCCCGATGGTCCGGTCGCCCAGCCGAGGAAGATATCGCTGGCTGCCTGCATCACCCGCTGGCCGCGTACGACGCGTTCGCCCGCATGGTCCAGCCGTTCGGCATCGAAGTACTGCTCGATCACCGACGGCCGTGCCTCCTTGATCTGAAGGAACATGGGTTTCCCCAGTTCGTCGATCATCAACAGAACCAGGCAGCGAGTCCCGACGTTGCCGACGCCGACCACCTTGAAGGCCAGATCCTGAGCCGTGAAATGCTTGAGCAGCGCGCGCCGGTCGTGGCTAAGCGTTTTCACATACTGCGCAAACATGCCCTTGATCAACCCTTGCCAGTTTCCGAGCTTGATCCAGTCATCGTTGGGTTCGAACAGCGTGTTGGCGCCGTGCACGTGAAACATGCCCGGCGGCATGTCACGCAGGGTCCAGCTCCCGGTCGCGCTGTTAAATTCGGTTACCTTCTCCAGCATGCTGTCGTGCGTACGGCTAGCGGCCTTTTCCATTCCCTTGCGCAACGTGCGCCTGCGCTCCGGCGTCACGGCGGTCTCGAGCATCCGGTCGAACGTAATGCGCTCGTACCAGAGCTCCAGCGCGCTGTATCGCGCGTATTCCTTCATGCGGGTCTGGTATTGCGTCACCAGGGATTCGATCAGGTTTTCGCCCGTCAGCCGGCTCAAGCGCATATGCCGCGCGGCCACCATGAAGCTCGCGGCCAGTCGCTTGATATCCCATTCCCATGGGCCGAGCGCGACTTCATCGAAATCGTTCAGGTCGAATACAAGCTGGCGCTCCGGCGTCGCGAAGCCGCCAAAGTTCATCAAATGCGCGTCGCCGCATATAGGCATCACGAGGCCCGTATTCGATATCCTGCTCAGGTCGTGCGCTTGCAGGATCGCGCTTCCCCTGTAGAACGTGAAAGGCGACGCCATCATCCGTCCATATCTGAGCGGGATCAGCCGCTCAACGCGCCCCTGGCTGTTTCGCTCAAGCAGTTCGATCGGGTCGCGGTCTATCGTCCCAATCCTGGCGTGCGCGGAACGGGCCATCTGCTCGCGGTGCGCCTTACCCGCTGCCATGCGCGACGCTATGTTGTTTTCAGTCGTCATCTACCCTCTCTCCATGTCACGCACCGGACACGCCAGGTCGGCGCGGTCGCATCACAAATCGTTTTCGAACCGATCGTTTGCGTGGATGCCCGCGCACGTGGACCGGCCTACTTTATTGGAGCGCCATTGCGTGTCACTAATACTGCCGTCGCTTCAATAAATTCGGCGTGCACACTGTCGCCGGCTTTTATTCCCTTCAGCGAAACGTCGGAGCCCGCCTGGAGCGTTTCTGTTTTGTTCGGGCCGCGAATCGTAATGGTTCGCCTGGCCGCGTCGACCTTTTGAACCGTTGCGAGAACTTGCACCCTGCGTGCGGTCGCGGTCGATCCGCCCGACGCGGGAATGGTGGCCGTTTCATCAACGCGCTCGCGAATGCCGTTCGACGCGACCTTGGTTGCGCAGATCAGCACGGCGTTTGCATACTTGATGTGAACGGTATCGCCAATCTGCAATTTGCCGACATCGCCGACCTCGGGATTGACCGCGATTTGGACAACTCTCCCGCTTGATCCCCGCAATGCGACACTATTCGATGCGCTGTCAATGCCGACCACGCGCGCCTCAACTGCCGCGATGGCGGCGCCACCCACGCCGCCCGGACCTGCGTCCGAGGCTGCATCCTGCGAAAACGCCGGAGCGGTGAAGAGGGCGGAAACAACGATTGTTGCCTTGAGCATGTTGACGCTGAAAACCAGCGACGCGTATTTGCGAGTCGTCAGGAGTTCCTTTTCGTTCGTTAAGCGGGTGATAGATGTGGGGGGCCGGTAATCGCCCGGGATAATGAAGGCGAGGTTTATCTCCGCGACTTGGACAGCAAATGGCCCAGTCCGAGGTTGGTCGCTATCTGCCAGATGTACACGCGCGAATAACGAACGCCATACCTGGACTCAATCAGTGCTCGCAGCCGCGCGTTGGTCCATGCCTCGCTGCCGAAGCCATGATCCTTGGCTGAGCCATGCAGCGCCTCGGATATCCATTCAAGGGCCCGTTGATCGAGCACGGAGGAACGCCCGCCTACGCCCAACTGTTTCAACGCATCTAGGCCTCCTGCGTCAACCAGGGCCTTGAAGCGTTTCACCGTCGCCTGGGACAGGTGGAACTGCTCGGCAATGTCATCTACCGACGCCCCGTCGAGCAGCATCTGTCCTGCCGTCATGCGGCGTACGACGCTGGGACGGTTCTCGGGCTGAGAAAGCATCTGTGCACTCGTCCTTATATCGTCCGTGAATGCACAGCAGGAACCGGGCGGCGTGACGCCGCAGGAAGCAGAGGCTATCGCCAAGGACGCATTCATCTATGCGTCCCCATGTTGTTCAACTACAAGACGCTCTACCAGCAGATGCAGGACCGGAGCAACAAGGCGTACGTCGGCGGTTTCGGGAGATTTCGCCACTATTCGCAACTATATGGGCCGGAGAACAAGGAGTTAGTCACGCCTAACAACGACACACCGTATTCGTGGGCGTGGCTGGATCTGCGCCGCGAACCGTGGGTGTTGACGGTGCCACAGGTTCCCGACGACCGTTACTACGTATTCCAATGGATCGACCTGTTCACCTACAACTTTGCCTACGTCGGATCGCGCGCCACCGGCAACGGCGCTGGTCACTACATGTTGGCTGGTCCCAACTGGAACGGCCAGACACCGGCCGGTATCGACAAGGTCTTCAAGTCGGAAACCGATCTGATCCTGACGCTCGGCCGTACCGCGCTCAATGGTCCCTCGGATGTCTCGCACGTTGTCCGCATACAAGACCAATACAGACTGACACCGCTGACCAGCTTCGAACACACCACGCCACCGCCCGTGGTCGAGAACGTGACCTCTACCGCGTGGGATGAAGCCAAGGCAACATCGGTCGACTTCATTAGCTACCTGAATTTCATGCTGCAATTCACGCAGCCGACCAATCCGTCCGAGACGGAACTGATGCAGCGTTTCGCGAAGATAGGGATTGCGCCCGGCAGGCCATTCGACGTGACCACGCTTGACCCGGCAACCCGTGACGCGCTGGAACGCGGTGTGGCCGATGGCAAGCAGGCGTTGGTGGTAGCCGAAAAGTCAACGACCAACTCCTTTGGCCTGTTCGGTTCGCGAGACGACCTCAAGAGCGACTACATGACGCGCGCGGTCGCCGCAGGAATGGGCATTTACGGCAATGCGAAGCAGGAAGCGGTGTATGTGGGGTATCGCGTTGATGCGGACAAGAACCAACTCGTGGGTGCTCAGCCGTATGTCCTCCACTTCGACAAGAAAGACCTGCCGCCCGCCAAATTCTTCTGGTCAATGACGCTGTATGACCTTCCGGGACGCCATCTTGTCGCCAATCCAATTGATCGCTATTCGATCGGTGACCGGACTAAACACCTGAAGTATGGCGCCGATGGTTCTCTCGATCTTTATGTCCAGCATGAGTCACCGGGCAAGGAGAAAGAAACGAACTGGTTGCCGGCGCCGACGGGCGCTTACACGTTGATCATGCGCATCTATGGGCCGAACGCCGAGGTGCTTGACGGGACGTGGCATCTCGTGAAACCGACCAAAGTGGGAGGGGGTTGACATCGAATCGATAAGGAAGAATTGAAAATTAAGTCTTACTAATCGATACTGAGGTTGACATGAAAACACTTCTCCTAACGGCAACGCTTGCACTGTCCTGTAGCCCCGCGTTTGCAGCCAAGCCTGCGGTCTATCCGGCACACGGGCAAAGCGCCAGCAAGCAGTCGCAGGATGACGGCGCTTGCTACGCCTGGGCCAAGCAAAACACCGGCATTGATCCGGTGGTCGTTGCCGGCATTCCACCGCCGCCGCAGGGACCCGCGGGCGCGCGGGTGGGCGGCGCGGCGCGCGGCGCGCGGCGCCGCTGCCGGCGCTCTCATTGGCGATGTCAACCACAACGATCCGGGACACGGCGCGGCCGTCGGTGCGACCGCGGGTGCATTGGCCGGCGGCGTTCGCAGCCGCCGGCAACACGCCGCTCAAGCGCAGAACGCACAGGCCAGCCAGCAGGCCGAGATGAATACGTACTGGCGCGCGTATGACGCGTGCATGCAAGGGCGCGGTTACACCGTCCAGTGAAATGCAGGCTACGAAATCCAATGAATGAAGGAGCCAGTATGGACACGTACAACAAGCGGGCCGGTGCGCGTAAAAACGGGCGGCGGGAGCTGACGGCAGTAGCGTTCGCCACCGTTGTGCTCGGTATTCCAACCGTCGCCCGCGGGACTGAAGGCGGCATCGGGCGCCCGATAACAAGCGAGCAGATCGCGCCTTATGCCGGTATCGTGCCGCCTACCTCGGACTGGATATTTTCCGTCTCGACCATCTATTACGAGGGGGCGCTCGGGAAAAGCAAATCCATTCCAATCGCAGGAACGGTGACCTCCGGACTCAGTTTCCATGTCTCGTACACCATCCTCAACGCGGTCAAGACGTGGGGCATTACAGCCGGAGGGTGGAACTTCGCTTCATCTTTCGGTGTGCGATTTCAATACACGTCGGTGTCGTCGTTCAATGGCCGGCTGCCCAACGATAACGCCACGCAATTCGCCGATATTTACTTCACCCGGTCGTGGCCGGCTACCACCTGACCAAGACCGACCATATTGCGTTGAGCGTCCAGATGTACGCACCCACCGGCGCTTACAGTACTAGCCGTCTTGCCAACGCCGGACAGAACACGTGGACATTCATCCCGACTGTTACGTACACGAAGCTCCTGCCCGAGCACAACGTCGAGCTGTCAGCGAACTACGGCGTCGAGTTCTATACCACCAACAACGAGACGCACTATCACAACGCCCCGATCAGCGTGCTCGACCTGCTTGCGCTCAAGCGCTTCACGGGAGGATGGGGTGTGGGTGTGGTCGGCGGCTGGATTCAGCAGCTCGGCGACGACACCGGTGGTCTCGCCGACGTGACCGGCGGCAGCAGCGGCCACGCCCTCGGGATCGGTCCGATGGCGACCTAGTCAGGGAAGCTGAGCTGCACGCCCGTTTCGGCGTCGCTGCGATGGGTCAATGAATTTGCAGTGCGTAACCGCTCGAAGGGAAATGCGGTCGAACTTTCAATCAGTGCCACTTTTCAATAAGGGGACGACGTGCCACGACACGATCACCGACCCCTACGCAGTGTGCTTATCGCGCTGGGCATCAGCGCGGTCAATGCGGAGCGGAACGCAATTTACGTTCAGACCGGCCGCGTGTGGCGATAAATGTTGTTCAACCGGAGACTCGTATGGACCCGAATCCACTGCCCCTTGCCATCCGAGCACTCGAACGGGCCGCATTGCAAAGTACGGTATTGCCGTACAAACGTTTCCATGTCCTGTTTGCGCGCACGGTTCCGCTGACCCGGCGATACGAGGTGCTCGATGCCGCTCGGCGAGAACTCAACGATAGCCCCGATATTGACTACGGTGTGCTGCTGGCATGCGACAACGGCCTGCCCGGGCCGGATTTTTTCCGCCGCTATCAGAAGTATCGATGGGACAAGTATGTCGCTGCGATGGGCGACCCCCGGTTCAAAAGCGCGACCTTGAAAGGCAAGCGAGAACTGGTTGCGGCCGAGCGTGCGAAAGTCCATCTTCATGCGCTTCGTGCGCGTCACCAAGAGCGTGACCGGGAGTGTGCATGAGCGTATGTCTTCCTGCCGGGCAGGGCCTCGTGGCAAAAGCGCTAGGTTCACGGCGGGCCAGGTTGCCGCGCGCGTATGGTTTTAGCCATGCCGTGAGGGTGTCTGACAGGTTGCGCAGGTCACGCGCAGTCTGTCGATCACAACGGGCAAAATGACACAATGATCTGATGTATTTACACTTGGCGCCAGTCACGCTATTAACTGCTCAAGGTTTTCGTGTTCGGGATTGACGCGCGAGAACCCTGCGAGCGAAGCCCCATGACCTTCTTTAGAATTGCAGGTAATCCCAGAGTCAGGAACATCCATGTCTGTGCGCTACAACGCTGCGTTCACGGCGCTTCTCGCTGCCGCCCTCTTTGGCGCGACCACGCCGCTAGCCAAGACGCTGCTCGGCACCATGTCGCCTTTCATGGTCGCCGGCTTGTTCTATCTAGGCAGCGGCGTTGGCCTGGCCGTTGCGATCGCCTTCCAGCGCGTCAGGCGTTCCGATAAAGAGCGTGCCAACGAAAGCCGGATTCAGATGGCTGAAGTGCCTTGGTTGCTTGGCGCAATTGCCGCGGGCGGTATAGCGGGTCCGGTGCTGCTGATGTTCGGCTTGAGCACCACGCCAGCCGCGACGAGCTCCCTCCTGCTGAATCTTGAAGGCGTGTTTACGGCGGTCATCGCGTGGGTCGTATTTCGTGAGAACGTGGACGCGCAGATTTTTCTCGGCATGGTGGCAATAGTCGCCGGCGGCGTGGCGCTGTCATGGCAACCGGGCACGTCCGGCATATCCATTGGCGCACTGCTGGTCGCTGCCGCCTGTGCTTGCTGGGCGATCGATAACAACCTGACGCGAAAAGTGTCGACGAACGACGCCATGGTCATTGCATGTCTGAAGGGACTGATCGCCGGATCGGTGAATCTTTGTATCGCCCTTTTGCTCGGCGCGCATCTTCCCGGTTTGGTCAGGACGGGAGCGGCCATGCTCACCGGTCTGGCCGGATACGGTGTCAGCCTGGCTCTGTTTGTCGTCGCGTTGCGCAACCTGGGCACGGCGCGCACCGGCGCGTATTTTTCAGTCGCGCCGCTGTTCGGCGTGACGCTGTCATTGATCTTGTGGCCAGATATCCCGGGCCCGTTGTTTTGGGCTGCGGCCGCGTTGATGGTGCTCGGCGTATGGCTGCATATTCGTGAGCGTCACGAGCACGCGCATACGCATGTGTTGATGGAACACAATCACCGACATAGGCATGACGAGCACCACCAGCACACACACGACTTCAAATGGGATGGCGACGAACCGCACACCCATCCGCATCAACATTTGCCGATCACGCATACGCACGGACATTTCCCGGATATTCACCATCGGCACGTTCATTGAGCGGCGGCGGATTTCTTCATCTTCAATTCGGTCTGCCATGCATCCAGCGTCCCGCCGACTCCGTATATAGCCTTGACGCGACGCAATCCTGCACTCGCGCCAATGGAGAAAAACCATGAGCAAGGTATTGTGGAAAGCGGTGCTGGCGGGCGTGTCGGTTGCGTTCTTGTGCGGCTCGGCGGCAGCGTTCGCGCAGGGTGGCGGTAACGGGAATGGTGGCTCGGGCGGCGGCAATGCGCACAGCGCTGCAACCGCTGGAATGACGCATTGGGGCGATCCGGTCGCCATGCCGAGAAGTTCCATGCCCGGCAATATGCAAAACCCGGCAATGGACAATAGCGCCGGCATGGGCGCGATGCCGTCGAACGGCGCCACGGGTGCTGCAAAGAACGTGCAGTAAGAGGATGTCATGCCAACGAGCGTTGGACGCCAGTCCTTGGATATCCTTGGCGTAACGTCGTTGCGTTTGGGCGGACGGCTGGAGTGTCTTTGGTTTGCATAGACTTGGTGCAGCGCCGCGAAACTTTCAAGCCGAAAATCTTCTTCCGCCACGAGCTTCGCTCTGTAATCCAGAGACACAATTGCGCTTGAACTAAGCAAGCTTCCTCCGCTCCTACTTAAGAAGCGCGGGAGACCATCACATGCTTAAGCCAATTGCATTATTCGCACTTGTTGCGTGCCTAGGCGGCTGTGCCGTCGCGCCGGGTTACGGCTACGGATACGACGGATACGGGGACTCCTACGCAACGGATTATGGGCCGTATTACTACGGTTATCCGGCGGTTTACGGTGGAGGTATCTACGTTGGTGGTGGCGGATACGGTGGCCATTACTACAACCACTGGCATGGCTGGAACCACGGGTACGGAGGCGGCTATCACGGCGGCGGCTGGGGCCACGGTGGCGGCTACGGGCACGGCGGTGGCGGGGGACAGTGGCAGGGCGGCGGCGGTGGCGGCCACGGTGGCGGTCACGGCGGAGGCCGCGGTTAGGAAGTAACGTCTTGAATGGCCTGACCAGACGGCTGCTTAGGCGTTCGGCTCGCCGGACGGTTTCCCGGTAATCAAGCATCCGGCAAATGCGCTTGGCTGCGTGAAGCGCATTCGCCTAACTGCGACGAGCAGAGCGAGCGGCACGCGCCGAGCCACAAGCCACAGATTCCGGTAAAGCTTCTTCTCCGATCCCGCCAGTCCGGTCAAATTTTCCAGACCTGGCGGCGACTGAGAGAAACCACGTGCCAAACAATTCGCGCACGCTTACGCTTGGCGAGCCCCTCGTTTGTTAAAGCGGGGCTCTTTGGCTTTTCGTTAAATTGCAGGCGTAGCCGCTACCGCCGATGCTGAATCCTGACTAGCCGCAGAAGCCGTTTTGCCAGCGCCGGTTGCGGATTTCTTCGCAGCAGGCGCTTTCTTAGCCAACGCGCGCTTCGCGGGTCCTTTCTTTGCCGCTGCTTTTTTCGCGGGGCCGCTCGCCACCGTCGCGCTCTTAGCCGACGCTTTCTTAGCAGGCGTCTTCGCGCTTAGCGTTTTCGCCGTCGCTTTCTTGGCTCCAACTTTCTTTGCTGCCGTCTTGCTTGCAGGTTTTGTCGCGCTTGCTACGACCGCATTGCTGCCGCTGTGGCTATCGATCAGGAATTTCGTGCGGTCTTTAACGTCCTTGATCCAGAGTGGCGGTCGAGCCCAGCCACTCCACGTTTCACCGGTCTTCGGATTGCGATACTTGGCAGGCAGCTTTGGCTTTGTTGCACCCTTTGCCTTGACCTGTGCCTTGGCTTTGGACGTTGAACCGGCAGGCCGGCCGCGGGGCCTCTTCGTGGATGAATGCGCGTCAATATCAGCAGTGGTCAGGCCATGGTTTTCCATTAGCTTGCGGATCTCGTCGAGCACGGATTGCGCTCGTTTTGCGATTAACGCTTCGGCTTGCGCCTGCAGTTTTTTCAGCTTGGCTTGAATCTGTTCCAGAGTAGGCATTTTGGTTTCCTTAAGAGTGATTGCCCGCACTATGCCATGCGTTCTCCGATTTCGGAAGCGGCCAATAGGCCTTGGTATTAACGACCTGCATCTATTAATACAGTTTGTTTCAATCGATGACAAAAAATAGCGGCTTTACGGCTTGCATGTTGGATGCTTAGCTATCGTTCTACTCCGGCTGCAGCTTAGTCAAAATGGAAGGCGTGCATATCTCGCGACTCTCTACTGCGCTATTCAGTTGGATGGTCCTGGCAACGGTCAGGCCCGTATGTGAATGCACAGGATATCGATGCAATTTTGCGAAACGCTGAGGCCAATGAGTGCTCGATTGGACGGGTAGCGACAGAGAAGAGCCGCCATTGTCGCCAGGAAGGACAAGCCGAAAGCAAAGAGCGGGGCTAAATGCTTTTGTCGGAGAGGTGTTGATTAACAGCCTGGATCCGTCTGACCGGCAAGCCGCTAATGCATGAGGATTGCCCGCCTACTTGCCGGTGCGGCGGACCGGCGGTTAGCGCGTCCGCAACGCTTTAATACCGCTGAGGAGGCGGCCGGTACCGCGGCGGCGGGCGATGATGATAGTGTCTGGGCGGCAACGGACGGCAACGCCGCACATAATGTCCATGGACCCAGACGCGCCGGCATTCCTGCCGGGGCCGTGCGTCAGCCACCGATGGAATGGCGGCGCTTGCCGCAGCGCTCAACAAGACGACCGCGAGAAATCTTCGCATAGGTACTCCACAAAAATACGGACAGAACGTCTACTCGCCAATGCACTATCCGGCGATAAAAAATGAGCCCGCGTTTTCAGCCGGAACAGGCGTCCAAAACGAAAACACGGCACCCTTGAGACTACTTTTTCGAGTTCTTCGAAACCTTTGCCGCAGCTTTGACCGCTGGTTTCTTAGCGGGTTTCTCACCAGCCTCGGCGATTGCTTTCGGCTTGGCCGCAGCCTTAGCGGCAGTCTTCGGTTTTTTCGGCGCTGTGTCGGTCGCGGCGGCCTTCGGTTTGGCTGCCGTCTTGGTCGCCGTCTTGCGTGCAACCTTGGCGT
>Ga0153929_1000801_pt1 | contig 11524 bp, 8 predicted proteins | sample TSNJ013MetaG_FD_104689 | JGI IMG/M metagenome (GOLD analysis project Ga0153929, IMG submission 104689) | Attine ant fungus gardens microbial communities from New Jersey, USA - TSNJ013 MetaG | ecosystem: Host-associated > Fungi > Mycelium > Unclassified | place: USA: New Jersey, Wharton State...
AAATAGCCAGCTTTTTGAGATGGCGGGCAGCAAATGCTCCGCCGGAACCGGCATGGCTGCACTTACCGCCTCATAGTGCGTCCGGTTATCCGCATATGTTTCCAGAATGCTTCTTCACCCGGGTTTCGTATTCCAAAAAAGTTGCCGATCGGCAACTTTTTTGGACGGCCGGCTGCCTCGCAGAGTTTCCGCCGGATGGCGGAACCTAAATGGAATTTATCATTTCCGGGGGCGTGTACCTGGAACATGACACTGCTCACGCAGCAAGCGTGAAAATTTTGTGCCGCCGCTGCGTGCGTACGGTGCTCCGTCTCCCTCAAAAAAGTGCCGCGGACACTTTTTTAACAAGCTAGGGGTGCTCCAATTGGAGCACCTTTTTTATATCCGTTGGGACCAATTGCACGGTTCGCGCAGTTCAGTAGGTCAGCTTTTCCTCCAGCCAGGCCTTTAAAGCGCTGATGGGTACCCGTACCTGTTCCATGGTATCCCGGTCGCGGATGGTGACGGCGTGGTCAGCCTCGGTGTTGTCATCGCCCACCGTCTGGAAGTCCACGGTGACACAATAAGGCGTGCCAATCTCGTCTTGGCGGCGGTACCGCTTGCCGATAGAGCCGGTATCATCATAATCCACCATAAAATATTTGGACAGTTCAGACTGAATTTCCTGTGCCTTTTCCCCCAGTTTTTTTGATAGCGGCAACATGGCGCATTTGAAGGGGGCCAGAGCGGGATGGAGGCGCAGGACGGTACGCACATCCTGTTTTTCCGCATCCACCACCTCCTCGTCATAGGCATCCACCAGAACTGCCAGTGTGACCCGGTCTGCGCCCAGAGAGGGCTCAATGACATAGGGGATATAGTGTTCATTTTTTTCCTGGTCAAAATAAGTCTGATCTTTCCCGGAGGTGGTCTGGTGGGCTTTCAGATCAAAGTCGGTGCGAGATGCTACCCCCCACAGTTCGCCCCAACCAAAGGGGAACAGGAATTCAAAGTCCGTAGTGGCGTTGGAGTAGTGAGACAGCTCCTCCTTTTCGTGGTCCCGCAGGCGGAGGCTCTCTTCCCTGAGATTCAGATCCAGCAGCCACTTGCGGCAGAAGTTCTTCCAGTAAGAGAACCACTCCAGTTCCGTGCCCGGCTTGCAGAAGAATTCCAGCTCCATCTGCTCAAACTCACGAATGCGGAAGATAAAATTGCCTGGGGTAATCTCATTACGGAAGGATTTGCCCACCTGGCACACGCCAAACGGGAGCTTTTTGCGGGTGGTGCGCTGAATATTTTGAAAGTTGACAAAGATGCCCTGGGCGGTTTCCGGGCGGAGGTAGAGCTCGGTGGAGGAGTCCTCGGTCACCCCCTGGTGGGTTTTGAACATGAGATTGAATTTGCGTATGTCGGTAAAATCACACTTGCCGCAACCGGGACAGAGGATGCCTTTCTCCCGAATATAGGAAACCAATTGGTCGTTATCCATGGCCTCTACCAGCACATCGGTAATGCCGTTTGCCAAGTGGTAATCCTCCGCCAGCTTGTCAGCGCGGTGGCGCATCTTGCAGACCTTGCAGTCGATGAGCGGGTCATTGAAGGTGGCCACATGGCCTGAGGCCGCCCACACCTGGGGATTCATTAAAATAGCGGAGTCCAGGCCCACGTTATAAGGGTTTTCCTGGACAAATTTTTTCCACCAGGCGCGCTTGATGTTGTTTTTGAGTTCAACCCCCAGAGGGCCGTAATCCCAGCTGTTGGCGAGGCCTCCGTAAATTTCGCTGCCCGGGAACACGATGCCGCGGCCCTTGCAGAGATTTACAATTTTTTCCATCGTTTTTTCTGTGTTCTTCATGTCAGAAACTCCTTTACTATGATGAAGTCATGGGAAAGAGGGTACAATAAAAACGCCCCGAGCTAAAAAAGCTCAGGGCGAACGTGAACGGTCCGTGGTACCACCTGAATTCAGAGGAAGATGACTTCCTCCGCACTCGAATCCGATAACAGCGGAGACTGCCGGCCCATACTGCGCGGGGCGCCGCGGTTGGGGGCCGGAGCTACCGGGGGCCGCTACATACAGCGCGCCATAGCCCTTTCAGCGTTTGGGCTATTCTCTGGGGACGAGCAAGTAGATAGGATCCCGGTCATTGCTTTTCAATATGTCCCCATAGTTTATCATGGATTCTCCATTCTGTCAAGAAAAAACGTGGGTGAGGATCTGCCGGCGAAATAGATACAGAATCAATAATTAATTTCCCATCTAAGAAAAAGCAAAGAAAAGCCAAAGAACTATAAAAGAACAAAGAATATAATAACAATAAGGGGATCTTTGAGGAGCGGAACTGTGGTGGGGTCCTACGAAAATCGTACTAAAATGGGGTGCGGTACAATGTTGGGAGGAGACAAACCATGATGAAGTTGGAATGCTGGCTGCCGGAAAAGGAAATGTTCGGGAAATTTTCTCTGGATTCAATCACAGCGAGGGGGGACAAGTTAACGGTGGTTGCCTCGAATGAGGTGCTGGAATTTACCATCCTCTTTGATGGGGGCGTGGGGGCGTACCGGGTGGCGGAGCGGGCGCGTTCCATCGACCGCATAGAAAAGCTGCGCGCGGAGTACGGGGTTTCTATGCGTGGCACCACATTTTTCAAATTGACTGGAAGCCGGTTTGCCCAGCGGTTTGGCGCGCCGGGGGACAAACACTATTTCATCGCCGCGCCAAACTATACGGTGGATATTCTGGCGCGGAAAGAGCCGGCCGTGGCCCTTGACATGTCGCCTGCGCGCAGATAGCGGGAGAAGGCAAGCTGTCAAAGTTCCGACAGGCTGGATATATCCTGGTTATGACGGATCCGGTCTGCCAATTCCCGGGTCAGCCTGTGGGGCTCCGCGTCAAATTCCGTGCGCAGTTGCTGGCAGAGGCGTTCATATTGGGCCAGGGCGCCGCTTTTATTTCCGGACAGGTATTTGGCTTTGATATAGGTGCGGCTGGTACTCTCATCGGCAAACGGTTTTTGAACCGCTTGGGACAGTACTTCCTCCGCCAGATCCGGCTGGTGGCACATCAGGCAGGTTTCACCATAGTCGCGCAGGGCGGTGGATACGGCGTGCTCCAGCGCCTCAAGCTGGAACAGGGCATCTTCCAAGAGGTCTTCGCCACTGAGCACCGGTCCCCGATCCAGCTGTGCGGCCTGGCTGAAGTAGTGCTTGGCAGTGGCTGAATTTCCGGCGGACAGATACTCGCGGGCGGTTGTTACAAACTGTTCAAACAGCGCAGTGTCCACAGTGATTTCATTCGGATTCAGGCTGCAAAGTCCGCGTTTGTACAAAATGGCGTCCTTCCTCTTGAGATAGGTGCGCAGCTGATGCAGCGTGAAGTAGAAATTGTTCATTGCCGATTTTTCGTCCCGCTCGCCCCAGATGGCGGCCAGCAGCTTGTGCACACTGACAGGCTGACGGTTTAACGCAAGGATGCACAGTAAAGATTGGGCCTTGGTTGAGGGGCACGCCTCCAATGGACTTCCATCCAGCAAAACAGTGATTGGGCCAAGGATGCAGACCAGGAGGGGCGTGCGTATGGCAGCCGCCGGGGCAATGGTGTTAGAGATATGCTTGTCATCCGGCTTATTGCAGGCCCATAGGCGGGAGAAATAATTTTTATCCTGTTCTCCCGCCGGATAATTTTGAAATAGGGTATAAATGGTTTCCGGCTTTGCAAAGTTAAAGTGGTAAATATTTGCCGCTTTGCTCCTTTGAATCAGTTCCTGCACACAGTGTTCAAACTCTGTCTGCTGAGACTGTTTGTACAAGACCTGCGCCTGTAAAAACAGGGCGGAAAGCCGATAAAATTCATATTTCTGCTTTTGACTTAGCGCTATGCATTGCCGGGCCAGTTGCTGGGCTTTGGAGAGGTGGCCCTGTTCTGCCAGCAGGTTGCCCATGACCAGCAGCGCCCGGATCAGGTATGAGGTGCGCCCTGATCCTGACGCGTAGGCGATCGCCTTTTCCCCGTGCTCTCTGGCCAGGTCCCATTCGTCCTTGAGGAAGTAGTGGTAGCTCTGCCCGATGGAATAGTAAGCCCAGAGGTGCTGGTTTCGTATATTGAGCAGGTTGCTGGAGACCTTGGCGGTCTCCAAAATGATCTGTTCCGCCCATTGAAAACGCCCCAGACAATCCAAGGCGTAGGCGTGGATCATGTTGATATAGATACGGTAACCGCTGGCATTGATCTCCACGGCAATGCGGGAGGCCTGCTCACAGCAGATACAGGTCTCCTGGTAGTGGCCGGATTCCAGGTAAACGGAGGCAATTGTCTGGTAAAAGCACATCTTCAGGGGCTTTTGAATATCCGGTCTGTCCGCCAGCTGAAGCGCCTCGTCTAAGATGGACCAGAGGCTGTTGGTATGCTGACAGTCCCGGTAGGTCAGAATCATCACATAGCTGACCCAAAGGTGCAGGTTATGATCCTCTTGAAACAGCGCGGTCTCCTGCGCCTGTTCCAAAAGTTCAATGGCCCGGGAATAATCGGCGTCCAGTTGAATCGTTGCATAAGCGGTGAACACTTTACGGTAACCGTCCAGAACAGGGGACAGCGCGCCATCGGAAAAATCCTCTTCAGAGAGGATATGCAGAAATTCCGCGGGGGTTTCCTTTTGATCCGGGGCGAAGAACCCCATACTGATTTTCTGGCAGCAGGCCAAAATAACGCCCTCCCAGTCATGTTCCAGGCGAAAGAGCTCAATGGCCCGGTCAAGATAGCGAAAGGCGATGTTGGGGTGGCGGTATTTCATGGAAATGGCGTATCCCAGTTGTACCCAGGGCATGCGGGCAATGGACGTGGGGGGGAGAGCCCGCAGCAATCGGCGGTATTCGTCCAGCAGGGCGGAGTCCACCTCTGAAAAGCTGAGATAGCGAAGGGTCAGCGCCGCATCCTCCACATAACCACGGCGCAGCTGGTGGTAAAACACCAGGTGCCAGATATTGTGTTCCTGGCCAAACTGCGCCACAATGCGGTGCTGTTCAGGCAAAAAGCTGCGGTCAACGTTGCGCTGCGCCCTCTGGTATAGCCACGCCTGCAAAATTGGGTTGAGATGATACATCGGTTCGGCGGCCTGTTCAAAGCAAACCAGAAAGTGCTGCTGGGCCAGCTGGCGCAAGGGCTCAATGCTTCCGCCGCTTAACCGCAGGGCAAGTGCTTCCGGAAGCGTTTTTTCCACGCATAAGGCCTGCATGCATGTCATGGTTTCATCAGACCACAGCGCCGATGTATATTGCCGGAAGAAGTCGCGCAGCTTTGTTGTGAGGATGTCCCGCAGGCGAGAGAGGTCGCAGGTCGCATCGCTCTGTTCCCGCAATGCGGGCGCGGCGAGATCCATGGCAGTGACCCACCCGCCGCTCAGTTCAAAAATCTGCCGTCTGTCCCGCTCCAAAAGGGAGGGATAGGCGGACAGCAAAAGCTGGTCAGCGGCGGGCCAATCCAAAATCAGCTGGTTTGGTGTGACAAGGCCCATGGAGTGGGGCAGGGCGTCAGCTTCTTTTAAAAAAGGAATCGGGGCATGAGACAGGAGCAGGACATGCAGATACGTTCCGCAGTGGCGCAGGAGCCGCTGCAGAAGCTGGGAGAGGTCGTTTTCCCAGCTGAGAAGATGGGCGTGATCGATCAGGAAAAAACAGTCCTGCCGGGGTAGCTGCCCCAGAATGGCGGAGAGGGAGCGTTTGGATCCGTCCGGTTCGCTACTGTGAAGAGGATCAGCTAATTCTGAAAGGGACATCAAACATCGCGGGGCATCCTGTGCATTATCCCGCACACGGAAGGTGGCGCAGGGACCATGCTTTTCCAGAATGCTCTGGGCAGTCCAGGATAAGTTGGACAGGATTGGCAGCTCCATGGCGAGCAGCGTCAGAGTCTGTGTATCCCGTAGGCATAATTCCAAGATCGACCGCTCCAAAGGAGCCGGGATTTGCTGTAAGCTGGGCTTCATGTGAAATCCGTTCAGTTCCATGCGCGTTCTCCTTACTGCCGCGAAAGCGGCGTGTGGTATTTATTTATGATATTGTACAAGAGCCTGATTTTTTATGATACGAATGGCCATCGGCGTACACTGTGTGCCCCGCCCGAACTAAATTTTAGCGTCCGGCCAGAGAGTTGCCGGATACGCATGATATCATAACCGCGTTGCAGTTATGATATCATGAAAATTTTAAGATAACAAAGATTTTACTAAGATTGGTACAAGTAATCACAAAGAACGATTTGCTATTATTGAAGTATAGAGGCCCACTTCAATTGGGAAGTTGGAAAGGAGTATGTATGAACAATCAGATGATATTGCAGCGGGATGGACAGACTGCATGGATTAAGATTCAGCGGCCTGAGGCTTTGAACGCGCTTTCCCGGGAGATTATGGATGAAATGGATATTCTGGTGGAGCAGGTGAAGGCTGATCCGGAAGTGCGGGTCCTGCTTTTTTATGGAGAGGAGAACTTTGCCGCTGGAGCGGATATCAAAGTGATGGCCAACTGTGACGCCATCGCGGCAAAAGAGTTTCTCTTTACCTCCACCTACAATAAAATTCACACGCTGGCCATTCCCACCATTGCGGTGATGAACGGATACGCCTTTGGCGGCGGGCTTGAATTGAGCCTGCACTGCGATTTTCGGATTGTCTCAAAGACAGCGAAACTGGGCCTGACGGAAGTAAATCTTGGTATTATGCCCGGAGCCGGCGGAACCGTGATGCTGCCGCGTCTGGTGGGAGAGGGCAAAGCAAAGGAGCTCATTTACTTTGGCCGCACCATCACCGGGGAGGAGGCCCAGCGCATTGGCCTTGCCAATCTTGCGGTGGAGCCGGAGGAGCTGCTGGCCACGGCGAAGCAGTGGGCGGAGAACTTGTGTGCCCGCAGCAAGCCGGCCCTGGCGGCTGCAAAACACTCCATGGAGCATGGGATTGGATTCCCGGAGATTGAATCCGCCTGCAACTATGAGGGGGTACTTTGGGCAGAGTTGTTCAACTCACCTGATCCCAGGGAAGGATTGACAGCCTTTTTAGAGAAGCGTAAGCCGAAGTACACCGCTCAATAAGAGATAGGAGGATTGTTGAAATGAAACATATTGTGATTACCGGCGCCGCGCGGTCGGCCGTTGGGGGATATCTTGGAAGCCTGAAGACGGTGGAGGCGCAGGACCTGGGCGCCGCTGCCATCCGGGAGGCTGCGGGGCGCGGTGGAATTACATTGGAGCAGATCGACCAGGTGGTATTTGGAGATGTATATGGGTATACCCCCAATGTGGCCCGCTGCGCCGCGCTCATGGCCGGAGTGCCGGAGGAGACGCCGGCCTACACGGTGGACCGGCAGTGTGCATCTTCTTTGCAGGCAGTGCAAAGCGCCTGTTATGAGATTGCCGCTGGTGAGGCCGATATCATCGTGGCCGGCGGCGTGGAGGTTATGTCCCGCATGACCTATTATCTGCCCCCCTCCACCCGGTATGAGCCGCTGCGCGGCGGAGATAAGCCGTTATACGATACGTTCTCCCACGGCGTGACCATTGTACAGCCACAGGCGAAATACCCTGGCACCAACATGGGGATTACAGCCGAAAATGTGGCCCGGCGCTATCATATTACCCGTGAGGAGGCGGACGCCTTCGCCCTGGACAGCCAGCGTAAGATGAAGGCGGCCCAGGAAGGCGGAAAATTTAAGGATGAAATCTTCCCGTTTGAGGTGAAGCTGAAAAAATCCAGTTTTTTCTTTGACACAGATGAGCACCCCCGTTCCGATGTTACCATGGAGACTCTTAGCCGGCTGCGCCCGTCCTTTCAACCGGACGGCATTGTTACCCCGGGCAATTCCTCCGGGATGAACGATGGCTCCTCCGCTGTGGTGGTGATGAGCAAAGACAAGGCCGAAGCGCTGAATCGTAAGCCCCTTGTGCGCATTCTGGCTACCTCCAGCGCCGGGGTGGATCCCCGCTACATGGGTCTGGGACCGGTGCCCGCCATGCAAAAGGTACTGAAGAAAACGGGCCTTACCCTGGAGGACATCGGCCTGTTTGAGCTCAATGAGGCCTTCGCCGCGCAATCCCTGGGATGCCTCAAGGAGCTGGGGATGGATATGGGGACAGAACTTTATCAGCGGGTCAACGTCAACGGCGGGGCCATCGCCCACGGGCACGCGCTGGCGAGCAGCGGTACCCGGCTGATTACCACCCTCATCTATGAGATGAAGCGGCGCGATACCGCCTACGGCCTGGCAAGTTTATGTATCGGCGGCGGTCAGGGGATGGCAATCATTTTGGAAAACTGCCGCTAAATACGTTTGTAAGGAGGAACGGCTTATGAATATGAAAAAGATCGGTGTCATCGGCGCCGGTATGATGGGCGCGGAAATTGCGCTGTGCTTCGCCCGCAGCGGGATGGATGTCATCTTATCCGACATCAAGCGGGAGTACGCCGAGAGAGGCAAGCAGAAGCAAGATATTGTGTTAACAAAGCAGGTGAATAAGGGAAAGATTTCCCAGGAGCAGAAGCAGGAGGTTCTTGCCCGGGTGACACCCACAGTGGACCTGACCCTGATGCGGGACTGCGACTTTGTGATTGAGGCTGTGCTGGAAAACTTTGAAATTAAAACGGAAATCTTCCGCAAGCTGGATGAGATATGTAAACCGGAGACCATTCTGGCCTCCAACACTTCCAGCATCTCAATATCCAAATTGGCCTCCTCCGTCAGCCAGGAGCGCGCGGCCCGTTTTGTCGGCTGCCACTTCAACTCCCCTGCCAGTGTAATGAAACTGGTGGAGGTGGTTCCGGGCCTTCTTACCTCACGAGAGACGGCGGACACCGCAATCGATCTCCTTCTCTATCTTGAGAAAGAGCCGGTTCGTGTGAAGGATGTGACGGGCTTTGGCCTGAACCGCCTGTTTCATGTGTTTTACGCGGAGGCCCTACGTCTGGTGGAAGAGGGTGTGTGTACCCCGGAGGACGTGGATAAAATTTGTGTGTACGGCCTTGGGCACCCGGTTGGAATTTGCAAGCTGCTGGACCAGCTGGGACACGATTTAAACCTGAGCGTAGACCAAATTCTCTTTGAAGCCTATGGGGAACGCTTCCGGCCCAGTCCCGTTTTGCAGCGCTTTGTGGATTCCGGAATGCTAGGGCGGAAGTCCGGCCAGGGGTTTTATAAATACGATCAATAACCCCTATTTAAAATTACGTTCTTGTCTTCTCCTTTTCATTGCGAAAGCGGCCCCCTCAGATTTGAAGGGGCCATTTTCGCAACTTTTATGGAGTGGAGATTAGAATTCGCCATTTTGTTTCCGCCGTTCGGCGGAAACACTGCGAGACCACGAGACCATAGGCTGTCAAAAAAGAGGTTTTCGACAGCCTGAGGAGGCGATTGTTGTACAACAATTGATCCCTCACAAGAGAGTAGTTTTTGGGGAAGAGAGGGAATCCCACAAGTTTTGTTTACCTGGCGGCCTTTGCGGCCTTAATGGAGTCGATGAGCATGGGGACGACCTTGAAGAGGTCGCCGGTGATGCCGTAGTCGGCCACCTCGAAGATGGGTGCGGTTTCGTTTTTGTTCACGGCGATGATGCACTCGGAGTCCTGCATGCCGGCCTTGTGCTGAATGGCGCCGGAGATGCCCAGGGCCACGTAGATCTTGGGGTGCACCGTCTTGCCCGTCTGGCCCACCTGGTGGTCCGCCGACATCCATCCCGCGTCAATCACCGCGCGGGAGCCGCCCACAACGCCGCCCAGCGCATCGGCCAGCTCCTGGGCCAGCTTGACGCCGCCCTCCACGTCCTTGGAGATGCCGCGGCCCACGGACACAACCACGTCCGCCCCGATCAGGTCCACCAGCTTCTTCGTGGCCTTCACCACCTCAAGGACCTGGGTCTGGATGTCCGCCGCGCTCAGGCTGAACGCAGGCTTTTCAATCGCGCAGGCATCCGCCTTGGCCTGGTCAAACTCCGCCTTCTTCATCACGCCAGGCCGCACCGTTGCCATGCAGGGACGGAACCGGGGGCAGATGATGGTCGCCATCAGATGTCCGCCAAAGGCAGGGCGGGTCATCTTCAGGTTGATGTCCTCCATGTCGAACTTGATCTTATCCACATCCAGCGTGGAGCTGTTGCGCAGAAAGTCCACATAGGTGTCCATATCAATGTCCAGGTGGGTGCAGTCCGCCGTCAGGCCGGTGTGCAGCCGCGCCGCCACACGCGGGCCCAGGTCCCGGCCGATGTTGGTCGCGCCGATGAGCATCACCTCGGGCTTGTACGCCTCCACCACATCGCAGATCACCTTGGTGTAGGCATCGGTGGTGTAATCCTTCAGCAGGGGGTGCTCGCAGACAAACACCTTGTCCGCCCCGTAGCCCCCCAGCTCCTTGGCGAGGCCCTCCACCTGGTCGCCCAGCAGAATACCGCAGAGCTCCGTGTCGCGCTCATCGGCCAGCTTGCGCCCCTCCGAGATCAATTCATACGAGGTCGCCATCATCTTGCCACGGCGCTGCTCACAGAACACCCACACACCACCTGTGAAGGCCGCCAAATCTGTGCTGTTAAAACTAGACATTTTGTTCGTTTCTCCCTTCTTCAGATGATATGCTTGGCGGCAAGGGTGCCGGCCAGCTTATCGCAGGTGTCCTTGTCCGAACCCTCCAGCATCACGCCGACCCCCTTCTGGGGCGGGGTAAAGGACTTGAAAATGTTCGTGGGAGAACCCTTCAAACCAATGGTGCTGGGGTCGACCAGGGGATCGTCCTTCAACGTCTCGTAGTCAAAGACCTCGTAGGGCATGCTGTAGCAGTCAAAAATGCCAGCCACGCTCATGTACCGCGGCTCGTTGAGCTCCTTGATGCAGGTGATCAGGCAAGGGGTCTGCACCTGGATGGTCATATACCCGTCCTCCAGCATCCGCTTCACGGTGAGGGTATTGCCCTCCTTCTTCAAATCAGCGGCATAGGAGACCTGGGGGAGGTTCAGCTTCTCGGCGATCTGGGAGCCCACCTGGGCCGTGTCGCCATCAATGGCCTGGCGGCCGCAGAAGACCACGTCCTCATCGCCCAGGCCGATCTTCTTAATGGCCGCGGAGATGATCTGGGAGGTGGCGTAGGTATCGGAGCCGCCGAACTCGCGCCCGGAAATCAACACCGCGCGGTCCGCGCCCCGGGCCAGGATCTCACGCAGCATCCCCTCGGCGGGAGGGGGGCCCATGCAGAGAACGGTCACCTCGGCGCCGGTCTGATCCTTCAGGGCCAGAGCGGCCTCCACGGCGTTCAGGTCGTCCGGGTTGGTGATGGTGGCCATGGAGGCGCGGTTCAGGGTACCGTCTTCGTTCACCGCCACCTTGCCGGAGGTGTCGGGGACCTGCTTGACACAAACAATGATTTTCATTTCCTTCTGCCTCCTAACTTAGTTCACACCCAGGGCGCCGGCAATGACCATGCGCTGAACCTCGGACGTGCCCTCGTAGATTTCGGTAATCTTGGCATCGCGCATCATGCGCTCCACCGGATATTCACGGGTATAGCCGTAGCCGCCAAA
>Ga0153929_1000802_pt1 | contig 11515 bp, 13 predicted proteins | sample TSNJ013MetaG_FD_104689 | JGI IMG/M metagenome (GOLD analysis project Ga0153929, IMG submission 104689) | Attine ant fungus gardens microbial communities from New Jersey, USA - TSNJ013 MetaG | ecosystem: Host-associated > Fungi > Mycelium > Unclassified | place: USA: New Jersey, Wharton State...
ATTGGGCCATCTTCAGCCGCGCTGAACCTCGCATCGTGTCCGCATTCAAGCAGGAAAACATTGCCTCTGTCACTCATTCTGTTGATCTTCCTATCTCTCGTGAGGCAGACGGCGAGATCGAGACGTATCTCCGGGGTGGATTCAAAAACATACTTGATCAGCAAGGCTTTCCGCAACTACTGTCTTCATGGCCGCCTGATAACGACATTACGACCCTTGTCGATGCAGCAGATGGCCTATTTGCTCACCCTGCTGCTGTTCTCCGTCATGTCGCCTATCCACCTGACTCGCGATTCCGTGAACGACTGCAGTCTGTTCTCGATATCCTCTCCGATGCGGGGAAACAGGTATCTATATCACCCTTTTCTCAACTTGATGCTCTGTATGTCCACATCATGGAGCAGATTCTGCAGCACGATCTCCTGTCCGCCCAATTCCTTCTTTCCTACGGTTCGGGCAACTGGATTGCTAACGCTCGTTGGTATGTTCCCCTGCGTTGCTGCATATTTAGGATCTCCGAGTGTACGTTCAGAGACATCTGTCACCATCTATATGCCGTGATTTCCTACGAGCCGTCCTTTGACCCTCTCCGCTCACTCGACCCTCGCATTGACCTCACAAGGTCGTGTTATGACCAAGGTCAATGGTTCCATCTAGATCAGTCGATCAAAAACCGTCTAAATACTGTTCATGGAACATTTCGTTTTTATCACAAATCTTTCTATGATTTCCTCCGCGATCCCACTCGCTCTGGTCCCTTCTGTGTCAACACTCCTGCCATTTATTGCAAATTCCTTGATCACTTAATTCAATGTCATCATCATTATGCATCAAGCTATGCCATTGACGGTTCAAGTATGTATTTCCTCCTCTTGCATCCGCCCTAAACTTACTTGTCATTCCAGACCTTGTGTCAGCACCGGGTATCATCAGCTCCTCTGCTGCACTTTCTTGGCCACATGGAACCGAGTTTTCTGACTCCTATCTCAAGTTGGCGGCTTTTACCTTCCTCTCATTCTTGTTATCCCATGATAACTTGCGCTTTCCTTACTTCTTCGATGATATTACATTCGCTATATTGCAGCGACTGGCAGATGTTGACAATCGCAAGTCTCTGATAGCGATGCGGATGTGGTGGGAACTCCATGACCCATCACATGTTTTGATGTTCGACATTCCGGCGACTGCCCAGACATTATCCCACACCGTATTTTGGTGTGTTCGCACCGAAGCCTTTGATCAACTGGTGCCTGCTGTGTTTCTTTCAGTATGTATCAAATATGATCACCCACAATGAATTTGCTCTCACACTAGCAGGCTGTCAATATACTGGAAAAAGCAAAGGTCATCCGGCCGCATGTTCCTCTCTTTGGATCGAGCCGTGTCTCATCGCTTCTTCACATTTTCTCCCGCACAAAGTCGGTGAGGAGGAACAGTGGACTTTATAAAGTTGGACATGGGGAAAAGTCGGTTATATGGTATTGGGAGTTTGATGTGGAGAAACGGTATTTCCATGAGTTCAGAACTATTGACTATGCAGCGGCAGTAGAATTCTACAAAGCAAACAAGTTCACGATGTGAGGAGGAAAAGAGGTAGATGGTGACGCAGAAGGCAATCAGGGAGACAGAGAGGGAAAGGGAGATTTCCACAGCATGCTGCCGAACATGAACGCGAGGAGCAGCGTCAGGCCGAAGCTTATGTTCAAGGCCAGAATAACGGCCAGAATGTTCGGGATGGTAGTTGTGATTCCAAAGACAATGACGATTGGCAGGACAATGACGATTGGCAGGACAATGAGGAGGAACGAAGAGGGAATAGAGATATGGGCCAATCATCTTAGACGCTGAACTAACCCCGAAAAAAGGTATTTATTCTTCCATAGAGTCATCGACACCTGCTTGCCGGACGATATGGGTTGAACGAACCCCGTTTCAGTGGTATCTTTGTTCCTGCCCATCCATTTCACTGCTTTTCTATTGTGTATGCAGTAGTCGATTTATCCTTCATGTCCTCAATATAATCGGACAATTCCGTGCCTATAAAAACAGATCTAACAGTGCTGAGAATACAAGGTCTACGTGTGCAATACATCATACAGATTTGACATAATTTGAAATATCCAGTTCACGCGCAGGCTCAACTAATTGCAAATTTGTCAGCCGAACTGAACATCGTATCCAAGACAAATCCACGACAAGTGACTCTTTTATTTACCTTTACATATCTTGTTTTACCATTGCTCTAAAATTTTCTGAATCCTTTGTTTGAATGAGAAATCTAACCTCAGTTCTAATCCAACCATGCCTTCACTCCAGCCAAAGCCTCTGAACAACATCGCCAGCGTCAACACTGTCGACAGTCAGTGTCTTACACCCGCACAAATGCCCACATTTCGTCCACACTTCCATTCATTACTTTCAATTATCTTCTCATCCTTCATCCACTCTGGACTACCGATCCATGCCCAATGCATTGCGTATTGGCTAGCCCTGTGTCAATAACACCCAGTATTGTGCTCCAGAGGAAAAGGGAGGTAGCGATTAAGAGAAGTTTGAAGACCGCCTGTTGGACAAAATGTGCACATATGCACATATGCCTGCAAGTTTACAGATAGATCAGAGTCGATTGCATGTGGAATGAGTCGTCCTCCTGCGGGCAAAGCCAGGAGCTGCAGTGGGATGATGAGGATGCCTCATGGGATTCTTCATGTTTCCCTCAAGAAATTTTGGTATTTTATCATGGGGCCCAAAGTCATGAGCGCAGAAAACACTTCCGATTTGAAAGAGTGTCAAACCAGTATAAACAATAAATTATCGATGACCAAGAATAAACAGGCGTGGTCTGTTACACAATGTCATGATGATAAACTTTTCTGTCCACCACCAAATCTATGTTCCAATCAATAAATCTCGGGTGTAGTTGACCGTAGTCGATTATCAGTAATTAAGTTGGTCGGTAGCTTTTCCGCACTAACGTATGAACATACCACTAGGCGTTGGAATGGGTGTTTCACTAATCGTCTTTGCTTTCTGAACTCGAGCATAAGATATCATAAATCAATATATGTCACACAATATATCCCTCGTCCCTACACAATCAAGTTCAGCTGAAATCCCTGTTGCAATCACCTTCATCTTTGGAGTGAAATGCCGACCTAAAGTGTGCTCTCTCCATGCTAAATTCGCTTCCTCTAGCTCATGATTTCTTCAAGAATTATCAAGCAACACATTGCTGCAGACTGACCGTTGTGTTCACCCTGATCAACCTGAAAAGAAACAGTTAAACGTACTTTCACTGGTGTTGTCATGGAGCTATTCCGGTCACACAACCGTTCAGCTGTATGTTGAGCAGCTCGGGTGACAGAGAAGGGATAGTGAATTTTGTGCTTGGGTTGAATAGAGTTCTCATTGGCATGCCTTCTCATCCCAGCTTGGATTCTCCTCCTACAGCATGTTCTGAAGTGAAAATTGTCAGTTATGTCTGATTTTCCACGTTCGGAGAATTGTCCAAGCAGTATTCCCCTCCATATATATTTATTTTTGTGGAGGCATATCTGGAGATGTGATAATTACAGCGTTTCGCTCAGTGCATTCCAAATATGGGATTTCACCCACATATCACTAGATGGTTGATAACAAACCATCTTTCCATACAGTCGGCATCTTGACTCAGATTGCACCATTCCACTTGTGCACATTCTCTCCCACACAAATCCAGCCAGGAACAGTGGGCTTTACAAATTTGAGCATGGGGAAAACTGACGAAGTACCTTCTGGAAGGTTCCTTTTGCCTTTCATCATTTCTCCTCATTTACTCACCATTTTATTCCAAAATGGCATGCTTTCACCATCACCTCCATTTCATTTCATCTGTTAAATTTTCCTCCTAGCAACAAAGTCTGAGGCTCATTCATTTCACTACAAATAGTTGTACATTTTGTCTTGTACATAAAGCATCTGTCTGTAAGCCCTAAGACCAGTCATTTCTGTCTGGCCTTAGTCCAGCATTTCTTTAGCTCTCAAAGACACACCTGTGTATTTATCTTGTCAAAAATGTCAATAATAGCATATTAAATTGACAAGAGTCATTTTCATCAGTTTATAATCATTGACCATGCAGAGAACAAATTTACAATATGGAGAGGATCATAAATGACAGTGAGCAGCAGTATCACAAATGGCCACTTACTGATTTGTGATTGGTTGATTTGATAATCAAAGTGCTCAAAAAAGTAAAGTTAGACAAGCAGCAAAAGATGTTGTTAAGTCTGAGGTTTATTCTCAGACATACAGTCCTTAAATATATGATTGTGGTGGTCTGTGCACAAGGACAGTTTACTACATGATCACTACCTATTGTTCTACATATAGGAGTGCTATTGTTCTTGAAATAGAGATAACCTAACTGTCTTAGGGCAGTCCTTTGTTCTATTCAAGGACAGATGATAATCTATGGGTAAAGATCAATATTATGTGCAAACATTAAGGACCTTGTATCTCCATGGGATCTTATTGTCTTGGGATCTATTTATAACTGAAAGAAGTGCATTAAAGAGAGCTTCATGATGGTCATTGAAGTGAATGATTATATTAAGCAGTTCCCGAGATATTGGTTATTTAGTGTCTGGTAACTTGGTGAATACTGATCACTTTGAGACATTTTTGGTACTGTTTGAAAGGTCTTCTTAAGGGCTTTCAGTGGCCATTTAGATCATTGAAACCGGTCAAGTATTCCTAGAGTTATGGTCCAAATGAAGTTTGTGACAATAGTGATATTGTATTATTGATAGACAGTGAATGCTCTTAATGATCACCCTAGGTGGATGTTCAAGAAGAACTCGATGGAGTTCTTTCTTGGATTGGACTACTACTTATACTATTTTACAGTAGCTATACTACTACTAGTCTATGATCACATGTTCTTCCAGAATGTTCTATGGTCACTTGACCTTATCACATGATTTGGTTACCTAAGTTCCCATGCTATTTATACCTTGACCCCATTGTATGACTTGAGATTTTGGATTAAGTGTTTAAATGCATAGGAGACTGTTTCCTTCTTGGGGCTCTCATAACATGGCCCCCCCTTCAAGTTTCCTCGTCCCAAGGAATTTTTCCATTGACTCCAGTTTTTGTCCCACTTCTTTTCCCTTTCCCTTTTGTATCTCCTTTTTCCCCAACCATATAGCAATTTTGCCATGAACTCCCTAGGTAACTTCTGACTAAATTCCTTTTCTTTTTCTTTTAACTCCTGTCATCTTAGTTCTTCAACCTCTTCTCTGTATATTCTCTTGAACTCTTCTACTAACTCTTTTGCATTCTCCAAGTTTTCTCTATTCTCCCAAGTATCTTCTTCCACTGTATACCCCTTCCACCTTACCAGAAACTTTTCTTTCTCTCTAACCATTCTTTTGTTTATGATTTTTTCTACCTCAAATTCCTCTTCTCCTTCAATAATGACCAGTTTTGGTGGTGTCTTCTTCTGCCCTTCTACCTGTGGTTTATAGAGTCATACTCTACTTACGTTAATCACAGGGTGTATTCTAATAGACTTAGGTAGTTTTAACTCTATTGCATTGCTAGAGACAATTCCCTTAACTTTGTAGGGGCCTACAAAATGCTCTGTCAATTTCTCTGATCTCCTCCTCTTCATTTGCCATTTTAAGTCTTTCATACTTAGCAGTACTAAGTCCCCTACTTTATATTCTTCTTCCTCCCTTCGCCTTCTGTTCACAAACTTTTTCATTTCTTCCTGCACCTTCCCTAGCACTGCTTTTGCTTCCTCCTGGATTTTCTTTATTCTTTCCACAGATTTCCCCACTGCTTTATACTTCCCCTTTCTCCTTCCTTCAAACTCCATCCTCGGATCCTGACCATAGTTTGCTTTGAATGGCAATATTTTTGTTGCTGTGTGGATTTTGTTGTTATATGCAAATTCCACTGTTCCTAACCAATCTAGCCACTACTCTTGTCTATGGTCGATGAAGACCCTCAGATACTGCTCTAACTCCTGGTTTATCCTTTCTGTCTACCCATCTGTTTGAGGGTGATAGGCTGTCGAGAGTTTCGTCTAGATTCCCAACAAGTTATTCAACTCCCTTATCATTCCTGCTGCGAATTGCACTCCTCTATCTGATATAATACTTTCTGGAAGCCCATGTAACTTCCATACATGATCTTGAAACAGCTTTGCAAGTCCTTCTGCTGATGTTTTCTCCATTGTAGCTATAAAATGTGCTATTTTGCTAAAACAGTTGCATACTACTAGAATAGCATCATATCCCTGGGCTAATGGCAGCTTGGTGATAAAGTCTGCCAAGATGTGACTCCATGGCTTTTCTGGGATCGCATTGGATATTAGTTTTCCTACTGGTGCTTCACTTCGATTCTTGTTTCTTTGACACATGTCACATCCATCCATATACCTCCCTACCTCCTTTGTTACTCCTGGCCACCAGTAATTCCTGGTGACCAACTCTGCTATCTTCCATCTCCCTCCATGTCCTTCTACTGGGGTGTCATGGTGCAATCGTATTATCTCCCCCCTGAGTTTCTCTTCTAGCACGTATATCCTCCCTTCTTTCATTACTATCCCATTCTCTATTTCCTATTATTCATCTTTCAGTGTCTTTATTCCTGCCCTCTTTAGCTCTTCTACTGCTTTTACTACCCTTTCATCCCCTTTCTGTACCCTTTTGATTCTTTCCTTTAGGTCTCCTTCCTCTATCATTGTTTTGGCTCTCCTAATCCATTCTGGTTTTATCAGTTTCTGGTCCTCATTGTCCTTTTCCACTCCTTCCTGCCAGTCGGGTCTCCTGCTTAGTCCATCTGCCTTCCCTATGCTCTTTCCTGGAACGTGTTTTAATATAAAATTAAATCATGACAGGTATAGGGCCTATCTTGCTTGTTTATGGTTTAATTTCTGGCTTGTCATAAAATACTGGAGGTTCTTATGATCTGTCTAGATTTCAAATTCAAGTTTTGCTCCCTCCAAGTAGTGCCTCTATGCTTCTAGACACCTAATAACTGCCAGCATCTCTTTATCGTGAATTTTGTAATTTCACTCTATAGCATTCAATGATTTAGAGATGAAGGCCACTGGCCTCTACTTTCTATTCTCACACTTTGTCGACAATACTCCCCCCATTGCATAGTCTAAAGCATCCGCCTCCACTCTCATCTTCCTATCGATATCTGGAATAGTTAAGACAGGTTCTGTGGTAAATACCGCCTTAAGCCTTTCAAATATCTTCTCCTGTTCCCTTTTCCATTTCCATTTCTGCTTCTTCCTGACCAGCACATGCAGTAGTGCTGCTAACCTAGTGGAGTCTTTTTATAAATCTTCTGTAATAATTGGTGAGACCTAAAAACTTCTGCACTTCTTTGACATTTCGGGGTGCTGACCAGTTTAGTACTTCCTCCACTTTTTCCTTCTGCATTTCTACCCCTCTTGAACCAATTACTACTCCCAGAAATTCTACCTCTCTTATTTTCCATTTACACTTTTCAGGCTTTACAAATAGGTTGTTCTCCTCTAATCTTTTTAGTACCTCCTTTACTAACTCGTTGTGTCCCTCTTTAGTGTTTGTGGCTACCAGAATATCATTGATGAATGTTGCTGTGTCTTCCTGGTTTATGAGGTCTCTAAATAGGTCATTCATCATCATTTGGAAGGTAGCAGGAGAGTTTGTTAATCCGAAGTACATGACCATGGGTTTGTAGGCTCTAATATGCATTGTAAATGCTATCTTCCACTTGTCTCCCTCTTTGATCCTGATGTTATTGTATCCCCACCTCAGGTCCAGCTTTATAAACACCTTCCTCTTTCCTACTCCATCCAGTATGTCTGCAATGAGAGATAAGGGATACCTATTCTTTATCATCTACTGATTTATGTGTCGATAGTCCTACACCATTCTCCATGTGCCATCCTTCTTTGCTACAAAGTATACTAGTAACATTTGAGGTGACTTGGAAGGTCAGATGTATCCTTTTCTTAGCTGATCTTCTACAAACATTTGCATCTCCTCCCTTTTCTCCCTGGACAGTGAGTACACCTTTCCCTTTTTTGGTGTAAATCCTTCCTTCAACTCTATGGTATGGTCCCAGGTTTTTCATACTGGCATCCTTTCCGACTTCTTTTTTCCAAATACCTTCCCCCATCTCCAAAACCTTTTGGGCACCAGTTTTTTCAATGTTTCTTTATCCTCGTCCCTCTCCACTTTTTTTACTTCCTTTCTCTTCTCTTCTTGCTTTTTCTTTCTACATATAGGTGGACAGCGTGTCATTTCTATCTCTTCTTTCTCCCAATCTATCTCTGGGTTATGGGCTACTAGCCATGGCATTTCCAGTATTACTTTTGTTTTTCCTAAGTTACATATATCCATCCTTGCCCTTTCCATATGTCCTTTGAAAAACATGTTGCATTCTACTTGATGCATTATAGCTCCCCCCGCATTTACTGTTCCATCCACATTTCTAACTAACAGGGGGTTTTTTAACTTTTCTATTTTAAACCCCTTTTCTCTGGCAAAGGTTGTATCTATGAATAGACCTGTTGCTCCACTGTCTAGTAATGCTTTCACTACTATCCCCTCATGGCTTTCCAACTTTTCTAGTCCCACTCTCATCCAGACTTCTCTGAGCAGCTGGAGTATACGTCGTACATCTCTTACTCTCTCAGTTGTATTGGTGAACTTTGATTTATTGCCCAGCTTTTCTGGGCACAATACACTGTACAAATTATTGGAGGCCAGCTGAAAGCTTACTGTCCTCTACTTTCTTTTGCTGACTCATGCAGTGTTTCTACTACCCTTCCTTTGTATCTTTCCCAACAATTTTTGGCCATATGGCCCCACTTTCCACATACATAGCACATCCTATCCCCTCCCCTTCCTCTGTCTACATCCATTGCGTTTGGGTCTTTTCTTGGACCCATTTGAGTTCCTCCTTTATTGGACGTGTTTCCTCCTTCTTCCCCTCTGTATCCTCCCCCTGTTCTCCATGTTATTTGTCCCCCCCCTTCCTCCATATGATCCTCCTCCCCTTGGCTACACATTTCCCCCTGGGCATGCCACATTCCTTCCCAACATTCTTTTTTTTATTCTACTTTGTCTCTGATTTCTATCTAACCTCACTGCTCTTTTCTGCTATTCTCCAATGGTAGTTGGTGGTTCTTCTACTTTCACCAACTTTCTTCTAATACTCCCATTTAGTCCTCTCTTAAATTCTTCAATGAGAGGTCTTCTCTTATAACTGCTCCCCCTGGTGATCTTTTTAAATTCCTGTATATACTTGTCGCAGGTCCTTCCCCCTTGCTCAATTGTTTTATCTCCCTTTCTTCTTCCAATGTCTCCCCAAAGTTGTCCCTTATCTTAGTAAACAACTGCTCTGCTAATTCCACCTCTGACTCTCCCTTGGCCAGTTCATCCAGTAGGTTGTTCTTCCATGCCTCTACTACTCCTCCCTGCATATATGATAGTACCCAGGCTACCTGGGTTGCTGCTACTTCTTCTGCTATTTTCATCCTTATATATAAGCAAGCTGCATTAACAAACACACTCACCTCCTCTATCCTTCCACTAAAGACTTGAGGTTTCGCGGCCTCTATTCTGCTTCCTTGTTGCTGAAGGAGCATGGTACTAACCTGCTGCTGCAGGGTTGCAATCATAGTGAGGAGTTGCTCCTCTTGAGAGGCAGGTACCGGGGAAGGTTCCCCTTGTTGCTGTTGCTAGCAAGACATATATGATGGTGATGATGATGATAGTGACAGTAATAATGATTTCTTGTAAGAGGACAAGTGGTCTTCTTTGTCTGTACTTATAGCTAATTACCAACTAAGAAGGGTGAAACAGTATTATCTCTAAGAAGGGAATCTCTAAGCTAGACAGGCCTTTAGGAGGTTTCTGTTGTTCTCCTGTGTAGACTGGTCACAATGGATCAGTAGCACAGAGCTTATAGTAAAAAAACTAGTTACAAGCCTACTCGGTATAGAGGTCAGATCTCAGGCAGGGACACGAGCTTTGTCCAGGCCATCTACCCACTGTCCTTAACTGACAGTGAAGTCCCCTTTATAGCTAGGGCCCGCTATCCAAGATGCTTTTGAGTACTGTACCTGTTAGTGAGGATAATAAAAGAGTAAGTATAAGTAAGGATGTTGAGGCTGTGAGATGCAGGGTCAACAGTGGGGTATTGAGTTCTTCCTTGGATTGGACTACTACTCATACTATTTTACAGTAGCTATACTACTACTAGTCTACAATCACATGTTCTTCCAGAATATTCTATGGTCACTTGACCTTGTCACATGATTTGGTTACCTAAGTTCCTACACTATTTATACCTTGACCCCATTGTATGACTTGAGATTTTGGATTAAGTGTTTAAATGTGTAGAAGACTGTTTCCTTCTTGGGGCTCTCATAATATGTTGCATCTAAGGAGTGTTACTATAGAAATTGTATTTTTCCCAGATTCCCTTAGACTATAAAATAAGGTTTATGTAACACACTCCAGATTACTATAGAAAGTCATCCACTGATTGCAAAATGATCATAGAACATTAACAAAGTACTGCTCACAATTGGTAGTCAATCAAGGTACCAACACTGGTAATTGACCCAGGCTTGGCATACAATCAATATCCTTGACTGATGGATTGAGATTGATAGAATAGAGTATTGATTAAGATAGTTTGATATATCCTTGTAGTGATTGTTTGTGGAATTGACCTTGAGAGATACAACTATTTGTTTGCATGGACAGGAAGTTTGCTGTACTCATAACTTTAACTGTTTGATGGAACCATTAATCCAGGTCATTAAAGAACCATGTAAGATCAATGTAGGAGTCAACTGAATTGTAAGGGTCAAGAGGTAGAGGCAACAATAACAATAAAGATAGTAATGGACATCTCAAAAAGCAGACCCAGAGATCCTAAATAGAACATGAAGTGGAAAGACATAAGAATTTTGGTAGGTCAAGGCTTAAACACTAAGTTTACACTATATATAAAGATACTATTACAAATGGTAATAGCAATATATAGGAAGACAACATGACATAGTGAACCCTAGTCCCACTATTATGCAAGGCCTTGATATCAATATTAGTCTTGTTCTGCTTGTCACAAACTTCATCTAGACCATAACTCCAGGAATACTTGACTGATTTCAACAATCTAAATGGACACCAAAAGTCCTTAAGACCTTTCAAACAGTACCAAAAACATCTCAAGGCAATCAGTATTCACCAAGTTATCAGCAGATCAGTCAGTGATCACCAAGTCACCAGACACTAAATTGCCAATATCTTGGGAACTGCTTAACATAATTGTTCTCTTCAATGACCATTGTGAAGCTCTCTTTAATGCACTTCTTTCAGTTATAAATAGATCCCAAGGCAATAAGATCCTATGGAGATACAAGGTCCTCAATGTTTGCACATAATACTGATCTTTACCCATAGATTATCATCTGTCCTTGAATAGAACAAAGGACTGCCCTAAGACAGTTAGG
>Ga0153929_1000806_pt1 | contig 11489 bp, 7 predicted proteins | sample TSNJ013MetaG_FD_104689 | JGI IMG/M metagenome (GOLD analysis project Ga0153929, IMG submission 104689) | Attine ant fungus gardens microbial communities from New Jersey, USA - TSNJ013 MetaG | ecosystem: Host-associated > Fungi > Mycelium > Unclassified | place: USA: New Jersey, Wharton State...
CCGCTCACCGCCGAGCAGGTTCGTTTATTCGCGGAAAGCAGGGGTATTCGAGATGCACAGCGTTTCCTCGACGCGCTGGGCGAGCACAACGCGTGGCCCTTCGCCGGTCGTCCGCTGGACGTTTCCAACCTATACGCATATTGGCAGGAGAAGGGAACACTGAGCGGCTTGACGGCGTTGACGGCGTATATGGTCAAGAAGCTGCTTGCCGAGGTATCAAACAAGGAGAAGAGCGACCCGCTGACAGCGGAGCAAGCGAGAAGCGGTGCTGAATACCTCGCCGCTGCTGCGGTGCTATGCAAAAATCTCAAATTCCAAGTTCCGGACGATGGTCACCTCTCCGACCAAAAGCGCCTTTCACCCGAACTCATTCTTCCTGGCGATTGGAAGCCGCATGAGAGGCGGGCGTTGTTGGACCGCGCGATTTTCGATTCAGAAAGTCGCGGGGCTCTATCATTTCACCATCGGTCACATATCGAATATTTAGCCGTATCGTGGATTGAGCGGTTGATGGCGCACAACTGTCCGTTCGAGGCGCTGCAAGATATTCTGTTTGTTCAAGAACCGAACGGCGCAATGACCTTGCGCGCGTCTCTGGCACCGGTCGCCGCGTGGCTGGTCAATGCCGATCCGGCTCCTTGGCGTGCAAGGTTGGCGACATTGATAGTGGAGACGGCGCCCGAAATTCATTTTCACTGGGGCGACCCAGCGGCTCTGCCTATTCAATATCGCAAGCGGGTCCTTGAAGCCATTGTGCGCAAATACCGTGGCCGAGACTATGTCGCCATCGACGTCAGCCTTGAAGCGCTGGCCCGGATTGCGGACGCGGGTCTTGCAGAAGACATCTCGACCTACCTTACTGACCGAGACGTCTCCGATTCGCTGAAGGCCGACTTGCTGATGATGATCATGGAGGGAAAGCTTCCTGATTGCATCGACAGCGTGCTCAAGCTGTTCGAAGACGAAGAAACCTCGGAATCTCTGCAACGCTATGCTGTCCTTGCCATTCGCGACGCCGGCACAATTGAGCATCGGCGACGGCTATCAGAGAGCTGCCAACGACTGGAATACATTGACACTAAAACACTAGGATATCTGTTTGAGACGCTATTCCCTGCCTGTCTTTCGGTGAAAGAGGCTCTCGAACTGCTACAGCGAGCTACTTCGGTCAGCCGTTATGAGATCGAGTTCTTGAACGCCGTCAAAGATCAGTTGGCTCGCTCCTTTGATGACGCGAACGCAATGCTCTTTCTGCGTGGCTTTGTTGACATGATGGCACGGGAGCCGATGGGTGCCTCGCGACGCGTGTCGGAACAGTATCACTGGGTTTCCGAGTTGCTGCCTCTCTGTCTATCGGTAGCACTGGCGCAACCGAAGCTCTCAGAAGGCGATATCGACACGATATTTGAGGCCGTGTTGTACGTCGAGCATGCCATCATGTTTGACAGTCAGGGCCATGATGACGTGGAGGCACATCGAGCGAAGATACGCGATGCGTTTGCGAAGAGTGCCGAGCTGCGGCGGACGATTTTTTGGAAGCGGGTCGCACGATACCGGGCGTCGCAGAACGGGAAAGAGCCGCCGACCCACATGCTCGATCCGCACGTCAGTCTGCTGCCGTGGGCGCTGCCCGACGTTGACTGGATGGTCACCGACAGTCTCGAACGGGCTGACGACCGCGATCGGAAAGTGGCCATCGATGCAGCGCTCAGCATATTTTGGACAAAGCGTAAGCCGCTCCTTGCCGTGGCATGGGAACTCCGTCGAGTTCTTGCCCATAGAGATCTCCGGCCGCTTGTGCTTAAACACTTGCGCAACCGGATAGTCGCGCCGGTTTGGCTGCGATACAACAAGTATGTAACCAATCGCCTGCTTGATGTCCATTGGTGGACGATGCGTCGTATAGCGATCGTGCGGTGGACGAACGCAGTCAAATGGCAACGACTGTTATGGACCCACTTGCGTGAAATCCGCTCGGGCAGATATCCACTGGCTATCCGGTACCTCATCGAACCGATGCAAGATACCAGTGCGTCTCGATACGGCGTCCCCGTATGGGAAAAAGTACGCTCACGATGGGGCGCCACGCTTACTTCTGCGGCGCAGGAAGGGTGCGCCAATATCTGGAAGACGTTTTCCCCGCAGCTTCCGTATGAGCGCAAAGAGAAGAATTCGGTCGACGGCCGCGTCGTGCTCGGTCTGATTGCTCTTCAGACGGCTTGGGAGTCCGGGCACTTGAAGTTCGACCAATTCAACGACACGGACGTGAGCCGCGCGGTGAGGTATGCCTGCAGCGAACTAAACGGGTTGCCAGACTGGTTCGAAGCTTTGGCGGATACATGCCCCGACGAAGTCGCGAACACGTTGATGCTCGCCATCGACGCCGAATTCAAATACCCAACGGACGCGCCGCTTGTCCATGAGGTGCTTGCCAAATTGGCGGGAGCCAAGTCACCCACTATCGCAGCGGCAAATGCGGTGCATCATTGCCTGTTGCGGTGCGACCCGTTAAATCAGCGTGTTCTTGAACAGGCCACAACCACACTCCTTCGCACGGGGACACGTTGTTACGATGATCTCTTGGCGCTAGCACGTTCAAGGATGCAGTTATACGGCGCCGGCGAGGGCCGATGGCTAACATGGATGAGCATATGGCTCCGATTGGACGCCATCCCTGCCGTTCGATACCTTGAGACCGCCGTCCAGGGTTGTAGCGCCGACGACGCTGATGAATTAGTCATTCACCTTTGTTCAATTCTTGGCGAAAGCTACGGCGCGGCACTCCCCATGGGCCGCGCCTCTTTTCTCGCCCCATCATCGCTGGCTCTTCTGATTCCTTTGGTCTGTCGCCATGTTCGTAGAGCTGATGACATCGACCGAAGCAACAAGGGCGCGTATTCTCCGCTACCACGGGATAATGCCCAGGATTTCCGTGCCCGATTGTGGGAAGTTCTGCGCACCTCCGATGCTGACGAAGCCGACACGGTGCTACAGGGCTTTCTTGACGAGGATTCGGTGCCAACGGAACGCAATTGGGTGCTGAGCATCTTCGAGACGAGAAAAGGGAAACAAGCCGACCCCGCAGCATGGCTCCCCGAGGACGTTCAGGCGTTTGGTACGCACTATAGGCACCGGCCTCGCTCCGACTATCAACTGTACCAACTGGCAACGCGTCTCTTGCTGGACATCAAGGCAAACGTTGAGATTTCCGAGAACGCGACAGACCGGCTGCAGGTTCGTAAGGACGACAAGGAGGTGCACTTCCAGGGTTTCCTCAAACGCCAACTTGACCAACGATCGCTGCAGTGGTTCAGCGTGACGCAGGAAAGCATGATTGACCTCAACCAACGTCCTGATTTGCGTGTCGAGATACCAGACATCAGTGCGCTGCCTGTCGAGGTGAAATTGGCGAACCTCGAGCATTGGACCGCTGAAAAGCTGCTTGAGCGTCTCGAGGTTCAACTGGTTGGTCAATATCTACGTGCATCCAGTGTCAACTACGGCGTATATGTCGTCGGCAGCACCGACCCCAAACGTCAATGGCAACGCCCGGGCGATAAACAGCTGATCGGTTTTGCAGAGCTTGTTTCGCTGCTTCAGGCGAAGGCCGCGACGTTGATGTCGGATCGCTACCAGTCGGTCCACGGACTGAGTGTCATAGGCATTGACTTTTCGGACCCACGAGAACGACGCTCGTAGGCCCGCCATACATACAGCCGCTGGCATATTCAGAACGACCTACTTTTAAAACAATATGCGACGATTTCTACGATACGCTCGCTATCTGTGCCGCCCCATGGACACGCTGCTACGCGAGACAGAACAACGTGCCGACGGCCTCTTGTGGATCGGCGATCCGCCGGCCTTTCTCCGTCTCGAAGACCTTGACGAAGGAGCCATCGTATTTGGTGTAGGTGCGGTGGAACAGGGCGGCCTCAAAACACGAAAACTTCATGATGTGATTCGATACGGTTCTTCGGGTCCCTATGTCCATGTTGGCATCCTTCTTCAAGATCACGAAACGGGCCAGCTGCGCGTGTTCGAAGCCGTACGCTCCGGCGTACAGATGTGCCCGCTTGACGTATTTCGCCACCGTTACCGTTATGTGGCGGTATTTGAGGTACCCGCACTTCGGTACTCCGCATCGATCGACGATGCGCGACGCTTTGCCCGCCACCAGGTCCTTGCCCAAACGCGTTACTCCCGCTCGGGCGCGTTACTCGCTCCGCTACGACAATGGCTGCATCAACGGCGGGTATGGAAATGGCCCGGTCGTGATCCGACTTGGTCAAGTCGGCCGCACATGACGCGGCCCGGCAGCCCTCGAAGCTATTTCTGCTCGCAATTCGTGATCGAGACCATCAGGGCCGCCGGCGTCCTTGGTTTTGATACCAATCTGCTTAAGCCCACGTGCTACACGCCGATGATGCTCGCCGAAAGCCATGGCATCTTTGGGTTCAAGGGTTATGTCGCCGAAGGGTACGACGTGCTCGACCCGTGCGACCCGGTCATCGCTGGAACCGTCTACGCAAGCAACCTGAAGTTGCGCGCAGCTTGGGGCAGCCGTCCATGACCTCTACCTATGTTTGACCGTCCGCGCATCACAGCCAAACCCCTCGATAGGGAACGCACAAAGCGGTAAAGCGGTAAAGCGGCATTTTCCTTTTCAGGCAGCGCAGCGTGCGCCGATCTGGCCCACTGAAAATCCCCGTCACGCTGCTTGCCTGCGATCATGTGTTGTCGCCTTCCCGTGCTGCTGCGTCCCACGCGCCCTACTTTCGCTCTGTCAATCGTCAGGATGCTTGAGTCGCGGGCATCTCTGGGCCATGGTACGGATATCTGGATCGTGACAGACCGTCAGCATCCTGTTCGCGAGCTCACTCATGCACGTGTGAGCGTCGCGACAAGACGCCGATGACGATTTCGCAAACTTGTTCGAAAGCCATTTCGCGGTATCGCTGTCTTCCAGTCTAAGAATTATCTGAACAAGGAAGATGACGCGAACGTCAAGATGTTCGTCTGCACGGCGACGTCGCGCACCAAAAAACATACCACGCGAATCAGAGCGTGAACAAGGTGCGTCATATCGAGCGGCATCTAATACTGCACTAAGGCCCGGCCTCCAAACTGCGCGCATGGTGCAAAAGATCGGCTCGCTTTCGTTTCGGAAGCCTGCCAAAAATCAGAATCAGTTGAGCTAGCTCAGAGTCTTCTGCATACAGAAAGGCCACCGGCACTTTGAGCACGGTGGCGATACGTATTGCGAATGTGTAGTCAACCTTATGGACGCCTAGTTCATAGCGGTTAATGCGGGTACTCGCGACGAATGGATCCAGGCCAGCCTCGATTCCGAGTCGTTTCTGCGACAGCCCGGCCTCCAGGCGAGCCTCCTTCAGTCGCGTTCCAAAAATCGAAGATGACGCCGCAGACATTCACTGGTAGCTCGTTACATACGAAGCTACGAATATCGTTGCAAAGCGCCTGGTTAGATACTACGATTATCGTAGCATTGGAACGCAACTCGAAGGCGCTTGACGAGCCCCACCGTAACATTCCGAGATACCCGCCGCCTCAGGGCGATTGCTGCACTACCACGGTCCGTCGCTCTACACGCTCAACGCCCGGAAACGCAGGAAGTGAAAAATGCAGGACAAGCAACTGCCGACCAACCTGTGCATTGACCTCAACGACCATGATTGCCGCCGCCTGCGGCTGCTCAACGACGAGTTGACACAGGCAGAACAGTGGATCACTCGGCGTAGCAGCGAAATGGTCGCGGCATACGGTCTTGCCACCGCCCAGACCCGTCACACTGATCGGCTTGACGAAGACGTAGAACTGATCGCTACCGTACTGTTCCTGCTACGGAAGGATCATCCTGATTCCGACCCCGGGCGCCTCGGCGTTGTGACACGAATCGATATTCCGATCCTGCCCGCGCCCCTTCGCGGGGATGAAGTCCATTGCAACGGTGCGCGAATGGCGTGGCTGTTCCGGGATCGCCGTGACGACTGGTGTGCATTGTTTCTGGATCTATACGAACGCGCACTGCAAAAAGACTTAGCGAAGGCGCTGAGCATTGGCACCCTTTGCGTCGACATCGCACTGATCCAGCAGCAGCTGCGCTCGTGGTAGACGAGCGGCACGCTAACCACCAGTCATCTTTTCTAACCCTCCTGGCGTTCGTGAGGGCAGCGTCTATATTGCATGGATGGAATACTGAGGCCGCTTGTTTTCTTGAATCCCGCGCAGTCACGTTTCATAGGGAGATCGCAATATGGCTTTGCTGAAACTGGCCGTCGTTGTCGGCATTCTTCTTGGTACCGCCAAGGCGATCCAGCTATCTGGTCGTCACAGCAGAGTTCGTTTCGGCCACAGCTTTTTCACTGCGCGCGGATTCTGGCTCGCCGCCATCGCGATCAATTGCCTCTGGTGGGGATACTATGCGTGGGTGACGGCCGCATTCCATCACGCTCAGGCGTCGGGAGGACTTGCCCTGATGGGTCTGGGTATCGCTGCAGCGGGCCGGCTGATCTACGAAAACGTCCACGCAACAAACGCCCTCTTCGGCACCGTCGGCTCAGCTCTTCAGCTCGTGCTGTTTTTTCCGGTGGCACTCTACGGCATACCGCTCCTCGCAATCGCCCTGATCTTTCTGCTCTTCGCTACGTACAAGGGCGCGCCCGTTTGGCTCATCGATCTGTGAAAGCCAGCAGTTGATAACAACCGTGCCGGCATGCTACGTGTTTTTACGGTCCGACTCACGCCAGCACATCGTTCATAGCGACCGCAACGTCAACGTCATCTTCGCAAGCGCGCGATGACAGATGCACGGACATGCGAGACACGTCTCTCAGGACTGGCCCATAAATCCCGATGCGGCGCGTGCATGCTGATACCGGTTCGCGCCTTGCTCACTTTGCCCATCGAAACGCCACGATCGCCCTGACCGCCCTAGCGTTCGATGTCTGGATCAGGACCGTCAGGCTGACTATTGCGCTCTGGCGCCGTCCGACGCTCGCGCTCTGGTGCAGGATTCCGCCGTATGTCGGGAACAACGGCGTCTCGTTGGACCGGCATCGCACGCACGAACTCCACGATGCCGATGGCCATCGCGCGATCGGCGGCGGCTGGCGATACAGCCACTGTTCGTGCCACCTCGCGCCACGCGGCAAATGCGTTATCGTGAGCAAGCCAGCCGGCCCGTCGCTGCTTTTCGTTCGCCACGGGCCGCCAGTACTTCGGTGTTTCGCCACGCTCCACCATATGGCTGACACCCTGTGCCGGATATCGTCGCGTCTCGCCACGCACCCGTCGTGGCGTCGCATTGGCATCCACGCCGTTCGCGCGCAGCTGCTCGGCGAACCGCTCGCGCCAGCGCCGCAGATCCTGCTTTCGCGGATTCAGACGCCGGCCATCCGGTCCGCGCACCTGCACGCTGAGGTGAACATGCGGGTGTGCCTCATCGTCGTGTGCGGCAAACACATAGGCACGCCCATCCCCAAACTCGATGGCCGCAAAATCCCGGGCGGCATCCCGTACGGCCTGACGGTTTGTGCCGGGCGGCATCGACAGCAGGATGTTGAATACTTCACGACGGGCACTCGTTTCCGGTATCCCCCATCCGCCGAATTGCCAGGTTTGCACGAGATCACGTACAGCCTCGGCGCCTGCAATCCGATCGCCGTTCTGGTCTTCCAGCTCCACCTGGCCATTGCGGGAGATATATCGAAGATGCCTGCGCACCGCGCCGATGCCCTGAGCACTTGATGCCTTGTTCGTGATCTTGATCATCACCTCGGGCGTGCCCCTGAGCGTGCGGGCCAACTGCTCGCGCATTCGCGCGGCCTCGTCGCGCAGGCTCGCCTGCGAGAGCCGCTGCGCCCGCGCGTGCCTGAACGGTTCCTGAAACAGCCGGTCACCCCAGTTCAGAAGCATCGCGTCGATGTAGACCTTCGGATAAGACATGTCACCGGCTCCATCGATCCAGATTCGCACGCATCACGGCCGCCACGACACGCAGGTGCGCATCGATGGCCCCGCGAATGACGCCAATATCCACATTCCTGTTCTGCCCAATATGGGTTGCGGCAACGTCACGCGCAAGCTGCCCGAGCCACCGGTTGATCGAAGCGAGCTGCAGATTGGAATCCGACAGCAGCCGCATCTCGCGCGCGCCGAGCTGAGGTTCGTGCGTCAACTGCGCACGGATCAACGCAACAATCCAGCGGTTAGCAGTCAGGCCTGACGCCTCTGCGCGCAACTCAACCGCCTCAAGTTCGGCAGCGGTCAGCCTCAGTTCGATCCGGGTACGAGGATCGCCGACAACACACCAACGGACATTCGCGTCGATCCCTTGATCACCATTGCCCGCGTCGGCTTGCAACGCGGCTGCAACCAGTTGTCGTGCGCCCTCGCCAACCGTCATTCCGCGGCGCACGCACCAGCGATCCCAATCCCGTCGCATGCCACCAAGCTCGACACACAGACGCTCGCGCACACGCATGACAGCTCCTAGCGCGCAGGCGAAGGTTCGACCGGCGTGTGCGCCGGTTCGAGCTCAATATCCGGCGCAGGCGCGGGTCCAACGGCCGTCCGTGGCCGACGATCCCGTTCCGACGGCGCTTCTGGATCGAAGACCTTTGGCCGCGGTACAGAAATGCCCTCGCGACCAAACGCATCAAGCATCGCTTCTGCACGCCGTTGCACGCGCGCGATCGATCGCGCGCTGAACCCCTGCTCCCGCATCGCGGCGACTAGCACGGCCAGGTGCAGCACCTTGTCCTCATCGGAGACGCTCGAGCGGCGCGACCCCTGGTCGCTTTTGCGCGCGTTAGTTTCCGCAGATTGCACTTCTGCTCCCGCTACGCGTCCCGGTTGCGGTACGGATTCCACTGCCGTACGCTCCTGTCGCATCACCTCAACCTGCCACGTATTCCGGTTTACAGCGCGTTCGTCTTCACCGATCACCACACCGTGTTCATCCAGGACCGGCACCTTGACCGTGACGAGCCGCCGCCCTAGGTTTTCAAGTGTGATCTGTTGCCCCGGCTGCGCGCTGGACTCCCGCACCGCGCGTTCGAGATCCACGCCCCAGACCACGTGATCTGCGCCCGTCGTATCGCGGAACACGACGTAGTACGATTCGCTGCGCGCAGGATTATTCTGGTACGGCGCTCCGCCGTGCTCGCGCAGCTCGCCGGTATACCGCCTCGGGGTGTCGGGTTCGTCGCCCGCTGCCGCGTGCCGCTTCGGCTCATGGGGCTGAACTGGCTCCACGTCCGGCCTCCGGGGCACAGGCGTAGTGCCACCGGCCGCACCTGCCGGGTCGACGGCCGGAATGGGAGCAGACGTGGCACCACTGCGTTCTGCTTCATGCATCGGCGTCCCAGCTGCGTGCAACAAGGCGTCAGCCTCGATCCGGTTATTCAGACGCCCTCGCCGGGCATCGGCCAGACGCGCCAGATCGGCTGCTTTTGGCTCATACCCGCTGACCTCGATGCCCAGCAACGATCCCTGCAGCCACACTTCGCCGCGGAACGTCTCATGACCTGACACGCGAATGCGTCGCCACGATTTTGCCGCCACCATGTCAACCATCGACTCCACCACGTCCGGCCGGTTGTGTTCGGTGACGAGGTACGGTCCGATATCCTCGAAAGCGAGCTGATACGGTGCGTCCTTCAGGAAATACTGATTGCCTGAGCGCAGGTAGCGTTTGCGCACGCGCTCCGGAATCTGATCAAGCGGCGCGCGATCGGTATCGCCGCTCTTCTTTTCCGTTGGAGCGTCACCAGCCGGACGGGATTCAGACTGACGTGCGGGGTCGGCACCGTCACGGATGGCCTGATCACGCAGACGCGCCCGCGCCGCATCAAACTCACGTCGACGTCGCGCCGACATAGCATCCAGCGCAGCCGCGTCCAGGCGACTGGTATTGCCATCGCCTTCCGTGCGTTCAGCGGGTCCCGGACGCCCGGGCACATCCTGCTCGATCACATTGATGACCGGTTCGGCAGGCGACAGGGTTTCAGACATGATGCGGCTCCTTTCTGTTCGATCACACTTCTCCGGCTTTCGATCCCATGATCTAACGGTCGGGCCCGGGCGGGTCCTGTGATGCCGACCGCTCTTTCGACTGCTCGAGCGCCGCCGCACGCGCCTCGCGTATCCGGGCCCATGAACGCGCCTGCAACTGATCCAGCATCCCCTCGAGGTTCGGACTGAAATTCAGTTCACGTGCGGACTTCTTGAGCGAGCCAACCGTGCGGTCGAGCAGGTCACGCGCGCGATCCCACGGATAGACCCTGGCTCGATCACCCTCGTATCCGACCTGCAGCTCCGATCCGTTCAGCCGGGCGTTCTCGTCCATCCATCGCAGCCGCTCCGAGACAAATTCCATCTGCGTCTTCGAATGGAAGACAACGCTGCGCGTGGCCACTTCCTGGATCAGGTAGTGCTCGGTGTTAAACACCTCGCCACGGTACGGGCCGCCGTTCTCCCGCGGTGTGCCCATACGTAGCGGTGAACCGAACCGATGTTCGGCCAGTGCCCTCACCTCGTTCGGGATATCCGCTACCGTGAACAGTGGTTCGCCAACCGCCGGACGGGTCGGCGCGAAGCGCCGCTGATCTGCGCTCGGAACATCACCAGTTGGGGCAGCCGCAGGTGGATCGCCCACCGGTTGTGCTACCTCTGCCGGCGCCGCCTCCTGGTCAGCGGGTGCCGACGGAGTATTCGGCTTCGGCGCACCGCGCTTCGATGCGCGACGGCGCGATACGTCTTCCTCAGCATTGACGAGTTTTTCTTTCACGTTGCCCATCATTTCCTCCATCGGTTCGTCCGGCTCGTTGCCGGTTGCTGCGCCCGCCGACGACTCGACACCCTCAACCACCGGCATGACATCGCGGCCCACGATTTCGCGCAGACGATCGCCCACACCTGCAAACCCTGACAACAGCGCCATGTCGTTGAAATCGGTCGGAGCCTTGTCGTCGATTCGCGCGTCGGCGGCAAATAGGGGCAACGCCAGACGCGCCCGGGACATCTCCGCAGCCTGTCGAGCCTTGGCCTCGCCCGGCCCCACTTCACCCAGCACAACGATGTCTGCGTCCGGAAACCGCTCGCGCACGGACTGCGCGACAGTTGGCAAATTGCCGCTCGACAGCGCTGCGAGCGCCACCCAGCCCGTTGCGCGATGCGCCGACAGCATCGTCGCCATGCCCTCACCGATCAGGATCGGCGTGCCCTGCCCGCCTGCCACCCGCGCCGATCCGGCGATCCAGTACCCGCCTTTCTTGACGCCGCCAGCCAGCGAGGACTTGTTGCCCGCTTCGTCGATCAGCTCCAGCGTTGAGACGGCACGACCGATCCAGACCGGCACGACCAGCACGCGCCCGGCAAGCAGCCGCTCCTCGCTCGCCGGGGCATAGCCCAGCAACGCACGCAGTTCCGGCGCTTCCAGTTCGCGCAGTGCCGGCACCGGATCG
>Ga0153929_1000809_pt1 | contig 11464 bp, 9 predicted proteins | sample TSNJ013MetaG_FD_104689 | JGI IMG/M metagenome (GOLD analysis project Ga0153929, IMG submission 104689) | Attine ant fungus gardens microbial communities from New Jersey, USA - TSNJ013 MetaG | ecosystem: Host-associated > Fungi > Mycelium > Unclassified | place: USA: New Jersey, Wharton State...
GAGTGTCAAAAAAGTGGCTGTGCCACTTTTTTGAGGGGACGATGGCCCCGTGTACACGCAGCTGCAGCGCAAAAATTCCTGCGAAATTTTCACGTTTGCTGCGTGAGCAGTGTCATTTTCGAGGTACACGCCCCCGGAAATGACAGATTCCAGTTTGTTTCCGCCGAACGGCGGAAACTCTGCGAGGCAATCCGCTGTCAAAAAGGAGTTTTTTGACAGCCTGAAAAGTCTCCGCCCGGGCGGCGGAGACTTTGTGAATACAGGGTCTAAATGAAATGGGTGACAGGGAGGGGAATGGGAAAGCCGCCCTCAGGATGGGTGAACGCATACCAGAAAAAGCCCGCGGCAGAGAGCGGCATCAAAAGGGAGACCTTGCGCGGCACAGAGTGTGTTCTTTTCATCCTTCATTCCTCCTGGTTCACGCGCTCTTCCCGTCCTCTCTCCGGGCAGTTTCCAGGGGGATCAAAAAGGACATGCGGGAGCCGAATCCCTCCCGGGAGACCACCTCAAACCAGCCGTTGTGCTCCTCCACAATCCACTGGGCAATGGCGAGGCCCAGCCCGGTTCCGCCGGTGCTCCTGGCGCGGGAGGCGTCCGCGCGGTAGAAGCGGTCGAAGATGTGGGGCAGGGACTCCGGCGCGATGCCCATCCCCTCGTCCTGCACCGTGACCCGGGCGTAGCCGTCCGCCCACCGGGTGACGCGCAGCCAGACCCTCTGGTCCCCGGCGCTGTATTTAATACTGTTGTCCATTAAAATACGCATGACCTGCTTGATCAGTGCCGGGTCGGCATTGACCGGCAGGGGACCCTCCCAGCTGGGGAGGATAGGGCGGTCCTGGTGGATCAGAATGGCATCCCGCAGTACCTCCCCGGCCAGCTCCGTCAGGTCAAAGACCTCCCTGCGCACCGGTTGGGAGTCATTGTCTCCCCGGGCCAAAAACAGCAGCTGCTCCACCAGCAGCTCCATGGATTTGGCCTCGGAACGGATGGCGTCAATGGCCTCCTGCTGGGTCTCCGGATCGGATTTCCCCCAGCGGTCCAATAGGGCCGCGTAGCCCTGGATGACCGCGATGGGGGTGCGCAGCTCGTGGGAGGCGTTGGAGACAAATTGCATCTGGGCCCGGTAGGAGCGGTTGACCCGGTCCAACAAGCTGTTGATGGCCTGGGCCAGGGAATGCAGCTCCTTTTGGGTGGTGGGCAGGTCAATGCGGCTGTCTAAATTGGTGCCGCTGATTTGATCCAGCTTTCCGGCCAGCGCCTCCATTTCCCGCCGGGACAAATGGGTGGCGGAGGTGAGCCGGGCGGCGGTGGCGGCCATGTCCTGAATGGGGCGCAGGGTGTGGCGGATGGCGCGGGAGTTGGTCACGCTGCCGGTGAGCAGCGACAGCAGCTGCGCCCCCAAAAGAATGACTGCCCCCAGCATCAGGAGTCTTCCCACGTCCACCAGAGAGACCTCCACGGCATACCCTTTGGCGTGATCCAGCTCCATGCGGTAGTAGGTGAAAAAGTCGGTGCTGCGCAGGCTGTCAGAGCTGTGGAAGAATTGAGGAAACACTGTGGGATAAAATCCGATGGAGACAGTGTGTTCCCTGCCCTCCTCTGTGATGATAAAGTCCCCTGCCCAGAGCCACTCGGTGGTCTCCTGAGAGGGAAGTCCATGTTCCTCCACCAGCCGTGCCACATCCGAGCAGCGGTTCTCCCCCCAATAAAGGATGCCGCAGATGGCCAAAAGGGCCAACATCAGGTCGATGCATAAAAATGTGGTCAGCTGCCGTAAAAAAAAGTTTCGAGTCAGGCGGTTGGCTAAGGATTTTGGTTTTGGCGGGCGGGCTTTCCGGGGTGGGACGTCCTGTTTCACACCGCGGCCTCCTTTCTAGGGGCTGTTTGAACCATCAGAGAAGTATGGCGGAAAATATGGCGATAGGACGGGTATCTGGATGTTTCAAACAGTCCCCAATACGCCGCGCAAATAAAGGAGTGTTCCATCCGTAAGGCGGCGCAGCAAGTCTTGTACCATCACGTATGCGCTGCGCGCGGTCAAAAACCGTGCCATAGGGAGGGAGGTCAGGCATCATCGTTGAGCCACCGGAGGACAGGAACCAGGTTTTCTTCGCAGATGGCGCTGCCCCCGTTGCAGATCATGGCAAGGAGCTGAATCTCCTCTTCCGGGGGATTTGCCTGGCCGGACAGCTTCTTTTTCAATGAGCGCAGTACCATGTTCAGCATGGGCTTTTTGATGCCCTTCAAGCGCTCTGGCGCGTATCCGCCTTGCAGATAGTACATGGGGCCAGAGGGGAGATAATTGCTGCGGGCCAGATGTTCAAACACGCTCCGGTCGGGGGGCATCAGGCCAACGGCGCAGGCGCCTTTCACATCATAGCGCTTAACCGCCTGGTCCAGGCCGCTGATGTGTCCAGCGCACACCCAGCCCAAATACAGGATCTCACTGCCCTGGGAGAGGGCTTTGCGCGCCTGCTCTGCGGAATAAAGGGGAAAGCCCGTATCCTGCGCGAGCATGCGGGCGTAAGTTTCGGTAAATCCGGTGTTGCTTTGATAAACAATGGTCATGACAAGCAGGTTTCCTTTCCGTTATTCATCTCGAATGACATAGCCTACGCCCCGCACCGTGTGGATCAGCTTGCGGTCAAAGGTCTCATCTAATTTGCTGCGCAAAAACCGGATATAGACGTCCACAGAGTTGGTTTCTCCCACAAAATCAAAGCCCCAGACGTTGTCCAGAAGCAGCTCCCGGGAGAGGACCCTTCCCTTGTTCTCGAGCAGATATTGCAGCAGGTCAAATTCCCGCTTGGTCAGATCCACCGCCTGGCCGCACATGGTCACCTGATGGCGGTCTACATCCATGGCCAGGTCGCTTGCGGTCAAGAGGGGACTGCCATCCACAGTCCCGGCGGCGTGCTTGCGCAGGGCGGTGCGGATGCGGGCGAGCAGCTCCTCGATGGCGAAGGGCTTGGTAATATAGTCGTCCGCCCCGGAGTCTAACCCGGCCACTTTGTCCACCACGCTGTCCCGCGCTGTGAGCATGATAACCGGAAGGGGTGAGCCCTCCCGCCGCAAGCGGCGCAGTACCTCCATCCCCGACAGCTGTGGGAGCATGATGTCCAATAACATCAAATCAAATGCGCCGGTTAGCGCCTGCTCCAACCCGCTGCGGCCATCAAAGGCTTTGCTCACCTCGTATCCCTCATAGCGCAGCTCCAGTTCCACCATGCGGGCCAGCTTCTCTTCGTCTTCTACCAGCAGGATTTTTTCTGCCATTGCAACCATCTCCACGTCTCATTACTGGGTGTCGTCATCCCCTTGCGCACTCTTTTTGCTATGCTTTTCGTGCTGGGCGTTGAGCTCATCCATGACCTGCTGCCCCACCTGGGCCGCGCTGTCGGCCACATTGCGCAGAAAGCCGTTTAAATCCTCCCGCTCCAAATCCGGACCGGAAAACCGGTAGCGGAAGCCAAACAGCAGCCCCACCAGGAGCAGGGGGATCATAATCCAAAAGGTACAGATCAAAAGTACCAGGGGGATCAATACCGGAATCGAGGCATAACACTGGTCCCGCCGCCACAGCTCCACCTCATTGTCGATGACGCCCTGCACCAGCCGCCTCACCCAGTCGCCCAAGGTACGGCGGGGCGGGGGCTCTTTCGCAGAGGCGCCGGGCGGGGGGATCTCCTGGAGGGGCTGCGAAGGGGCGTCTTGCTGGGTGGAATAATTGCCTCCGTCAGGGCGGTCCACATACCCCTTTTCTTCCAGATAAATCAAAGCATCCAGCAGATTTCCCCCGCTAAATTCCAACGCGCGCTTGGCAAGGGTGTAGGATACATCGGCCTTTTCCCGCAGACGTTCCACCATCTCTAACGTAATTTCCATTGCGCTTCCCCTTTCCCGGATCTGGACGATACCGGTAGTTTTGTATCTAGATGATAGCATACCCGGGTTGAAGAAGATTTTAGTCCTCGTTAAAATCGCATTAAACTAAGGTGGTCTTATTATAAGAGAAAATGGTACCTTGGTCAAGAAATAAGCAACCAAACGCACTGTAATTTGTATTGCAGAGCGTTTGGTTGCCTGAAGCATCACTTATAGTATTCCACGCCGGATTGAAACAGAGGCTGAAATTTGTTGCCCGGAATATTTTTCCCTACAAAGTCGCCGTACCGCTCGGAGTGGCCCATCTTCCCGAACACCCGGCCATCCGGGGAGAAAATGCCCTCAATGGCCATCACCGAGCCATTGGGATTGTAGGGAATGTCCATGGTGGGTGTGCCCTGCAGATCCACATATTGTGTGGCCACCTGGCCGCTGGCAATCAGGGCGCGGACACACGACTCGCTGGCCACAAAGCGGCCCTCGCCATGGGAGATAGGGATCGTGTGCAGGTCGCCCACCTGGCATTTCAGCATCCATGGGGATTGTACAGACGCGACCCGGGTGGTGACATAACTGCTCTGGTGACGTCCGATCAGATTGTAGGTCAGGGTAGGGCAGCTGGCGTCCATGGGGCGGATCTCCCCATAGGGGACGAGACCCAGCTTGATCAATGCCTGAAAGCCGTTGCAGATGCCCAACATCAGACCGTCCCGCCGCTGGAGCAGGTCTTGGATGGCGTTGGAAATCCGGTTTCCGCGTAAAAAAGATGCGATAAATTTACCGGAGCCGTCTGGCTCATCTCCGCCGGAAAAGCCTCCGGGAAGGATGACCATCTGGCTTTGCTGAATCGCCCGCTCCAATGCCAAAGCTGATTGGGTCAGCAGGTCGGTGGTGAGGTTCTGGACAACAATAATTTCCGGTTCGATCCCTGCCTTGAGACAGGCGTTGGCTGTATCATATTCGCAGTTGGTCCCCGGGAAAACAGGAATCACCGCCTTGGGGCGGGCCACAGGGGAGCGGGCCACGATGGGGGCCCGGTTCTGGCAGGAGATCGGCTGTGCAGGCCCTGTGTCCCCCGCGCGGGTGGGATAGACGGACTCCAGAACGCGTTCATTCCGTGTCAACAGTTCATCGATAGGGGCGCTGTCAGCGCCGGTATGGATGACCGGTTCCTGTGTGGTAATGCCCAGCTTGACAGCGCAAGGGAGCACGATATCCTCCTGCAGCTCCGCCACAATGGCGCCGGGGATCAGGTGGGTCCAGTGGAATGCCTGGATACAGGACTGGAAGCCGATGGAGTTGCCAAAGGACATGTTCATGATGCCTTCCAGCACTCCGCCTGCGTCCACCGCCCAAGCAGAGCGCACCTTACCGGAAGTGCACAGGGTGTAAAATTCCGACCATAAAGCCTTGAGGGATGCGGGGTTTCCCGCAGCAGGGGCAAAGCAATAGACCGGGCTGCCTGTCTGCTTAAACTCAGGGGAGAGGAGTTCTCCCGCCTTGGCGGGGGCCACGGCGAAGGAGATCAGGGTGGGGGGAACATCCAAATCCAGGAAGGAGCCGGACATAGAATCCTTGCCGCCAATGGCGGCGATGCCGAAATCAAGCTGCGCCCTCAAAGCGCCCAGAAGCGCCGAAAAGGGCTTGCCCCAGCGGATCGGATCATCCCGTAATTTTTCAAAGAACTCCTGGAAAGTAAGGTAGGCATCCCTGTAGTTACAACCGGCGGCTACCAGCTTAGCCACAGAGGTGGCAACCGCGTGGTAAGCACCTGTGAAGGGATCGGCGGACATCTGATCCGGGTCAAATCCCCAGGCCATGACAGAGGCGGTATCCGTGCGCTGTCCGGGCAGTACAGGCAGCAGAGCCGCCATCACCTGGGCAGGGGTGCGCTGGCGTTTGCCGCCGAAGGGCATCAGAATGGAGGAGGAGCCGATCGAGCCGTCAAACCGCTCGGTCAGGCCGCGGCGGGAGGCAAACTTTAAGGAGCCTGCCAGTTCGCGCAGGGAGGCGGACTGGGGCTGTGCAAAGTGGGTGCGGTTCCCCGCGCCCACTTGTACGCTGGCGTGCTTGACCGCGCCGTTGGTGTTGAGGAAGGCGCGGGAGAGGTCGGCGACCTTCTCTCCTCTCCATATCATAACCATGCGGGGAGAGGCTGTCACAGTGGCGACAGGATAGGCCTCCAGGTTCTCATCCCGGGCAGCGGAGATAAAGGCCCCGGCATGTTCCGGAGAGACCACCACTGCCATACGCTCCTGGCTTTCGGAGATAGCGAGCTCCGTTGCGTCCAGTCCATCATATTTTTTGCGTACCGCGTCCAGATGGATTTCCAGGCCATCGGCCAGTTCCCCGATGGCGACAGAGACGCCGCCGGCGCCAAAGTCATTGCAGCGCTTGATCAGCCGGGTCACATTGCGGTTGCGGAACAGGCGCTGAATTTTCCGCTCCTCCGGCGCGTTGCCCTTTTGCACCTCAGAAGCCATGGTGGAAAGGGAGGATAAGTTGTGGCTTTTGGAGGAGCCGGTTGCGCCCCCAATGCCGTCCCGTCCGGTACGCCCACCCAGCAAAATCACCACATCCCCAGGGGCGGGACGCTCACGCACCACATTTTCCATCGGCGCGGCCCCCACAACGGCGCCACACTCCAGGTGCTTTGCAATGTATCCGTCATGGTACACCTCGGCCACATGGCCAGTGGCAAGGCCAATCTGGTTTCCATAGGAGGAATATCCTGCCGCGGCCGTGGTTGCAATTTTTCGCTGGGACAGCTTGCCCTTGATGGTTTGGGAGAGGGGGGCAGTGGGGTCGCCACAGCCGGTCAGGCGCATCGCCTGATATACATAGGCCCGGCCCGACAGCGGATCGCGGATGCAGCCGCCGATACAGGTGGCTGCGCCGCCGAAGGGCTCGATTTCCGTGGGGTGGTTGTGCGTCTCATTTTTGAACATCAGCAGCCAGCACTGCGCCTCGCCGTCCACGGCCGCGGTAATGCGGATAGAGCAGGCGTTGATCTCTTCGCTCTCGTCCAGGTTGCGCAGCAGGCCGCGCTGTTTGAGTACCTTGGCCCCAATGGTCGCCAGATCCATCAGCGTCTGAGGGCGAAGGGCGGCCTGCTCTTTGCCATAGACCTCTTCCCGGACGGCCAGGTAGTTCTGGTAGGCGTCAGACACCTCGCGGTCCAGAAGCTCCACCTCTTGAATGTGGGTGGAAAAAGTGGTGTGGCGGCAGTGGTCGGACCAATAGGTGTCCACCAGGCGCAGCTCCGTCATGGTGGGGTCGCGCCGCTCCTCCTCCCGAAAATAAGTTTGGAGGAACGTTAAATCTTCAAAATCCATGGCAAGGCCATATTCGGAGAGAAGGGGCTGCAATTCCCCTTGTGCCAGGGAGGTGAAGCCGGTCAGCACAGCGACCGGGGCCGGGGCCGGATGGGTGCGCTCCAATGTGTTCGGTTTTTCAAAGGAGGCCTCACGGCTCTCCACCGGGTTAATGAGATAGTCACGGATTTGCGCCATATCCCCGTCAGAGAGCGCGCCGGACAGCAGATATACCTTAGCTGCCGCAATGAGAGGGCGGTCCACTCCCGCCAGCAGCTGAATGCACTGGGCGCAGGAGTCCGCGCGCTGGTCATACTGTCCCGGGAGGGCTTCCACCGCCAGCAAACGATGGGGATGCGCTGGAACAGGAAATGTCTCGTCATAGATCATATCCACCTGTGGCTCGGAGAACACAATGTCCTTGGCCTGCTGATAGACAGCGGGGGCAATCAGATCCGCATCATAACGGTTGAAAATAGAGACGGACGTTAAATTCCGGATTTCCAGCTGCTGCTGCAGGGTGTGGCATAGGCCCTGGGCCTCCACATCATAACCGGACTTTTTCTCCACATAACATCGAAAAACGCTCATGACTAGAATTCTTCCTCTCTTTCTCGTTGGTGAGTCGAATCAGGATAAGCCCCACTGCTCCAAGCCATAAAATACATTGCGCTGCACCGGATTCAGACCGGAGATCTGGCCCCACTGGGTCAAAACAGAGCCGTTCTTAAAGCACAGCGGCACAATGGGCATTTCTTCCAACAGATGGGTATAAAGCGATTGCGCCGCGGCTGTGCGCGCGCTGTCTTGTGCGGCGCGGAAGCCGGATAACAGCGCATCCGTGGTTTCGTTTTGCCACCGGCCATAGTTGATGCTTCCACCGGAGGAGAGCAGCTGCGTCAAATCAAAATCGGCAGTAAGCAGCACCTCAGCCAGGTGCAGGTCAAAATTTCCCCTTTGTAGCGCAGTCAAGTATTCCTCCCAGGGCAGCTTTTGAATCTCCACCGGGATACCAATATCACTTAGCTGGGTGGCAATGTTTTGCGCCGCGGCTACCCGGGTGGTATTTTCACTGCTGACCAGCAGACGCAGCGGGGTGGAAAGGGAAATCGTCTCCAGAGCGGCAACGGCCTGTTCCGGCTGATAGCCCGCCGTGCTGGCGAGAGATGGAACGAAATCAGCGCTGCTGGGGTGGACAGGCAGTACAGCGGACACCGCGTGGTTCGCGTAAGAAATTCCTGTAATGGTGTCCCGGTCAATGGCAAGGGATATTGCGCAGCGCAGCGCAGTGTCCTTCATGGGGCCTGACGCCGCATTCAGCCCCAGATAAACCAGGGTGGAGGTGGCATAGTCCCATATTTCATAATTTCCTGAATAGCCCAGAGAATTGGTACCCAGCAAATCCGCGTCCAGCAGAGAGATCTCTCCCGCATCGAAAGCGGCGATCAGATCATCTGTGCTGGCGATGGCGGCGAGGGGAATCTGGGTTATGGGCAGGATTGTGTTTTGCCACCAGCCGCTGCGCAGGGTCAGGGCGGCTGTACCATCTGCAGTGGAGAGGACGTACGGGCCGGTCCCCAGGGGGCCGACCGCCGTCTCCAATACGATGGGAATATCCAAAAGTGCAGGGAGCCTGTGGTTGGGAGATGAGAGCACAATGGTGACCGTGTTTCCCTCCCCCGCAATGGAACTGACGCCAGCCAGCCGGGCGGCGTAGTTGGAGGTGGCCACGGCCGCGCGCTGCAGGGATTGGGCGGCCAGCGCTCCGGTAAGAGGGGTGCCATCGGAAAAAGTGGCATTGGACACCAGAGTAAAACTCCAGACAAGACCATCTTCGCTGACAGTGTAGCTGTGGCACAGCTGCGCCTCCGGGAAAAAGGTGTTATCCAGCCGGAACAGCCCCTCACACAGGAGAGGGGCCAGTGTCAGGTTGGTTTTATTTTCGGTTACCAGCGGGTCTAAGCTGGAGGAGGGGTAATAGGCCAGTGTGAACGGGGCGGAGGCCGCGCCCGGACGGCCGGAACTGGACGCGCCGCCCTCTTGAGAGGAGAAACTGCCGGATTGGGAGGAGGCAGGCTCCGACTGGGCGCAAGCACCCAGCAGCAAACACAGGGAGAGAAATAGGACAGGCAGGGATGATTTCAGGCGCAGCAGCTTCATGGCAGACCTCACACTTCATTGAGCTGGATGACGGCGGCCATGGTGCCCCGTTCCTCATTTTGGATGCGGTGAGACCAAAAGGTGTGGGTATCGCAGGCGGTGCAGGCCGGGGAGATGGCAATGTGCTCCTTCCGCAGACCGGACCGCAGCAGCCACTGCCAATTGGCCCCCTTGATATCTACCCGGAATTTTTCTTCCCCCTCTAAAGGCGTAATAAAAAACTCCGCCTCAGCGCCCATATGGGCGCGCAGGCCGTCCGGGACATCCCGGTGGGTCTCAAAGCAGCAGGGGGAAATGCCCGGGCCAATGGCCGCCAAGATGTCCTCCGCCCGGCAGTGGTAGCGGGTTATCATCGCCTCGGCGGCCCGTGCCGCAATGCCCAGTGCAGTGCCGCGCCATCCGGCGTGGGCCGCCGCAATGACCCTGCGCTTGGGATCACACAGCAGCACCGGGATGCAATCGGCGGAAAAGATGGTAAGGCAGACGCCTGGCACATCAGTCACCAGGCCATCGGCCTCAAAGAGGCCTGGTGACTCCGGTGTGGGCATAACATCCTGTTTGGTTACGGGACGGATTAGAGTTCCGTGCACCTGGTGATTTTTGACCAGGGACTGATGGTCCGTCCCCGTGGCCGCGCAAAAGCGGCGAAAGTTTTCCCGTACATGCTGTGGCTCGTCCCCCCTCATTGCTGCCAGGTTCAGGCTCTCCAGCCGTCCGGTGGAAACTCCGCCCAATCTGGTGGAAAAACCGTGGGGGACGTCCGCGGGAAACCCGGCGCAGGCAAAAAAGGGGACATCGGCGCGGTTCCGTTTCGAAATGTCCATGACGTCCTCCTGCTCGATAGGTAATCCCTATTTTATCCCAAAAAAAGTCTGCTGACAAGCGGCAGGAAGATGGAAAAGGGAGCCGCGGAGGGTTGCAAGGTTGGTGTTTTTCACGAGAAAAAGGGCCTTGTCAGTATAGGTCTTTCATGGTTTCAATGCGGCTGCGCAGGGCGGAAGAGATCTCTGCGTGAGATTGAATACGGGGGAGGATGGACTCCACCAGGTCAAAAATTCCATCTGTGTATTGGTTAAGTGTTACCTTTTTCCCGGCTACCTGAAATTCCACCGCCAGTGGGGACATGGTGTCCCAGCGGGCGAGCCCGGCTGATTTAAAATCCTTCCAGCGGTACACGTTGCGCCGGTTCCCTGAGACAGCGATCAGCGCATCATCGGTGATTTCATAGTAAATTTTCTGGCCAATCCAATTATAGATGCGGGAAGTGAGCCAGAAAAACAGCGCACCCACTCCGACAAAGATCATGGCCAGCGGAAGTCCCACAAAATCCGGAAACTGCTCCATGAGTAAGGTGCGATAGATAAAGTAAAAGCACAGCACCAAAATTTCCACCAGGACTTGACAAAGTAATTTTGACTTTTGATATCGTTTTCCAAGGCGAAAGACCTGTTGCATAGATGAACAACTCCTTTTGGCTAGTATACTTCAATTTATGGAGAGAAGTAAAGTCTCAAACTGTGTAATCCCATTGGAAATCCAGATTTTGATTGTCATATCATGGAAATTCAGCTATAATATTAATAGGGCAGGGCTACCCCGTAAGGGTGGGAATTGTCGTGCCCTCCCAAGGAAAGGGAGGTATCACTATGAGTAAATATGTTATTACCATCAGCCGTGAGTTTGGCAGCGGCGGACGCCTCATTGGGAAAAAACTGGCGGCCAAGTTGGGAATTCCCTGCTATGACCGCACCATCATCCAGAAGACCGCAGAGCGCAGCGGCCTGTCGCCGGAATTCATCGCCCGGGCTGAGGAGCGGGCCAGAAACCGGTTCCAGTTCAGTGTGTCGTCCATTGGGATTGGCGCCCCTGCGCTTGACCACTCGGGGGTTCCTGTCAGCCACCAGGCCTTTTTTGCCCAGGCCGATGTCATTCGCGAGATGGCGGCGCAGGGCCCCTGTGTCATTGTTGGGCGGTGCAGCGACTATGTGCTCAGTGAACACGATGGATGTTTGAAGGTATTTATCCATGCGGATTTCCGGGCCCGGGTCAAACGGTGTATGGAGGAGTACCATCTTCCCCCGGAGGATTTGGAAATCAAGGTGCGC
>Ga0153929_1000810_pt1 | contig 11461 bp, 7 predicted proteins | sample TSNJ013MetaG_FD_104689 | JGI IMG/M metagenome (GOLD analysis project Ga0153929, IMG submission 104689) | Attine ant fungus gardens microbial communities from New Jersey, USA - TSNJ013 MetaG | ecosystem: Host-associated > Fungi > Mycelium > Unclassified | place: USA: New Jersey, Wharton State...
AAGAAGGTCAGAAAAGCTGACTGAATGCTTTGTGGGCCCCTACAAAGTAAAGGGAATCATCTCAAGTAATGCAATAGAATTAGAGCTGCCTAATTCTATCAAAGTACATCCTGTAGTTAATGTAAGTAGAGTACGACTCTACAAATCACAGGTAAAGGGACAGAAGAAGATACCACCAAAACTGGTCATCATCAAAGGAGAAGAGGAATTCAAGGTGGAGAAAATCTTAAACAAAAGGACAGTTAGAGGGAAGGAGAAGTTCCTGGTAAGGTGGAAAGGCTATACAGCAGGAGAGGATACCTGGGAAAATAGAGAAAACTTGGAAAATGCAAAGGAGCTAGTAGAAGAGTTCAAGAAGGAGCATAGGAAAGAGGTCAAAGAACTAAGGTGACAGGAGTAAGAAGAAAAAGAAAAGGAGTTCAGTCAGGAATTACCTAGGGAATTCACAGCAAAACTACTATATAGTTGGGGGAGAAGAAGATATGAAAGAGAGAGGGAAAAGAGATAGGACAAAAATTGGTATCAATGGAAAAATTCCTCAGGATGAGGAAACTTGAAGGGGGGGCCATGTTATGAGAGCCCCAAACAGGAAAAGGTTTCCCACGCATTTGAACACTTAATTCAAAACCTCAAAGCATACAATAGAGTAAGGATATAAATAGGGTGGGGACTCAGTAAGTCAAATCACGTAACAAGGTCAGGTGATCATAGAACATTCTGGAAAGAACATGTGATTGCAGGACTCTAGGGTACAGCCACTGTAGTAGTAGTATAAGTAGGACTGCAATCCAACAAAGAACTCCATCGAGTTTTTCTTAAACATCCACCTGGGGTAATTGCTAAGGATATTTACTATCCATTGATAACAACTTGGATGGTCAGTTTATTGGTCCAACTGAAGCTTGCTGGAAGATCTTTGAGTTCAATATGCATGAAGAGTCACCAGCTATCCAACATCTTCCTGTCTATCTTCCCAGTGAGTACTATATCAACTTTTATGTACACCAGACTGTCAATGAAGTATTGGCCAGGCAAAATATAGAGAAGACTTAGTTGACTGCTTGGTTTGACTACAACTCTGCATATAATAATGGTTTGGGCCTTACCTACTGGCAGTTTCCTCAACACTATATCTGGAATGCCAAAGCCAAGTCATGGTATACAAGATAATATACCAAGGTGATTGAAAAGATATACTTTATATCACTATTAAAGGGAGAGCAGTTCTTTTTATGACTTCTCTTGACTATATTTGAAGGTGAAAAGAGTTGGGAGCATTTGAGGACCTGGAATGGCCAAGTGTTTGTCACATTCAAGGAGATATATATAGCAAGAGGATTACTGGAGGATGATTATGAGTGGAGGATTTGCTTAGAGGAAACAATTGCAATGCAGCCTGGAGTAGCATGTTGTTGGCTATTAGTAGTGATCTTGCTGACTGATGAAGTGGCTGAGCCTTATGTTCTCTGGGATCAATTCAAGGCTGGTGTCATGACACAGCCAAAAATGGCTAAGTCATTATTTATTTTCTTTTTCTTTTTCTTTTCTTTTTAATTAGGAAATTGGTGGATGCATGAGATAGAACAACCAAAAGGAGATGTGTGGGAGTTTATAAATAGAAGTAAATACAGGAGGTATATAAGTAGTGTACCATAATCAATGAGAACTCTATCAAGTTCTCCTTGTCAACTTAGACTAGGAGTAGTTCTAAGACATCTCAGTCTAAGTCCTTACAGCTGGACTGTATGATAATGTTAAGCACAAACTACATTATATGAGCCACTATCAAGCTGACCAGGAGATTACCAGAGGATGATGTTTATGTTTATGGCCTTTGGGATCTGAACAGGATATTGGTAGGAATAGGAAGAATGTTGAGGAGACCATGTTTGGAAGTATTACAACAACTGCTATGTCCCCTAAACATTTTCTCGATCACCTGCTTATACTTTTTTGGTCTTCCCTAGCTACAAGTACTTCACTCCATTAGAGTTTTTTACATTCTATAACAAATATGTGCATACTTACAATCTGGTATTTAGATAGTTACTCTATATCCCTGAGATTCAGTTTTTATCTCTGGATCTCAGATGTACATTCTATTCTTTATCTTCTCAATATACTCAGTCTTTGTCTCTAGATCTCAGTTCCAGCTGCATAGCATCTTGAGTGATATACTGCGCAATATATTCTCCTATAAAGAAGTCTTGCTGAGTTTCTACCTATGTCTCTTCCACAGCAACAGTAGAGTCATAGAATACCCAATTCTCTCTTACAGGCTGAGCAGTATGATGTAGATAAAATGGCAACTTTGGTAAATGAGCAGAGGACAATGTTTAACCCTGAACAAGCTACTGCTTTTGATGCTGTTCTGAAGTCTGTCACCAACAACCAAGGTTATCTTTTCTTCATTCATGCTGCTGGTGGTTGTAGAAAAACTTTTCTTTGTAATACTATTACTACTAAGATTAGAAGGAGAGGACAGGTGGCACTGTCTATAGCATCATCTGGAATTGTTACTCTTTTGCTGGATGGAGGAAAGATATCTCATTCACACTTTAAAATTCCTCTTTCTATTAATGAGGACTCTGGCTGGACTGAAATGGAATAGTTATATATTTCCAGTCATTCAACAGACCAAGGTTATCATTTGGGATAAAGTTCCTATGCAGTACAAGTATGACATTGATGTTGTTGATCAATGTCTAAGAAACTTGCTTGAAGTAAGTAATTACTTGCACTCAATAGCTGTTGAATTGACATGTTATCTAGAATGATTATCCATTTGGTGGAATCATAGTAGTATTTGGAGGGGATTTTCATTAAACTTTGCCTGTGATACCTAAAGGAATATGCCAACAAGTAGTAGCAGCATCTCTTTGTAGAGGAAATCTATGGAGACATATCAAGTTCTTATATCTCAGATACAATATATGCTTGGGCTACTCTGAAGCTAACAATCAACATACTCAGTAGTTGTTGGAAATTGGTGCTGGATCAACTATGGATGATAATGAGATGATACAAGTTTCTTAGTCTATGGTTTGTACTAATCTCAACACTCTTATCAACAGGATCTATCTAGAAATTGGCAATCCAAGAGTTCAAGATGACCAATACTTCTTGGAGCACATTATTCTCTGTCCTAGAAATGATGAGGTGCATAATATTAATGAAGCTATTCTCTAACAGTTCAATCCAGTACCAAATACAGAGGTCTATATGCTAAGAAGTGTGGACTCTGTGTCTAAGGAAGATGGAATACACCATGCCTATTCTGCAGAATTTCTTCAACAACTTAATAGTAGTAGATTGCCTCCTGCTTTACTTTGTCTCAAGGTTAGCTGTCCAGTTATCTTACTGAGGAACTTGGATCCAGGAGAAGGACTTTGCAATAGGACAAGAATAGTGGTGTTGAATGTGAGAAGAAAAGTACTCCAGTACAGGATTATCAGCAAGAATAGAAGGTTTAGAAGAAAGGTTGTGTTGATTCCAAGAATCAGATTATTATCTAATGCAAACATATTACCTGTGCCACTCAAGAGACTTCAATTCCCAGTCAGGCTGGCCTTTGCTATGACTATCAACAAGTCTCAAGGACAGTCAGTGGAGTATGTAGGGATTAATTTGCAGACATCAGTGTTCTCATATAGATAACTTTATGTAGCATTTTTAAGATGTACCTCAGCATTGAACATTTTAGTACTTCTTCCAGAACAGAGCCAGGAGAGCAGAAGGACACTTAATGTAGTATATAAAGAGGTATTCAATAGTATTAGATTATAGATTGTATATATATGGACAATGAACTTGAGATTGATTTCTACTATAATATTAGATTACAGAGTACACAGGAAGTTAAAGAAGAGAGCATAGCAGACTGACTTCAATATATACTTAACTATTCAGAATTAGTAGAGGATCACAGTATTAACTCCACTCAGAATTAGTAGAGGGTTCAAGTTGGGCTGAAGGCCCAAATAAAAACCTTATCTATTAGTATGCAAGAATAGGTGGGAATTGATGAGAATGATAAGGATTTTGATAAATTGCATAACTGCTGAGTTTCAAAACTTTTCCCATCTCCTACACTCTTGTAAAGACTGACTAAGCAGTTACTGTAACATCACACTCACAATACACTTTAATTCTACAAAATTCCACAAAATTCAAATAAATTCATTAAAAATTAGAAAAAACTGCAGAAAAATAAAATAAAATAAAATAAAATTAGAAGAAACTGCACCTGTTCCAAAGTTTTTTTCAGCACACTCTTTTCACTCAAAAATTCAAGTCAACTTATTAAAAATAGAAAAAAAACTGCAGAAAATTAGGGAGTATAGTACACTATAGAAAAGACTACTGTATACTGTTGGAGGAAGGAAGTATAGCAAACTACAAACTGTTGGAGAAAAATAGCATAGTGGACTGGAGATAAGACTACTAGCAGTTATTGAAGGAAGGAAGTATAACAAACTACAAACTATTGGAGGAAAGGAGTATAATATACTGCAGACAACCTACTTATTGTATACATTATAGACAAACTATTGGAGGAAGGAAGTATAGTACACTATAGACAATACTAAAACTGTTGAAGAAAGAGAGCGCAGTAACCTGACAAATAATACTATATACTATTGCATAGACTATTAGAGGCAGGGAGTATAGCAATCTACCAGACAATATAATGTCAACTGGACTCAGAATTAGTAGAGGGTTATAAGAGGACCCTACCAATGCTATACCTAGAACATTAGACCAATCTCCCATAGTAATTATCACAAATAGCCACTTACTGATTTGTGATTGCTTGATTTGATAATCAAAGTGTTCAAAAAAGTGAAGTTAGACAAGCAGCAAAAGATATTGTTAAGTCTGAGGTTTATCCTCAGACATACAGTCCTTAAATATATGATTGTAGTGGTCTGTGCACCAGAATAGCCTATCATATGATCACTATCTATTGTTTTACATATAGGAGTGCTATTGTTCTTGAAATAGAGATAACCTAACCATCTTAGGGCAGTCCTTTGTTCTATTCAAGAACAGATGATAATCTATAAGTAAAGATCAGTATTATGTACAAACATTGAGGACCTTGTATCTCCATGGGATCTTATTGCCTCAGGATCTACTTATGGCCAAAAGAAGCGCATTGAAGAGAGCTTCACAATAGTTATTGAAGCAAATGATTATGTTAAGTGGTTCCCGAGATATCAGTGATTTAGTATCTGGTAACTTGGTGATCACTGACTGATCTGCTGATAACTCGGTGAATACTGATTGCTTTGAGATGTTTTTGGTACTGTTTGAAAGGTCTTCTTAAGGGCTTTTGGTAGCCATTTAGATCATTGAAATTGGTCAAGTATTTCTGGAGTTATGGTCCAAATGAAGTTTGTAACAGTGATCCTGTATCTAATTAAATATTACTATGTAATATTCAATTGCCTTAGCTCAACTTAGCAACTCCTGACCCTGCCAGATAGGACCATAGAATCAGGGACACATAACTGTAGTAGTATATATATTGTAGAATATGCTCCTAGGAGCCTTATTCTAAACTCTAAGGATTCTTCTAGAGGTAAGTTATAACACACTTAGGAGCTATAATATTACTAAGGATTCTCCTAGAGTCCACTCTTTTCCAGTCACCCTTACAGCAGTTTAGGATTTCCTAAACAGAGCCTTAGAAGAACATAGTGGACAGTCTCTTACTGGACACCCTCCTCTGCCCTCAGCCAACCCTCTATGAACTCTGCTCTGAGCAAAATGTCACATGTAAACATTCTCCAGGGTATAGCTGATGGGCCTAGGGAATTTACAGCACACTCTACTGCATATTACCACTTTTGTTACCATGCTTGATCACAAATTTACTGTACTGTTTGGCAATGTTTATAATAACTTTACTGTACATTACTGCAACTTGACTGTATATTACTGCTACTTGGCTACTACCTGTTATTTTGCTATGCTAACTCAGTAATAGTAATTGATAATAGTAATTAGTGATAATTCTAAGTGACAAACAGATTGACTAGTCAATTAAACTCATAAAATAGCTAAGTTTATTCACTAACAAGCTGTAATCACTAGCTCAGTAATCATTCAACTAGACTACAGTACCAAAAAGCTAGTGAAAAATAAATTATATAACTTAGTTCTGTAATATAGTTAATAATTTGAGTAGAGACTCATCATAGCCACTGCAACAATTCTACTGTACTTTCTGGTTTCTTGACTTTCACTAGATTACTCCACTAGATTTTTGGTTCCTAAACTGTTTAATAATGTTGAGTAAACTTATAATCTATCCAAATGAAATTTATTTTCTAAAGGTAGTAGAAATGAGTTAACCACCTCACCAGAAATATGTCACTGTCACACCAGTAACTTTACTGCACTTTCTGGTTTTTTGACTTTTACTGGATTACTCTACTAGATTTTTGGTTCCTAGACTTCCTAGTAGTCTTGAATGGCCTTAGAACCTATTTAAATGAAAATTATTTTCACAAGTGAGTTGGTCATCTTACCAGAGATATGTCACTGTCATACTAGCAACTTTACTATGCTTTTTGGTTTCTTGATTTTGTTATGAGAGCCCCAAAAATGGAAATAGTTTCCTGTGCAGTTGAACACTCAATCTAAAACCTCAAATTATACAATGGGGTCAAGATATAAATAGCATGGAAACTTAGGTAATCAGATCACATGACAAGGTGAGGTGATCATAGAACATTCTGGAAGGACATGTGATCATGAGCTAATAGTAGCACAGCCACTGTAAAGTAGTATAAGTAGTAGTCCAATCTAATGAAGAACCCTATCGAGTTCTTCTTGAACATCCACCTAGGGTGATCACTAAGGACATTCACTGTCTATCAGTAACAGATTTCCACTGGGTTACTCTACTAGATTTTTGGTTCCTAGGCTCTCTGGTAGTCTTGGATAGCCTTAGAACCTATTTAAATAAAATTTATTTACAAAAGTAGGTTGACCATCTTACTAGAGATATGTTACTATCGCACCAGCAACTTTACTACACTTTCTGGTTTCTTGACTTCTACTAGACTACTTTACTAGATTTTTGGTTTCTAGGCTCTCTGGTAGTCTTGAATAGCTTTACAATCTATTCAAATGAAAATCATTTTCACAAGTGAGTTGATCATCTCACTAGAAATATATTACTGTTACACTAGCAACTTTACTGCACTTTCTGGTTTTTTGACTTTTACTGGATTACTCTACTATATTTTTGGTTCCTAGACTTTCTAGTGGTCTTGGATAGCCTTAGAGCCTATTTTAATAAAAAAATTTTAGAAGTAAGTTGATTATTTCACCAAAAATATGTTACTGTTATACCAGCAACTTTACTATACTTTGCAGTTTCTTGACTTCAACTGGGCTTCTCTACTAGTTTTTCATATTTTAGACTGTTTGGTAATGTTAAGTAGGCTTACAATCTATCCAAATGAAATTTATCTTCTAAAAGTAGTAGAAATGAGTTGATTACCTTACCAAAAACATGTCACAGTCACTCTGGCAACTTTACTACACTTTGTAGTTTCTTGACTTCTACTAGGCTATTTTACTAGGTTTTGGGCTTCTAGACTGTTTGGTAATGTTAAGTAGCCTTATGCTCTATTCTCATAAAATTTATCTCCTAAGGGTATCAGAAGTGAGTTGACTACCTCACCAAAAACATATTATAGTTACTTTAGCAACTTTACTATGCTTTCTAGTTTCTTGTCTTTTACTAGACTATTTCACTAGATTTTGGATTTCCAGACTGTTTGGTAACATTAAATGGCCTTACAACCTATCCAAATAAAATTTATTTCTAGAATTGAGTTGACCATCTCACTAAAATATGTCACAGTCACTTCAGCAATTTTACTGTACCTGGCAGGTTCTTGAATTTTGCTTGGTTATTTCACTAGATATTTTACTACTAGGCTATCTAGTAAAGTAAAATAGGCTTATACTCTATTAAATGAGTTTGATGACTTCAACATAGTAGAAGTAAGTTGACAATATTACTAGCAGCTTGTTACAGTCACCTCAGTAACTTTACAACACTTTGTAGTTTTTTCTTTTCTACTTGGTTATTTTATTAGATATTTTACTACCAAGCTGTTTAGTGAAGTAGAATAATCTTACACTCTATTTAAATGATTTTGATTACTTCAGTCAAGTAGAGAGTCAACTTAACAATTCTAGTAAAAGCAAAGCTTATGATAATTACTTTGTTAACTTTACAAAAGCTGACAATTCCATTAAGAAATAGTATTGAATGAGATTATAATAGAAGCTTTAAAGTAAAATCATGTTCAGTTCATATATATATATCTGCTAGTTCTTGTGAAGAGTAAACTAGAATATATTGTTGAGTTCTTTCTTATAATACTGAGATCTTTTTAAAAGCGAATTATTATAATATATAGACTTGTTGGAATTAGTCTTTAGACATAGACAAAGTAGTAAAGGAATAGGCTTGAATAATATAAGAAATTGAGTGTAAGTAGTTAATCTTAATTTAGTGTGAGCATAAGGCATTTATGTCATATGACTTCAAATTAAAATGACAGAGTTTTCCCTTATTTTTTCATTATACAAATAAAAAAATACAAGTTAAATTGTTATACTATCTATTTTTCTACACTACAAAGTCTTTTTTGCTCTTTGTCAGGGAGCTCATCCTGGAAAAGAGCAAAAGAGAATAGATGGAAAGAATACACAAAAAAATATCCAGTATATAACCTAGATATGCTAAGTGACAAATAAATAACAATAGATAAAAATGACTTAGCTTGTATAGGACACATGCTAGACATGTCCTAGAAAGAGGTGGACAAGGCAAAAAGAGAGAGCAATATAACAAAAGACCTGTGTAACAGAAAAAGTCAGTAATTATAAAAAAATGCAAAATAAATAATGAAAAATGCATACTCACATTTGAAATAATGCAGACAGCTGGGAAATATGCTTTATATGTTTCTGAGATGTAGACATACACATCCTCCTCCTCATATACAAACAGAATGGTAAGGTGGTGGCATAATGATCAACTTGCATGTAATAGTAGTGAGTATTAGACAAAAAAATAGAAATAAAACTGATAAAAATGCACACTCACTGTAGAAATGGAGGATGATATGGGAATACACATTGAATGTGTTCTCCAGCTTGTATACAGATAGAATGGTGAGGTGGTGGCATGATGATCCACCTGTATATAACATAGTTAAAATGAGAGGAAAAATAGAAGAAAAATTAAAAAAATATATATATACTCACTATAAAAGTAGTGGAGAAAGTGGAAACATATCACAGATATGTTCTTCTACTTGTGGAAAAATATAGGCATGAGGTGGCAGTACAACAATCAACCTACATGCAATAGTAGTAAGTATTAGACAAAAAAATAGAAATAAAACTAATCAAAATGTATATTCACTGTAGGAATGGAAGATAATATAAGGATACATATTGAATGTGTTCTCCAGCTTGTATACAGATAGAATAGTAAGGTGGTGGTAATGATCCACCTGTATGCAATAATAGTTAGTATGAGAAAAGAAATGGAATAAAATACATAAAAATACAGAAAATATATGTACTCACTATAGAAACAGTAGAAAAGATATAAGTGAATAATAGACACATCTCCCTGTCCTTAAGACAGGGAAAACTGCCATGGACTCTTCCTGTTAGCACAAAGTCATGAAGGTTTAGGGCTCAACTAGGGTGGTCATTTAGGAAGAACTTAATAGAGTTCTCTGTTGGATTGTACAACTACTTATACAAATGTCTGTTGGTCTGTGCACCTATCTCCCATGATCACATGACCCTTACTAATAACTGTATATATCTTACATAAGCCTTCTCATGCTATTTATATTCCTCTTGCATTATACTCCTGAATATTATTCACTAAGCTGAGAAATGCATGGGAAATAGTTTCTTTTCTGAGAACTATCTCATAACATGGTCCTCTCTTCAAGTTTCCTTGTCCCAAGGAATTTTTCCATCATTTCTAGTTTTCCTCCCATCTTTTCTCCCTTTGTCTCTCATACTCCTTGTTAGACTATTCCTACAGTATTTTAGCTGTAAACCTCTCTGGTAGTTCTCTTGAGAATACCTTTTTGTCCTCTTCTTCTTCCTGCCACTGTACTTCTTTGGTCTCTTTGCCATACTCTTTCTCAAACTCTTCTACCAACTCTTTTGTGTTCTCCAAATTCTCTCTACTTTCCCATGTATCTTCTTCTACTGTATATCTCTTCCATCATACTAAGAACTTCTTCTTTCCTCTTACTATCCTTTTGTTTAGTATTTTTTTCTACTTTGAATTCTTTCTCCCCTTTGATGATAACTAGTTTTGGTGGTACCTTTTTTTGCCTCTCTACTTGTAGCTTATACAGATGTACTCGACTTATGTTAACTATAGGGTGTATTCTAATAGAACTAGACAATTCCAATTCTACTACATTACTCAAGATAATTCCTTTTATTCTGTAAGGTCCCACAAAGTGTTCCATTAATTTCTCTGATTGTCTTTCTTTTATCTGCTACTTAAGATCTTTGGTGCTTAGCAATACTAAGTCCTCTACTTTATATTCCTCCCCTTTACTTTGTTTTTTGTCTGCAAACTTCTTCATTTTGTCTTGAGCTTTTCTCAAGACTGTCTTTGCTTTCTTTTGAATTTTCTATATTCTTTCTACAAACTTTCCTACTGCTTTATACTTCCCCTTTCTTCTCCCTTCAAATCCTATTCTTGGATCTTGACTGTAATTAGCTTTGAATGGTGACACTTTTGTAACCAAATGTATCTTGTTATTATATGCAAATTCAACTGTCCCTAACCAGTCTGGCCATTGCTCTTGTCTATAGTCAATAAAGACCCTCAGGTACTGCTCCAATTCCTGATTCACCCTCTCTGTCTGTCCATCTATCTAGGGGTGGTAAGCCATTGACAACTTAGTCTAGATCCCCAATAGCTCGTTCAACTCCTTCATTATTTCTGCTGCGAACTGTACTCCTCTATCTAATATAATACTTTCCTGGAGCCCATGCAGCTTTCAGATGTGGTCTCTGAACAACCTGGCAAGTCCCTCTGCTGACATTTTCTCTATAGTTGCTATAAAGTGTGCTATTTTACTAAATTTGTCACACTATCACAAATGGCCATTTACTGATTTGTGATTGCTTGATTTGATAATCAAAGTATTCAAAAAAGCGAAGTTAGACAAGCAGCAAAAGATGTTGTTAAGTCTGAGGTTTATCCTCAGATATATAGTTCTGAAATACATGATTGTGGTGGTCTGTGCACTAGAATAGCCTACCACATGATCACTACCTATTGTTCTACATATAGGAGTGCTATTGTTCTTGAAATAGAGATAACCTAACCATCTTAGAGCAGTCCTTTGTTCTATTCAAGGACAGATGATAATCTATG
>Ga0153929_1000822_pt1 | contig 11355 bp, 8 predicted proteins | sample TSNJ013MetaG_FD_104689 | JGI IMG/M metagenome (GOLD analysis project Ga0153929, IMG submission 104689) | Attine ant fungus gardens microbial communities from New Jersey, USA - TSNJ013 MetaG | ecosystem: Host-associated > Fungi > Mycelium > Unclassified | place: USA: New Jersey, Wharton State...
AGCTCGGGGCCCGAGAGCCGCCCATCACGCGCGACCACCACGGCGTCGCCGCCTTGCGCCCGCACTTCGCTGCCGAAGGCGCGGCCGATCGAACGCGCTGCATCAGCGTCCAGCGTCTTGCCGATTACGCCGCGAATGTCATACGCCTTGAAAATGGATTTGGAGATCATGTTGGCTCACTTGCGTGCAATGGAAAATTTTGACCGGCACATCGCCGAGGGATCGGTAAAACTACCTGTGAAACCGAACGATGCGCGCTGGCCGGAAGCGATCCGGTTCCAACTTATAATTGCGCCTTTCGGACATGCCCTAATAGACACTCATTCTAATGCTTAGACGCCCTGCTTTTGCAATGTTGCCGCGACTGCCGGCCAGGTGGCCTGTTACATATCGTGCCCTGGCGCACGTTGGGTCTCCGGCACGAGACGGGCAACCGGTGCAATGCGCGCAACCGCATGGGCGAGTGTCCGCCGGATGTTGACGCTCAAGCGCTTCGCCAATCCCGACGTTACGCGCGCCTTTGCCAATATCGTCTGGCTCGGGCTGGAACGGCTCACGCAGATCGGCGTGGCGATCGTGATCAGCGGCATGCTGGCGCGCTACTTCGGGCCGGACACCTTCGGCAAATGGCAGTACGCGAACACGCTGCTGCTGGTGCTTTCGCCGATCACGTGGGTGTGCGGCGCGGAGATTCTGGTTCCCACCATCGTCAACCGGCCGCCAGCGGAACTGGGCACCGTGCTCGGCAGCGCCTTCGCGCTGCGTTTCTTGGTTTCAGTTGCGGCGCTGCTGCTCACGTGGCTCGGCATCGCCCTGCACTTCTTCGACCCGCTGGTGGGCGCCATGCTCGCCGGTCTCGCGGTCACCATGCTGTTTCGCGAGCCATTCGTCGGCGTGATCAACGCGTGGCTGCAAAGCATGACGTACAGCAAGCCGCAGTTGCTCACCAGCATGAGCACCGCGGTGCTGAAGGCCGGTTTCGTCTATCTGCTGGTCCGTGCGGCGGCCACGCCCGCGCGCTTTGGCTGGCTGTGGGCGGCCGAATCGGCGGTGATCGGCGCGGTTCTGCTGCTCTATTACATGCGCCGGCACGGCGGCCAGCTCGGCTGGCGACTCGACCGCTCGCTCTTCAGGCACTTCGCGACCGCGGGCACGGTATTCTGGCTCGGCCTGATCTGTATGTATCTGTTCCTGAAACTGGACAGACTGATGCTCGAACGGGCGATATCCTTCGCCGACCTCGGGCGCTATTCCGCCGCGCAGCAGTTGAACGAAAACTGGATCACGCTCGCGCTGATGCTCGCGCAGACGATCGCGCCCGCCTTTGTCTACCGCGTGCAGGACGCCGCGCAGTTGCGCCGCAACGTGTGGCGGCTCACGGCCATGACCGCCGCGCTGATGGTGAGCGGTGCGCTCGTGCTGGATCTGCTGGCCGGCTTCATCATCCGCCGCGTGTTCGGACCGGATTTTGAAGGCGCGATAGAGATTTTCCGCTGGGCTGTGTGGCTTTCCGTACCGGCCGGCATCGAAGCGATCGGCAATCTGATCGTGCTGAAATATCAGGCCAAGTTCGTCTTGCTCTCCAAATGGCTACTGGCGCTGGCCGTCGCGTTTGTCGTCAATTTGCTGGCGATTCCGCGGCTGGGCGCTTACGGCGCGCTGGTGGGTCTCGCCGCCGGCTATCTCGCTGCCGCGTCGGTTAATCTTTATTACATTCGTTTCAAATTGCGCCCATGACGAATTCATCCGCCGCCGCGCAGTGTTCCCTCGACGACGTCGCCGTCCTGATGCCCGCGTACAACGGCCAGGCCGACGTCGATCTGACGCTGGCCTCGTTCAGCGAAAGCACGCTGGTCCATGTACTGATCGTCGACGACGGCAGCACGCCGCCGATCGTCGCCCCGGCACTCGCCAACATGAAGATCGATGTGTTGCGCATGCCGCAGAACGGCGGCATCGAACGTGCGCTGCAGACTGGCATTGACGCGCTCGCGCAGCGCGGTTTTCGCTATGCCGCCCGCATCGACGCGGGCGACCGCAGCGTGCCGCAGCGGCTCGCCCGGCAACGCGCGTTCATGGAGTCGCATCCTCAAGTGGCCGGCCTCGGCATGTGGACACAGGTCGTCACGCGTGAAGGCAAACCGCTGTTCATGCTGACGCCGCCCGCCGAGCCGGAGCAGATCCGGCGTCTGCGCTTCTTCCGGTCGTGCCTCGCGCACCCGTCGATGATGTTGCGCATCGACGCGGTCCGTGCGGTCGGCAACTATCGCGCGGCATATCCTAGCGCCGAGGACCTCGACCTGTTCGTACGCCTGATGGAACGCTACGACTGTGCGAATCTGCCGGAACTCGGCCTCTATTACGAATTGAACGAAGGCGGTATTAGCGCCACCAAACGGCGTCGCCAGGTCAGCTCGACGCTGCGGCTGCAACTACGCTACTTCAACGCCGCCAACCCGTACGACTGGCTGGGCCTCGCCAAAAATCTGCTGCACCTGGTGACGCCCTATCGCGCCTTGCAGCAGGTCAAGCGCAGGCTGCTCGCACCGCGCGCGAGCCATTGATGTCATTGATGCCGTTGCCGCCATTCATCCCGTCACCCACCGTCGAGCCCGTTCCCGCATGAAGCCTGCCCTGAAATCGACGCCCGCACTGCGCATTACACTGGTCTGTAACACCGCCTGGGCAATCTATACGTATCGGCAAGGGCTGATCCGCATGCTGGTCGGGCGGGGCGTCGACGTTACGGTGCTCGCGCCGCATGACCGCACGTTCAAGCTGCTCACCGCGATGGGCTGCCGCTGCATCGAGCTGCCGGTGGCGTCCAAGGGCACCAGTCCGCGTGAAGACCTGCGCACGCTTTTGGCGTTGTATCGTTTGTATCGAAGCATCCGCCCGCACGTCGTGTTCCACTACACGATCAAACCGAACATTTACGGCTCGATCGCCGCGAAACTGGCGGGCGTGCAGTCGGTGGCGGTGACCACCGGGCTCGGCTACGTGTTCATCCAGCAAAGTCGCGCGGCGCAGGTCGCCAAGAAACTGTACCGTTTCGCGTTCCGTTTCCCGCGCGAAATCTGGTTTCTGAACCGCGACGACCAGGCTGCGTTTGTCGAGCAGAATTTGTTGGTGCATCCTGAGCGTGCGCGTCTGCTGCACGGCGAAGGCGTCGATCTCGAGCAGTTCGCCTTCACGCCGCTGCCGGAGCGGGCGGAATTCAAGTTCGTGCTGATCGGGCGGCTTCTGTGGGACAAGGGTGTCGGCGAATATGTCGAAGCCGCCCGGCGCCTGCGTGAACGGTATCCCCAAGCCCGCTTCCAGTTGCTCGGGCCGGTCGGCGTCGACAACCCTAGCGCGATCACACGCGAAGAAGTGGCCGCGTGGGAGCAGGAAGGCATCATCGAGTACCTGGGCGAGGCACATGACGTACGGCCCTTTATCGCCGATGCGGACTGCGTCGTCCTGCCGTCCTATCGCGAAGGCGTGCCTCGCACGCTGATGGAAGCCTCCGCGATGGGCCGGCCGATTGTGACCACGGACGTGCCCGGCTGCCGCGAAGTGGTGGCGGACGGCGTCAATGGATTGCTGTGTGAAGTGCGCAATGCAGAGAGTCTCGCGGCGAAACTGGCGCAAATGCTCGATATGAGCAGTGCCGGGCGCCGCGCAATGGCAGAACGCGGTCGACAGAAAGTCGCGCAAGAATTCGACGAACGCGTCGTCGTCGAAACATATAAAGACCTGGTGCAAAAAATGACGGGTGTTTTACTTTAACGGAGTAGCAGAATGACCACGAAGGGTACGATTCTGGTAACGGGCGGTGCAGGATTTATCGGCTCGCACACATGTGTCGAACTGCTGAACGGCGGTTACGACGTCGTGGTAATCGACAATCTCGTGAACAGCAACCGCGAATCGCTGCGACGCGTAGAGAAGATCACCGGCAAGCCCGTGACCTTTTACGAGGCCGACGCCCGCGACGAAGCAGCGCTCAATCGCATTTTCGACGCACACCCGATCACTGGCGCGATCCACTTTGCCGCGCTCAAGGCGGTGGGCGAATCGGTCGCCAAGCCCGTCGAGTACTACAGCAATAACGTCGGCAGTCTGCTGGCGCTGCTCGGCGTGATGCGCGATCGCAAGGTGAAGCAGTTCGTGTTCAGTTCTTCCGCAACGGTGTACGGCGTGCCAAAAAGTTCGCCGATCGACGAATCGTTTCCGCTGTCGGCCACCAATCCTTATGGGCAGTCGAAGCTGATCGCCGAGCAGGTTTTGCGCGATCTGGAAGTGGCAGATCCTTCCTGGCGAATTGCGACTTTGCGCTATTTCAACCCGGTTGGCGCGCATGAGAGCGGCCTGATTGGAGAAGACCCGGCCGGTATCCCCAATAATCTGATGCCATATGTGGCACAGGTCGCAGTAGGCAAACTGGAAAAGCTGCGTGTATTCGGTGGCGACTACGACACGCCGGACGGCACCGGCGTGCGCGACTATATTCACGTTGTGGACCTCGCGCGCGGGCATCTGGCCGCGCTGGATGCGCTGGTCAGGCGCGATGCGAGCTTCGTCGTGAATCTCGGCACGGGCCAGGGGTATAGCGTGATCGACGTCGTCAAGGCGTTCGAGAAAGCCGCGGGCCGGCCCGTGCCCTACGAGATCGTGGCTCGCCGCCCTGGCGACGTAGCTTCGTGTTTTGCGGACCCCACCGCCGCGCTGGAAGTCATTGGCTGGCGTGCAGAATATGGGATCGAGAGGATGTGCGCGGATCACTGGCGGTGGCAGTCGACCAATCCGCACGGCTTCGCCTGAATGTAGTAAAGGTCGACAGCGCAACGAGTTGCCTCGCAGGGACTCAACCGCTGTCGATCAGCCAGATCTTGCACCGCTTGTGTTCCATGTCGAACAGTCTCCATGAAGTCTGCTGTGCTCATCGGCACAGCTCGCCAATTCCAGAAAGAAAATCGGCTCGATATTGAGCGCTGTCGTTTGACGTAAATCTCCGCAATTAGCGAACTTTCCCGCCTTTATATGTCGATCTCTCTCATTTCGAGTCCGGCCGGATTCTAATCGTCAAGGATCGTCAATTCAGGTTAATTCCGCCACTCGAGCGCTTTGATTCGCTTCCTTTTTGCGGATAGAACCTAATTCATTCCTACCATATTGAGAATGCTTTCTTAATCACTTCGTACGCCTATCTATTTATGCATTTTAAGTGTGCGCCATCACACAGAGTCATTGGCGCCGTGAAGACAAGATCAAACCGCAGGGGTGCATCCATCTAGCCGAATCATTTCATCACGAATACCAGAATCTCGCCCACGGGAACAGACACATGAAAGACATCGTTCATATCACGGAAGCCTTCGGAGGGGGGGTTCTGTCGATGCTAGTCGAGCTTTCCAATCGCGCAGCAGAGGCTGGCGCAAATGTGTCAGTCATTTATTCATTACGGCGGGAAACCCCAAAAGATTTTGCGCGTCTGTTTCATCCAAAGGTCAAGATGACATACGTCTCGATGTGCAGGGAGATCAACGTCAAGAAAGACTGGTCGAGCCTGCGCGCATTGGTTCAGAACCTGCGCGATCGCAATCCCGAAGTCATCCATCTCCATTCGTCGAAAGCAGGCGCGCTCGGGCGCGCGGCGGCCAAAATAGCGTCCCCTCACGCCAAAGTACTTTATTCGCCACACGGCCCCGCCTTCCTGCGGCGCGATGTGTCGGCCACCAAGCAATTCGCGTATTTGAGCTTCGAGCGCCTCGCCAACTATATCGGCGGAACGATCGTCGCGTGCTCGCGCAGCGAGTTGCACGAGATCAAGGGCCGCGTTCATGCGCGCGCCGCAATCATGATCGAAAACGGCGTAGACGTTCGTGAGATCCCTGTTCAATGCAAACGAAGCGACGGCCGCGTGGTGATCGGCATGACAGGGCGCGCGTCCTTCCAGAAGAACCACGAGGTATTCATTCAACTGGCGAATGAACTCCGCGATCCGGCCGTCAGCTTTGTCTGGATAGGCGGGAATGCGGAAGACGTGCCCGCGCCCTATCAGGGCGATGCCGTTACATGCAGCGGCTGGGTCACCCGCGAGCGTGCATTGGACCTGATGTCCCAGCTCGACGTCTATGTCCAGACCTCCCGTTGGGAAGGCATGCCTCTCGCGCTGATCGAAGCGCAAGTGGCAGGAATTCCCGCAGTAGTGACCAACGTAGTTGGTAATCGCGACGTCGTCATTCACGGCGTGACCGGCTTTGTCGCGTCAAACACCGAGGAAATGGCCGTCTATCTCGACCTCCTGCGTAACAACTGGTCGCTTCGGCAGCAAATGGGCGCGGCAGCGAGGAAGCGCGCGGTGGAGCGCTTTTCCATGGACGCGATTTTTCGGGAATGGCAACAGCTCTATGGACTCGCCGATGAGCGCCCCGCTACTAAAGAGCCCTTGATCGCCGACATCGCGCTTCCCTATGAAGTCAATCGCTAAGCCCGTCCTCCGGGGAGACAACGGTGTGAAGAATATGGCCTCGACCACCCCGACGTTCATCTACAACGGTCGCTTCGCGACGCAGAAGACGACCGGCGTACAACGTGTGGCGCGCGAACTGATCGCCGCGCTCGGTCACTTGCCCGACAACGGCGAAGTCACCGTCGTTGTGCCGCCACAGCCTGGGCTCCAGTCCGTCGGCAATACGAACACCGTCAAGGTCGGATTCGGCAAGGGCGTGTTCTGGGAGCAGCTCGTTCTGCCGTTCTTCGCCGGCCGGCATCGGATTGTCAATCTCAGCAACTCGGCTTCCATCTTTCGCTTCAATCAGGTCATCTACATGCACGACGCGGCGGTGTTCGATACACCGGCCCACTTCTCGTGGCGTTTTCGCGCGTGGTACCGGTTGATGTTCTGGATTCTTGCGCGCACTTCAAGTTGCGTCGTCACCAATTCGAACTTCTCGCGGCAGCGTCTCGCTCATCACTGTGGAGTACCCGCAACGCGAATCAGTGTCGTTCCGCTTGGCGCGGATCATCTGGATGCAACCGTACCCGATACCAGTGTGTTGCACGAGCATGGCCTGACGTCGAAACGTTTCGTGCTCGCGGTGAGCAGCATGAACCCGACCAAGAACTTCGGACGGATACTGGAGGCCTTTCGTCAACTCGACGACCCGACGATCGATCTGGTGATTGTCGGGATGAAAAACACCAGCGTGTTCGGCAATGTTCAGGACGTGCAGAACGCCGCGCCGAACGTCAAAGCAGTCGGCTATATCAGCGACGAGAAGCTGAAGGCGCTTTATCAGCACGCGCACTGTTTCGTCTATCCGTCGATCTATGAGGGATTCGGCATTCCGCCACTCGAGGCGATGCGCAGCGGCTGCCCGGTTATCGTGGCCCGATCGGCCGCATTGCCGGAAACCTGCGGGGACGCCGCACTCTATTGCGATCCCTACTCGTCAGAAGATATTGCGGAGCAACTACGCACGCTACTGCGCTCGCCCGAGTTGAGGAAAACTTTAATAGAACGGGGTCTGGCGCACGCGGCCGAGTATCGCTGGGGTGCAAGCGCGGAGATGCTCTCGCAGGTCATCGATCGATCCCGGCGCGGGGCATAACGCGATCGTTGCTCTTGCAACGCTCTATCAGCTTTTCAAATCAGGGGCCACGGTGGTCGGCGTATCCGTAAGCCACATTTCGTCCTAAGGGGAGCTTCAGTGAGGTTAGGCATCTATTGCGATTCGGGCGTCAACGGCGGCCACGAGGAAATGCTCAAACGGCTTATTCATGCCCTTGTGAAGTGCCCGGGTATTGTCAGCCTGCACATTCTCGTGCCGACCGGGAATGAAGCCATGTCCCTGTTTGCCAAAAACATTGCCGGGCGGCACCGTCAGGTCACCGCCATTTCATTGCCGTTTACCTCGGAGCAGATTCACCGCAACCCTCTTGCGCTGCTGTCGGCCACATGGCGAACCGCAGCGCTTCTGCGCGGGCTTCATCTGTCGAAACTCGTGATCGCCCAGGGAACAATCGTATCCGCCCTCGCCGGCCTGATCGCCGCGCGCTTGACCCGAACAATCGCCGTCAGCTACATCCCGCTGGTGGATGACGAAGCGGGAGCGGGAGCGCCGGCGACGGAGCGTATCAAGTTTCTGGTCAAACGCGTGCTCTACCAGTTGCCGCAGCAGTACATCACGCTCAACGACCATCTACGCGGCAAACTGGTAAAACTGGCGCCGGCAACACCTACTGCGATTCTGGAGAACTGCGTCGACGACAAGTTCAGCAATACCGCACTCACACGCGACGCGGCGCGCAGCCTGCTTTCTTTGCCGCAAAGCGGAAAGTTTATTTGCACCCATATTGGCCGGATTCACTTTCAGCACAAGCGGCAAAACTTCCTGCTCGCAGCGATTGAACGCAACCCGGATCGGTTTATCAATTCGCTTGTGCTGATCGTAGGTGACGGCCCGGACGCTGCGAAATTACGGCAAGCCGTGCAAGCCAGCGAGGTGCTGTCTCGTTGCGTGAGGATCATCGGTCCGCAATCCGACGTGCTGCCTTACATCGTAGCGAGCGACGTGATCGTGCTGCCTTCGGGCTATGAAGGCGTGCCGCTCGTCATGATCGAGGCCATTCTGGCGGGCCGCCCGATCGTGGCCTCACAGGTGTCGGCACTAGGCTCGTACCTGCCGGCGGAATTGCTGTTTCCGGTTCACGATCAGGACGCGTTCGTCGAAAGAATCTTTGCCGCGCAGACCTATCCGCTCGCCGAACTGACTGCCTCTTTCCGGCTGCGGTTTTCCCGCGAAGCGTTCGACGCTCAGGCGCAACGCGTACTATTGCAGCCCGTGCCGCAGCGCTGCTTTACGGACCATCTTAAGCACAATCCCTCGGATCTCGGCACAAAGTAGCGATCGATCGAGCAGGAAGGTCACACCGAACACCGCCGCACCGAGTGTGACTTCCGCGATCAGCCTGAGGACGTGCCCCGTCGACGACGCGTCAAGCAATTCCGAGGCGACCAGCACGCTTGCCACCATGGGCAGCGTCATTCTCAGCGGCACAAAACAGGCGTTGAAGAACTCTGCCAGGCTCGGACCGAGCACGCGCTTCAGCATGAAGTGATACATCGGCATGATCGTGATCGCTTCGACCGTGACCAGCGAAATCGCGACGCCGAGCGCACCGCCCAGAGAGGCGCCGAGAATGATGGCGGGCAACATCACCGTCGTTTTTATCAGGTTGAACCAGAAGCTCACGCGAATGTTCGCTGTCGCCATCATCAAGGAGGCGACCGGATTGCCGAGGCAACGAAACGCGCCCACGAGGCACAACACCCGCAATACCGGCGTCGCCCAGAGCCATTTTTCGCCGAACATGCACACGACAAAATCCGGCGCCACGACCATCAGCCCGAACACGAGGGGAAAGTTGAACATGGCGATAAAGCCTGTCAGCTTGTAGTAGTTTTGACGAAGCTTCGCCGTATCGTCCTGAATGATCGAGAAGACAGGAAAGAGCACGCGCGTAAAGAACGGATTCAGTCGCGCCGGAAAATTCACCGCGCAGTTGAGCGCCAGGTTGTAGCCGCCAAGTGTCGCCGCCCCGAGTACGCGGCCCGCCACGATGCCGCCAAAATTACCGTTGAGGTAATTCACCATCGAGTCCATGGCCTGGAAGACACCGAAGCTCAGATACGACCTCGTCTCCGACAACCTGAAACGCAACCCGGGCTTATGCAGCTTGCGCCCGTTCAGATTGAGCAGCGTCACGCGGCAGACCGCGGCAGTCAACGCACCGATAACCGGCGAGTAAGCGCCAAAGCCGCGCAACGCGGCCACCAGCGTCGTGATGAATAACACCATGCTCGATGCTACCTCGATCTTCGACAGCATGTCGAACATGAGCTCGCGCGCCATCAGCGATTGATACAGCAGGCCATGAGGCGAGACGAAAAACATCAGCGCGGCAAGGGCAACCAGCGTCTTCAGTTCGGGTTCGGAGAAAAACCAGGCCGCCACGCCGCTGCCGGCCAGCAGAAGTCCGCCAAGCACCGCACCGAACATTACATTGAGCCAGTACAGCGATGTCAGCTCATTCGCCGCCACATTCTTACGCTGCACAATCGCTGTACTCAACCCCATATCGAGGAACATATCGGCCAGCGTCGTCACCAATGAAACCATACTCGCCAACCCCAGCTCGCCCGGTTTCAGCAGGTGCGCGAGTATTGCCACCTGCAGAAACTGGACGCTGACGATCGAGATCATTGATGCTGCCGACCACTTCGCTCCCGAAATCGCCTTCTCACGTAATGACATTGTTTTCCTTGCTGTCCGGGATACGCTTAATAGCGCCGGGCGCCGTTCAGCGCATAGTCATCACGTTCGCCGTATCGCGACGGAAGAAAACCGTTGAAAATATGGCCGCCCACTTTTGCACCGACGTTGGCTAGCCGCTGGAGTGCTTCTTCGACCTGGCGGGAACCGGTGTAGTCGGCACGCGACACGAGCAGCACCAGGTCGCAACCCTGAGCGGCGATCGACACGGCGTCGCTCACCGGCAGAACGGGAGGCGAGTCGATGACCACGTAATCGTAGCGCTCACGAAGCGTGGTCAGCATATCCCGGAACGCCGGACTGCTGAGGAGCTCCGCAGGGTTCGCGGGATACGGATTACCGGCGCCCAGAATGGACAGATGGCTGCCTTCATTGCGCACAATCGCATCCTCGAGCTGCGCCGTTCCCTTGAGCACCTCGGCCAGTCCGGGCCTGTCTTCTTCCTCCCAGAGATGGCTCAATTTGCCCTGCCGCATATCGCCGTCTATCAGCAGAACGGATGCCGCAGTCTGCGAAAGCAGGTAGGCGAAATTAGACGAGACAAAGCTCTTGCCTACGCCTTGAGTAGGTCCGGTAAACAGCACCACCTTGTTCGTCGATCCGTCGCCATTCCCAGCCAGCAAGGTTCTCACGCTGCTCGGCAATGCGCGCAACGCTTCGACACTCGGATCTCCGGGGCTGCTCATCGCCAACAACTTCACCGGCTCGGCGCGACGGCTTCGCGAATCGATATCGCCACGAATCTGGGCTCTCGAGCGCGCCACGACAGCGAGACGCGGCAAGTCGGAGATCGTGTTAATTTCCTGCGGCGTACGGAGTTCCTTACGGTTGAGCGACACGAGATGCACGGCGAGCGTGCCGCCAAACAATCCGGCCAGGATCGAACCGAGCAGAATGATCGTCTTGCGCGGCCAGGACGGCTTTTCCGACGCAATGGCCCAATCCATGACGCTCACACCGGATGCGGTACTCGCGGCCGCCACTTCCAATTGGTTCACGTTGGCGAGCACACCAATGTAAAGCTGCTTCTTGA
>Ga0153929_1000833_pt1 | contig 11274 bp, 9 predicted proteins | sample TSNJ013MetaG_FD_104689 | JGI IMG/M metagenome (GOLD analysis project Ga0153929, IMG submission 104689) | Attine ant fungus gardens microbial communities from New Jersey, USA - TSNJ013 MetaG | ecosystem: Host-associated > Fungi > Mycelium > Unclassified | place: USA: New Jersey, Wharton State...
CCCCGCCGATGCGCGGCACCGCGAACACGTGATTCTTCTGAATGCCGCGCAGGTCGTTGTCTAGCGAGAATTTACCGAACCGGCTTGCGTAGCGAGCAATGAGCAAGGTCATGCAAAAAGAACTGATAAAACCCAGCGCGAGATTAAGCATGTTTTTCGCTCGGTGAGTCGGCAGTCGCGGGCGGTCGAACGCTTCCCAAGAGGTTATGCCAACTGTGAGGCAGCGATATCACGTTGGCTATCCTAATGAGATGACACTGCATTGTATAGAGCATTATCAATACAGAGTAACGCAGTCAGTCTTAATTCTGGTCTCAACGGAAATGTGCTTATAAATACGGGAAATCCCGCGGACCTGATGTATTGCAGAACTAAAAACTATCGTGCGTCCTTTACGCAAAAGTGCGTCAAATATCTGTCGGAGAATGTGTGCTAGGCCACTTAAGTCGCGCTTCTAGCGCCCAACTGCCGGAAGTTTCTCTGCATGCTTGTCAGGCGCTGAAATGCGGGCAATTACGTCGTACTGAAGGGGCCGTGAAGGGGCTCGTCAAGTGCCTTATTCCTCAGTGAATTCGATAGAGGCGATGGGTCGATCCAGCAGTGTTGCGAGAGTCGTGTTGTATATCAATACTGGATTCGTGCGTTAGCGGGGTAGAGATCGTGGACCGGAGGCGAGCAGTTAGCGTGCTTGTGTTGGGGGCATTGATCGGAGTAAAGGGCACGCGCGCGCGCGCGGCACGTGATGCCATAGAAACCGAAATTGTCACTGACAGGTCGTACGGTGTGACAGGGGACGGACTGACCAACGACCGGGCGCGATTGCAGTCTGCTATAGACGCGTCGGTTGGAAAAACCTTGATGATCACCGGCAAAAGTAGAATTGACGCGGCAGGCCTGGACCTGCGCAGCGGCAGTCATGTGCGCTTTGCTCCGGGCGCGTCGATCAAGCTGCTCCCGCACGACACACCGTCTTATCAGATCGTGCGCATCTGGGATGCGCACCAGATTCTTCTGGAAAATGCGACGCTCGACGGCAGCAAGGAATTGAACACGGCAAAGAAGGACCGCAACGCGAATGGCTACGGAATGGGCATATCGATCGCGGGAAGCTCGAACGTGACCATTGCGTCAGCGACAACGCAGGGTTGCTGGGGCGATGGCCTATATATCGCCAATAGCTACCATTACGACCAGGTGGTCAGCAGCGCGATTCGCGTGCTCGATCATCACGCGAATCAATGCCGGCGGCAGGGCGCTTCGATCATTAGCGGTAAAGACATCCTGATCGAGCGGGCAGTGTGGGAGAACATTGGCGGCACGTCGCCGTCGGCGGGCCTCGACATAGAACCGAACACCAACTGGGACGTGCTGGAGAACATCCGGATCGTGAGTCCGACCACACGCAACTGCCGTGTCGGTATCCTGGTTTTCCTTAAGGAAATTCCCGGTCCCCTTCCGAAGAACATCCAGATTGACATCAGCGACCACAGGGATGAATCTTCGACCGATGCCCCGTTCAGCGTATCCGGCCTCAATACCAACGGCCGGGTCGTAACGGGTCACATTGCTAGCCGCTCCCCCACATGGGTGGACCCGCGGCTTGCGTCGGTTGAAAGCATTGACTATGACAAGAGGGGGCCGGCGATCATCGTGACCGGACAAAGAATCATTCCTTAAGTTAGGCCCTGAGTTGTGCCCTAGGTAGCGCCCTAAGTAGCGCGATGCTGTGGGCAAGCGTACAGACCGTGGATGTTGGCCAGCGCACGCTCACGTCGTCCGCAACGCTGGCACAACGAATCGCTGCGCGATGTTTTTCAAGGCGGCTGGCCGCGAGTAGCCCTGCGCCAACGTTGCTCAATTCTTCCCTAGGCGAATCCCGATCTCAGTCAAGCAAAGGTGTCTCGATGAAAGCTTCACCAATGCATGGAATGGCGGCGGGCGTGCGGGCTCAACCGCAACGTCGCGCGAGCGACTATCTGAAAACACCTCAAGGCTGGCTATTCCTGCTGGTTGGCGCGGTGATGCTTGCGCTCCTGGCGACCGGCGAACGCCACGTGCCCAACCTTCTGGATCAGGATAACTACCTGGAGTACTTCAGGACAACGACGTGGGATTGGATCGTGCAACTCTACGATCAGCGCGTATCGACCACGAATTTCGTGATCAGCATGATTACGGAAGAACTCGGTTGGCGCATGTGGGTGATATCCGTCAACTCCCTGGGTCTGACGCCCGAGGTCGGTGTCCGGCTCACCGTCATCATCCTCAATGCGCTGGTGATGTTTGCACTGCTGGGTGTACGCCGCCCCTTGCTTGGCCTGATCTTGTGGATCGTCATCCCGCCCGCGCTGGCGACAATCGGGCTGTTCCAGATCCGGCAAGGCTTCGCTTTCGCGGTCGCCATGGTGCTGACAACCCGTTTTCAGCGTCCCCTGACAGGCTGGGTCCTGGCTAGCTTCATCCATACGACATTTGCCGTGCCCGCGCTGCTCCTGGTTGCGATTCGCGCGTGCCTCCGGCGCGGCAAGTGGCTCGCGTTGGGGGGCGCAAGCGTCATGGCGCTGGTATTGGCGTCCTCGGCAAGTTTTCTGTTCCATAACTTCGGCGGGCGGAGGCTGGCCGAATATGCCGGTTACCAGGACGATTTCACGATCCGTCTGGTCCTGCTGTTAATCGCTTACATGTTTGGGTCGGTGATGGTGCTGTATTCATCGTGGCGCGCACCGCACTCCAGAAGACAAATTGCGCTGACCGAGTTGTCGCTGATGCACGTCAGTCTGGTGCTTTATCTGGTGGCCGCCTATTTTGTGTTCCCTTTAGGGAAGGGCCGCGTCTGGTACTGCATTCCGCTGCTTCTGGCTTTTCTGATTCCGGAGATCAAGTTCAAAACCACGGCGGTGTGGTGGGTGACTGCGGCGGTACTGATGGTCTTGTCGGCCGATGTAGTCAAGAGTTATTACGAAGGCGTTTATATCTACTTCTTAGGTTAAGCCCTTAAGCCCTTAAGCCCTTAAGCCGCGCGACGTGATCGCCGGCCGCCATGGCAGCAGCGCTTATGCAGCGCACAACCACGGATCGGCTCCGAAATTGGGTGCGCTTAAACGTTCATTCAAGCGTCCATTTAAGCGTTAATTCAGCGTTCATTTGGCGGGACCCGTCCGACGCAGACGTTGCGAGGCGGTCTTCGACGCCAGCCGCGTACCGCGCAGAATCGTGCGCAGTACGCCGTAGTCCGTCCTCATTCGCTCAACCTCGAAGCGCTGCACCAGATGACCGCCAAAGCCGGCCAGGAACTCCAGGATGCCTGCGGTAGAGATGCCATCGAAGTCGAAAATAAGATTGCGTTCGCGCGCGACGCGCATGCCGTTCCAGATCAACAGGCTGATCGCTCCGCTGTGCGCATTGACTCGTCGCGACGACAGGAGATAGTAGACGGCCCGGTTGTCCCAGACCAGCGCCGCCTCCGCAACCAGTGACCCGTCGTCGGCGTAGGCGCCGAGCAAGGTGCCGGCCCTGCGGTGGACCACCTCGACGAGCAGGCGCCGCATGATGCTGGAGCCATACACGTTGTTGCGCTTGCGCGCGGCGAGATTGGCATCGTAGAAATCGACAAACGCGTCAGCTCCTCTGATTTCCTGCACGGTCAATTGCTCAGCCGCGCGGCGGACCCAATTGCGCGTATTGCGACGCAGGCCCTTCCAGATGTCGTTCTCACTGCGGCCAGCCGCCATTTCCATCGTATAGGCGACGGAAACGTCGAAGCCGTGCAAAGAGAATGCGATGGCTTCCGCTTCCGACATCCGCGTATCCATCAACTGGTAAAAGTGGGCGCACTCCGGAATTTGCGACATCAGCTCACAGGTGACGTTCATCCGATGGCACCACTCCGGTTCGCCAGCGCCTTTGCGCTTCGGCTTGATCACGGGTCCCAGGGTACGTGTCAACGGTGGCAGCGTGGAGAGGCGCCAGATGCCTTTCCTCTCCAGCATATAGGGCATTTCCCCGATCACTTCGTCGCCGTTCTTGACGACGGCCAGATTCCAGTTTCCGCCCGTCGTTGCGTCGAGCCACCAGGGTTGGTGAAAAACGGAACGCTCCGTCAAGCCACTCGGCTCGACTAGACTGGCCGCCTTCTCGACGTCGCGCCTAGTATTGGTTTTGGCCTTGCGCAGCAGGGGCACGGCAGGAAAAGAAAGTACTGGAAAGCATTGGTTGTCCATTCTGCCTGGTCTCTCGAGTTTCTTGAAAGCGCTGGAGCAAACCGAAATCTTCTGATAAATGATTGGACTCATCGTTGCGCTGATGGTCGTTCAATGGCCTTTCTCGGCGCTGATTGACTGTTCCGTTTCCAGGTATCGCGTGATGCCGTCCTATTTCGGCAAACGCTTGCGCGCCCAGGGACAGCCCTGAGGATCGCGCTTCGTTCTTTTAAGAAGCCGTCGAGAAAAGTCGAATCATTACCAAAGATTACTGAAGCGTAGAGAGCATTCGAGCGCGCCACTGTTCGGCATCGCACGTTGCGGTGACACCCCGGCAATGCAAGATTGAAATATCGAACGGCCTTGGCGCATCACGTTCGTGTAGACCCTTATTGCGCGAAGAGCACGCTGCGGATGCATGATGGTTTTGCCTGTGTTAGTCGCAGGCTCTTGCCGTGATGTGCTGCTGCGCAGCGGCGGCATGGCGTGTAGCGTGGCCGGCTTGCGACAGAAATCGATGGAAGGCTTATGAAGCCGGGCGGCACAACTCCTCAAGTGTCATTGGCGAGTGATTGATTCCTGCCTGGCACTAGCCCGTACGTAAATCGATCACGCCAGATACCCTTTTGCGAACCCGTATGAACGCTGCAGCTCCGCAATTGAAAGTAATCACAAGTCCGGTCGATTTCTACGCCCTACGAAGTGAATGGGACGATCTCTGGTCAAGGGCAAACGGCCGCCATCATGAAGCCTTTACCGTTTGCTGGCTCTGCTGGCTGCGCGTATCCGAGCCGCAGGCCAGAAAGCTGCGCATCATTCTTTTGCGTGAGAACGGGCGGCTTGTCGCGGTATGGCCGCTTGTCAGCTACAGCAAATTTTGCTGGACCGTTCTACGCCCGCTGAGCCCTGAAGGCGCCGATTACACGAGTATTCTTGTAGAGGATGGGCCGTCGGCATCCGCTTTCATCGACCAGGTATGGCGCACAGCGCATCGACGCTGCGATGCAGACATTATTCTCTTGCCTTATGTAAGTGCCAATTCCGATCTATATCGCCTTGCGTCACAGCACCGTGGCGTAATGGTCGCGAAACAACATTTGTCCGCAGTCGCAAGATTGCGCTCAGAAACCGACTGGGTCGCGTATTGCAGCTCGCTCGGAATGTTGTCTGGAAGAAAGCCTGGCGCACTCCAGCGACGTCTTGCAAAACAGGGCGAGGTGGAAATGCGTGTGCTCGGTCCTGACGACGCAGACGAGAACGCAAGGATGGTCGACTGGATGCTGGCGTGCAAGCGCGAGTGGGCGGATCGCGTGGGCAAGAAGGGGGAGTGGCTGTACTCGAAGGAATACCGCAATTTCCTCGTCGACTTGTTGAACCAGAGACACGGCGAGGTCCTCGCACGCCTGCTGGTGGTGTCTCTCGATGGCGCGGTGGTCGCCGTCAACATGATCGGTCTGGGCAAGAGTTGTATCAACGGCATCATCGGAGGCTTCGACCCCAAACGTCGCAAGCTCGCCCCGGGCTCCGTAGCCATGGAAGCATGTATCAAATGGGTATTCGAGCAAGGGTTCGATCTCGACATGGGTATTGGGCCGGAAAACTTCAAGGGCTATTGGAGCCGCGATAATTTTACTGCGGTGTGGAGCATGCAAATCGCGAACACGCGCTGGGGCTTGCTCGCTTTTGCCGCGGACAAGCTTCGTCAGACGCTCTCTCAACGGGTGAACAGACCCGTGAGCAACGGAACGGGACATCGGGGGCTCACGAGCGATCAAGCAAAAAATTAACGAACAAAATTAACGAACAGCTCCCTTCTGTTCCCGTCATTTTTTGTGTTGGCGACCGTACGAATGCCTGGATTTTCCGATAGTTTCCAAGCGATTCCCCGAGTAGGCTGGACCGTGAAGAAGCGGCCTGTCACCGGTTACGTCCGGCATGGCATTGGCAAATGCCGGGTCACTGACTTGCAGGATCGGCTCCGTTGGCACTACGACAGATGCAAATCGTGCTTATGCCTTCACATTCCAATTCGACGGCCCATGCTTGATAACGTGATTCTCCCGCGCCAGTACGCCTTGGCAACGGCGCGTACATGGCAGCGGATACGACAGTGTGAAAGAACGCCTTCGGCAACAAACCCGCGCCCAACCAAAAGACACAGGGTGAATAAAATGGCTACGCGCGGCCGGTAAAGAAGAAAGCATAAGCGTATTCAGCGGCGGGCTGAATTCAGCCCGCCGGAAAACACTTGAGAGGTCAAAGCCCATGTGCGGAATTGTCGGCGCGATCGCGCAACGTAACATCGTTCCGGTGCTCATCGAAGGGCTGCGCCGGCTGGAATATCGCGGTTACGACTCGTGCGGCGTGGCCGTGATCGCCAACGGCGGCCCGAAACGCGCACGCAGCGTACATCGCGTAGCCGATCTTGCCAGTCAGGTTCGCGAGACCGAACTGCAGGGCCAAACCGGGATTGCGCATACGCGCTGGGCGACGCACGGAGCACCGGTTACCCGCAACGCGCATCCGATGTTCTCGAGCAACGAAGTGGCACTCGTGCATAACGGGATTATCGAGAACTACGAATCATTGCGGGAGATGTTGCGCGGCAAGGGCTACGAGTTCGTCTCGCAGACCGATACCGAGGCGATTGCGCATTTGATCCGCAGCATGTATCAAGGCGATTTGTTCCAAACCGTTTGCGAGGCCGTGCGTTTGCTTCACGGCGCGTACGCGATTGCCGTGATTCACCAGGATCAGCCGCATACGGTGGTCGGCGCGCGGCAGGGGTCGCCGCTGGTGGTGGGTTTGGGCGATGGCGAGAACTTCCTGGCGTCCGATGCCTTGGCACTCGCTGGCAGTACTGATCGTTTTTCGTTCCTCGACGAAGGCGACGTGGTGGAGATCACGCTCGATGGCGTGAGGATCATGGGCCGCGACGGTATGCCGGCGCAGCGCGAGGTGCGGGTGGTCACGGCATACGGCGGCGCGGTGGAACTTGGGCCGTACCGCCATTTCATGCAAAAGGAAATCTTCGAGCAGCCGCGCGCCATCACCGACACTATTCCGCAAGCTGAACATTTCGGAGCCGAATTGTTTGGAGCGGCTGCACCCCAGGCTTTCGCCGATATCGACAGTTTGCTGATCCTTGCTTGTGGGACGAGCTATTACTCGGGCCTGACGGCGAAGTATTGGCTCGAGTCGATTGCCAAAATTCCGACACAGGTGGAGATTGCCAGCGAATATCGCTATCGAGATTCGGTGCCCAATCCGAAGGCGCTGGTGGTGGTCATCTCGCAGTCCGGTGAAACCGCCGATACACTCGCTGCCTTGAAACACGCGCAGTCGCTTGGACATAGACATACGCTTGCGGTGTGTAACGTGGCATCGAGCGCCATGGTACGTCTTGCCGGGCTCTCGTTTCTCACGCACGCCGGAACGGAGATCGGGGTTGCGTCGACGAAAGCCTTCACTACGCAGCTTGCCGGATTGTTCGTGCTGGCCGTGATCCTTGGGAAGATACGCGGGACAGTAGATGCTAAACAACAGGAGGCTTACCTCGCGCAGTTGCGGCACTTGCCAGCTGCGTTGAACAGCGTGCTTGCGCTGGAGCCGCAGATCATCGCGTGGTCGGAAGAGTTTGCGCGAAAGGAGAATGCACTGTTTCTCGGGCGCGGAATGCACTATCCGATTGCTCTTGAGGGCGCATTGAAGCTCAAGGAAATTTCGTATATTCATGCGGAGGCGTACCCGGCGGGGGAGTTGAAGCACGGGCCACTCGCTTTGGTTACCGCGGCCATGCCGGTTGTAACCGTCGCGCCGAACGATGCGTTGCTCGAGAAGTTGAAGTCGAACATGCAGGAGGTTCGGGCGCGTGGGGGCGAACTTTATGTTTTCGCCGATGCCGATACGCGGATTGTCAGCGAGGATGGGATTCATGTTATCAGGATGCCTGAGCATTATGGGTTGCTGTCACCCATTCTTCATGTCGTGCCGCTGCAGTTGCTGGCTTATCACACCGCTTGTGCCAGAGGGACGGATGTGGATAAACCGAGGAACCTTGCGAAGTCGGTCACGGTGGAGTGAGCGGGATGCGGCCGCGGGGAGTCTGTGGTCCATGACAATAAAGTTGCGAACGGTGGCCCGTATCGCTGCTTGCTCGCTAGGGTTGCAATGGGCGAGCGACAAGTTAGTCGCGAATATGTGCTTGTGCGGTGCTCTCCGGCATGACGCGGCTATGGCCAGCAGGGCGGAAGTGGTCAAAGGATCTTGACCGATGAGGGGCGAGCGTGACGATGCTGTATGAACGGACCGATCCGAAGTCCCGAGCTAGGGGCAATCTGGATTTGCTTTTCGAGTTACGATTAGTTTTATCCGATGAAAAAGGAAGACATGTGGCTCGTAGCGAGGCGTATTGCATTGATGAAGTGCGTCGCGACCGGCACCGCTGGGTGCCGGAGTGTCAGGCGTATCAGACGGTCAAGCAGCCAAAGCTGGCGAGCGTCTCGCTGCTACACCTGAGCTCCACAACGTGACGCCGCAGATGGTGCTGGACGCTGCCTCCGCGTTGACGAATCCAGGGTCGCTGCTCTCGCCGCATGGCGAAATCGTGGCGCCCTACGATCTCGAAGTCTCCGATAGCCCGGCCGTTGGTTATCGCGCTCTCGGGCTTTCAAACGGCATTTGCAATGCCGCTTTGGCTGAATTCAATCACGCCGAATTCAATCACGCCGAATTCAATCCCGATTACGCCGCGGTCTCGCGCGTACATGTGATTAATGGCATGGGTGTGACACTGGGCGATTCCGTTATCGGCCTAACCGCCCTTGCCGCCATCAAGACACGGTTCCCCCACATTTCCTTCACGATTTATCGACCGGCTCATGCGCCCGGCTATGTAAAGCGCCTGTACGAGCTGGCCGCTCCGCTATTAGGTTCCGTCGTCGATTTACCCGTAAAGCTCGACGCCATTCCTTACGCCGAATTACGCATCGACTTAGGCAATCATTTGTTTTGGCCGAAGTTTGCCTCGCTGCCGATGATCGATTTTTTTCTCGACGCCATGGGGATAAAGGCCGACGAAGTCCCGGTGACAGACAAACGCAATCATTGGCTGCAGCAATTGGCGCTGCCACGGCCTCAGGCGCTCAAGGGCGACTATGTATTGTTGTGCCCGAGCGCAAGTACGCCCGTGCGCAGTATTCCTGCGTCTGTGTGCAAGGACTTCGTGGAAGCTCTATCGCAGCGCTACAGGCTCCCCGTAGCGGGCTTTGGCGCCATAGATCACCCGCTTTACACGGACCTCTCCCCGCACGCCCCTGACACCGCCGGTTTCCTTGCGTGGATCAAGCACGCCGCTTACCTGGTGGCCCCGGACACAGCGGCCATTCATATTGCTGCGGGGTTCGACATCCCGACAACGGCATTTTTTACAACCATCGCGCCAGATTTACGTGCGCGGGACTATCCGCACTGCAAGCCTGTTTCCTTACCGGTTCCTGAATTGGAAGGCATACAAGCCAGTAACCGGGCGCCGGACGTGAAGTTGATAGAGCGCGCTTATCACGCGTTAAAGATTGACGCGGATTTTTCTGGATTTGCTTAACTGCCGCGCTTAATACTTCAATCGATAAATCGGAATAAATTACTTGAAAATGTAAGAATTATTTCTTCTAAGAGTTGCTGAAAATCTACTGCTTTGTCATATTCGGGCAAACCATTAGGGTGGTATGCTTCCTGCAATAATCTTCATACGCAAGTGCCAGGCTGGGTTTTGCGCCGCTTTGGAACCCGTTTTGCACCAGCTAGCGGATTTGATGCAGATTACATGCACCATCTTGCAGTTTTTGGCAAACGTTTGCGAACACCCCGAATTTCTTGATTCATCCGTTTCGCGGGCAGAAGGCACGTCCGCTACGCTTGGTTCAACATTCGCAGCTCAGTCTGGCTGCATGGAGCAACGCAATGTTTTTTGACGAACTCAGCAATGAAGAGTGGGCACTGGTTGCCGCCCTCGTGACCGAAGGTGAAGTCCGCGAACACCGGCGCGGCCGTCCGCGTGCGCACCCGCGCACGATCGTGAATGCCGTGCTGTGGATTCTCACCACCGGCGAAACCTGGTCGAAGCTGCCCAGTCACTATCCGACCGTGCCCACCTGCCGGCGCCGTTTCAACGACTGGCAAATGAACGGCACGCTGATCGAAATGGTCACGCGGCTCGCGGCGCGCGGGCGTTCCTTCGCGATCGTGCCGTCCGCGCCAACCGAAGCCCCGCCGCGCCCGGCGCAGGCCACCTACGAATGCGATCGCCTGCGCGGCGTGTTCTGGCAGAACCCGGAGACATGGGGCGGTGCTGACGGAAACAGCGCAAACGCGGTGGACGCGCTGTTCGCCGCTGTCCCGCGCCGCATCGCGGAAGCGCACGACGTTGCACGCGCCAATGCGCCAACGCCACTATCGCCAGGCAGGGCGGCCTTGACCACGGCTTCGCGTTCGCTGCAGCGCGAGCCGTCAGGCGCACGGCCCCATTCGTCCGATCCCTTGCCAATGGCCTTCGAGCCCGACTGCGCCCCCGTGCATGACGGTCACGGCTACTCCATCTACGCCATCGCGCGGCCGGTTGCCGGCAACATGTATCGCGGCTGGGCCGAGATCGTGAAGGACGGCCGCCGGGTGGAGCGCTCAGGTCTGATCGGTCCGCGCTACGAGAACCCGCGGGAAGCGGCGGATTACGCGCTCGAGTGGTCCCGCAGATGGATCGCGGCGCAATCCACGCGCATGACCCATCCCGTGCAAACCACCTCGGACGCACCTCAACGTGTGGCGTCCGTTGCCAACACGTCCACCCAAGCCCAGAACAATCCGCAACGTGAACGCGCCGCAGTGGTGCCGGAACGTGTTGAAGTCCGGCGCTACGCAGACGTGCAAGGCTGACTCGGAATACTCTGCAGGACCAATCAGGTCTCCCGGGTTTGACTCGACATGCTGTGCGGCGCACCTGAATCACGCGCCGCACAGCATCTTTCTATTGCCGGCCGTACTTGTCGTCGAAACGGACAATATCGTCTTCGCCCAGATA
>Ga0153929_1000843_pt1 | contig 11140 bp, 12 predicted proteins | sample TSNJ013MetaG_FD_104689 | JGI IMG/M metagenome (GOLD analysis project Ga0153929, IMG submission 104689) | Attine ant fungus gardens microbial communities from New Jersey, USA - TSNJ013 MetaG | ecosystem: Host-associated > Fungi > Mycelium > Unclassified | place: USA: New Jersey, Wharton State...
GCCAGGCCTAGTATCAGCGTGCCTGCGCACATCATCAGCATAACCAAAGAAAGTGCACGCGTGCGGCCAACGCGATCCGCATAGATGCCGAGCAGAACCCCGCCAAGCGGCCGGACAAGAAAGCCAATGGCGAACGTGGCTAGAGCGAGCGACATGGACACTACACTGCTTCCCACGGAGAAGAACACCTCTGCGATGATCTTCGAGAAGTAAACGTACGCCGTGAAGTCGAACCACTCGAAGCCACTGCCGATCACCGAGGCGACCAATGCGCGGCGGACCTGCCGCGGGTCAAGTGCAGCGGGCCTTGATGCGCCTTCATGTTCTGCTGGATTCATAGGTCATCTCCTCCTGCGCGTTGCCGCTGAAGAGCAGGCAAATAAGCGTGATATGCACCGCCGGCCCGGGACGCGGACGCGCACCGGGCGAGAGAGCCTCGCGGATTCGCGAGCTTATGTTTTCACATTGTTTTGAACTAGCTGGCGCGGCGCTCGCGCAGCACGCCGGCAAGGAAATCCTGAACCGCGCTCACGGCCATCATGCCGTTGTGTGGCACGTTATCCAGTTCATCCAGCTCGACGCCGACCCCCGCTGCTTCGAACGTCGCCTTGAGCGTCCTGAGACGTTCCGGACGGGTAGCGCCAGCCTCGTTCGCGCCCGGCATGGTGTGACGGCCACCTTCCCGATGCGTGATCTCCCACGTTTCCAGATCCGCTTTGCCGACCACCATGTGAACCGGCACGCGGCGCAACGCGTCGAGGTCGAACGCCTTGCCGAACTGTTGCTCGAAACCCCGCAAGCCGACCCACCAGTCGCGGTTGACATCGAGCAGGGTCACCGAGCCTGGTGCACCAATCGACACGGCCCAGAGCTTTTCCGGGTGCAGGTAGGCGAAACGGTTAGCAAACTGTCCGCCGCCGGAAAAGCCGAACAACGCGAACTGGTCGAAACGCTTGCCATAACGTTCGCTGATCTCGTCGACCATATCGAGCAGCACGCGGTCATAGCGGATGTCGCCTTCCATCAGATGTTTGAAACCGTCCCGATTGCCGTCACCGCGCACGCCGACCGGAAATAGCGGACATAAGACGATGCAGTTGTTCCAGCGGCCGAACTCCGCGAACGCATCGCGGTAGTGAGCGAACTGGCGCCCCGTCCCGTGCATGACCACCACGAGCTCAACGTTATTGCCTGACTCGCGGATGGTTTCCGGCACGTACAACGTGTAAGCGAAACGTGGGTCGTTGCGACTGGAAAACACGGTTGTCGAACCAAGTTCGTAATACGCCTGTCCGCGCTCGGCGGTTTCGTCCATGGACGGGGAGGGGGTTGCCTGAGACATGTATGCAGCCTTGTGGTGGGATGGTTCACCGTACAATTGTGCAGTCGGTCATTCAAAAAAACTAACTGATTTATATTTACACAAACTAAACTAAACCTTTAGTCTCGCAACCTCGGCACGCTATTTCCATGAGCACTATCCGGTTTTTGCGCACGTTCCTTGCCGTTGAAAAATACGGCTCGTTCGCCGCAGCCGCGGGTCGCGTTGCGTTGACCCAGGCAGCGGTCGGACAGCAGATGCGCGCGCTGGAGGAGGAGTTCCGAAGGCCGCTGTTCTCCCGGTCGGGGCGAGTCATTACGCTGACCCCCGCGGCTCGCGCGCTTATCCCCCAGGCGCGCAAACTGGTCGCGGCGTATGAGGCAATGCTGGCTGACGCGGATACCGGACACGAGATTGCAGGCAGCATCACCGTGGGCGCGATTGTCTCGGCAATGGGCTTTTTGTCGGAGAATGTGGTCAGCCTGAAAGCGCAGTATCCGGCGCTCGATGTCCGGCTGGTTCTCGGTCATAGCGAAGAGCTGGCGGAGCAGGTCACGGCGTCCAGGATAGACGCCGCGCTTACCGTGCAGATACCGTACGAGATGCCGGTCAATCTTCAATGGACGCCGCTTTACGAAGAGCCTTTGATGCTGATCGCAAGCACGCGGGTTGCGACGGCACAGGCAGACGTCGGCTCCTTGCTCAAGAGCCATCCGTTCATTCGCTTCGACCGGACGTCGCCAACAGGGGCGAAGGTCGAGCAGACCTTGCGGCGCATGCGGATAAAACCCAAGGAGGTTCTCGAGGTCAATTCCGTAGCCGCGATCATCGACCTGGTCCGGCAAAACGTGGGAATTTCCATCGTGCCTTTGCTTAAGCATGTGGCATGGACACGCGACCATTCGCTGATTGCACTACAACTTCCCTACGGTTCGCTCAAGCGGGTAATCGGTATGCTTGAAAATGGCCGCCAGCTCGAGATTACGGCGGTAGTGCGGCAGAAGCTGTTGCAGACATTGGCTTAAGCCACCCTAGATTTCCTCGATGCATTGCCCCGGCCTTACCTATCCTTACCGGCGCTAAAGATCCGGCCGCTTCAGTCGATAAGCTGGAGAGGCCGACCAAGACCGGCAAGAGGATAAGGGAAGTTGCTATGCAGATAAGCAGTGCTGCGTCGTCGCCAACTTCGGGGCGGACCATGTCGACTTCGGGTGCCGCGGCTGACCAACGGTCTGTATCGCAAGACAACGCCGGCCCGGCGCAGGCAACACAAACGACGCAAACGACCGCAACAACACAAACAAGCCCAGCAACGCAAGCGACCAAACCGGCAGATGCCGCGACACAGGATTCAGCCGTGACGATTTCGCCCGAAGGTGCTGCAATGGCCAGTCAGGATGCAAGCAGTGGCGAGGGTTCGGCGTCGAATGTATCGGCGGTGAAGTTGCTCGCGTATGGGACGCTTGGACTCGAGCGTCCCGACCTGCCGCAACAGGACCGTAACGAGTTCTACACGGCGGGCAGATGGATCGCTGCGGGACTCACCATTGGAGGAATCATTTCGCTATTGGTTTGAGGGTCACAGGCGTCTGCAGATCAAAGCCAAGTTGTGACTTGCCTAGCGCAGTCAAATTATCCGCGGTGGCTCGTCCGGCGAAGTCGACTTCGAAATGGTCAGCCGGAAAGTCGGGCGGACTTCTGCCTTCCAGAAAACTCGGCAACTGGCGTTTCAGGTAGTCGTCGTTCTTGGCACATGCCGGTGCCGACGAGATGTACATCACGTTGCTGTAGCCCCGACCGCGATGCGCGTCCTCGACTGCGTGAATCACGTCGCTGTGCCAGAACACGGTGTCGCCGGCTTGCATCTTCGGGATTGACGAGAGCGCGTCGAACAAGGGCGCGTGATATTCCGGCTTGATCGACAACGCGCGTCCTGGCATGGCGCCGCAGAGGTCGTCGTCGGCTACATCGTCCTGAAGCGCGCGCAACAGGATGTACGCCATTGCGTTTGCGATTGGCACGAGCTGCAGGGTGCCGTCGCCCGGGCCCTGAGGTGTCAGCGCCGTCCAGCCCTGGAAAGTGCGGAACATCGAGCATACCGCCGGCGATGCAATCTCCCGGACATCCGGTCGGAACGCAGCGTCGAACGGATCATATTGACGCCAGTTGCCATCGAAGACATGCCGGTATACCTTGCGGAAATTACTTTCTATCCAGCGCTCGACCGAGCCCCCGTCGCAATGGGCGGAGAGGCCGAGCGACCCGGACCCCGGTGGCCTGCGACGCAGACGGTCGGCATAGGCAGGAACGCGTTCAGGATCGAAGTGCACACGTCCTTCGCTCTCGCTGCGCCACAAGCGGTTCAGGAAGATCCGCGCGGTAGTGAGAGAGGGCGCCTGGCGGGCAAGCACCTGCGGCTTTGACCAATAGATTCCATAGATCTGCGGCTTGCTGGATGCCAGCTGACCAAAGTATTTGTCTTCCGCGCGGTTTTGCAGGCGTGTGTCCAGATCATTGTGTTCGACGTAGTTCGCAATGTCCCGGTCCCAGCTTTCCACCAGCGCGGGGTCGAACACCTGGCGAATCACGCACGCCCCTCGCGCCTTGATGAGTTCGACTTGTGCGGCGATAACGCGCTGTTCTGAGATGTCGGAAAACTGAATCTCGGGGATGACGGCTTCGCCGCGATTGCGTTGCCTGGTAATGAGCTTTGCCTCGGCAATGATTGCTTGTTCGACGTCGGCGAATACCTCTCGATAATTGGGCAATTGCTCGCGCAGTTCCCGCTTGGCCTGGCGAATTGCAGCGGGTAGATCGTCAATGATCAGTGCAGCCATGCTTGTCTCCGTATGAGTGTTGGTATGACCGGAGCATATGCCGCGCCCGTTCTTCGTGGTGATACTATTCAGACAACTACTTTGCTTGTTCAGCCATGAATCTGCAGCCATGAAGCCAGCATACGAACATGTCGAGTTCGGCGGCAATTGTTCCGTCCGGGTCTACCACCGGCGGCTACCCCGCATTCCGTTCGAGTGGCATCACCACCCGGAATACGAACTGACGCTGACAATGAACAGTCACGGGAAGCGCTACATTGGCGATTCAGTCGCCAGCTACGGGTCCGATGACCTCGTGCTGGTCCCGCCGGATCTTCCCCATACGTGGGCGTCGAACCGCTCTATTGAACCGTCGTTGCCGCAGGTGGCGATCGTGATCTGGTTCGAGGGTGAGTGGGCTCGACGGCTCGCCGATTGTTGCCCTGAATATGAACCGATGCGCAAGTTGCTGCGCAGGGCGGCTTGCGGACTGGCGTTCGAACCCGAGGCGGGAGGCGCGATGCGCGAGCGTATGGGTGAACTGCTGTCGATCGCGGCGCGCGAACGCCTCGCCGCCACGCTGGACATCCTGTGCACGCTCGCCGAGACACCGGGCGAACCGCTTGCGTCTCCCGGCGCTTTCAACGACCGTGATGGCGGACCTTCCGGCCATGAGCCCGAACGCATCAACCGGGTGCTTTCTCTAATCGAAGCACGTTTCGCCGAGCCTTTGCGGCTATCGGAACTGTGTGAGGCGGCGAGCCTTTCGGAACGTTCGCTTGCGCGCTACTTCGCTCAGCACATTGGCGAAAGCGTGGGCCAGTACATGACGCGTGTGAGGATCGGCCATGCTTGCCGGATGCTGCGTGACACGTCGTTGCCTGTTTCGGTCATTGCGGCACGGTCCGGGTTTGCCAATGTTTCCAACTTCAACCGGCAGTTCAAGACCGTGAAGGAAACGACGCCCGCGGCTTATCGCCGGGAGTTTGCCGAGGCCGGCGTTCCTGATGACGACGATACTGCGCGGCTAACCGAGCGCTCTCCATCGCTGCAAGGGAAAGGGATGCGTCCGTAGGATCAAGTATTCAAGTGCTCAAGTACGATAACGAAGCGCATCGATGACCACGGTCATCGCTCGCGACGACTGACGGCGGCTGGCGTAATAAGCATGCAATCCGGAGAAGGTCGGACACCATTCTTCGAGTACCCAGACGAGGCGGCCGGCCGTGATGTGCGGCTGCGCAACGTCCGCAGGGACATACGCGAGACCATAGCCCGATAGCGCGGCGTCGAGCATCTGATAAGTGCCGTTGAAAGTAAGCTGGCCTTCCACGCGCACCTGCACTTCACGAGGTCCCTTCTTGAGTTCCCAAGCGTAGAACCCGCCATGCGTGGGCAGACGCAAATTGATGCAATCGTGCGCCATCAGGTCCTGCGGCTCCACGGGCAGCGTGCGCTTCTGGAGATAGGTTGGCGAGCCGACGATCGCCATGCGCATGTCCGGTGCGATACGCACGGCGATCATGTCTTTCGCCACCTGGTCGCCGTTGCGAACGCCGATGTCATAGCGATCCGCGACAATATCGGAAAGTCCGTAGTCCGTAATGATCTCCACCTTGATCTCGGGGTACCGGCGGAGCACCTTCGAGAGCTTTGGCCAAAGAATGGTTTTCGTCGCGTAGTCGGTTGCGGTAATGCGGATCTTGCCGGCCGGCACGTCGCGAAGCTCGGTCACTGAGATCAGTTCCGCTTCGATTTCATCGAAGCGCGGGGCGACTGTCTCGAGAAGCCGTTCGCCTGCCTCCGTCGGGGAGACGCTGCGCGTCGTGCGGGTCAGGAGCCTGAGGCCGAGTCTCGTTTCGAGCGCACGTATCGTATGGCTCAGTGCCGATTGCGACACGCCCAGTTGCGCGGCGGCGCGAGTGAAGCTGCGCTCGCGTGCCACGGCAATGAATGCAAGCAGGTCGTTGAAGTTTTCGCGTGGCATTGATGAATCCGATTCATAGGCGTATGCGGATTTTAGCGTCTAGTCACACGAGACAGGGCTGGATACATTTGTAAGCACTGTCCGTCTGTCCGCAAATGCGAAGGAATACAAGCGTGAATACTCCAAAACCTCTTCCCTCGGTCTCCACTCTCGCGGACGTGCGCGCAGTCTCGCCCGCGCTTGAACGCTACACGACAGGCCTGCTTCTTGGTGATCTCTGGAAACGTCCGCAGTTGTCGCCGCGGGATCGCAGCATGGTGACTTTGTCGGTGCTGATCGCTCGCAATCAGACGGTCGAGTTGCCTTACTACCTCAACCTGGCGCTCGATAGTGGCGCCAAGCCTGGCGAGATCTCTGAGATCATCACGCACCTTGCGTTCTACTCCGGATGGGCCAATGCGACCTCGGCAGTGAGCATCACGAAAGCCGTGTTCGACCAGCGTGGCGTCACGGCCGATCAATTGCCGCCAGCCTCTGGTGACCTGTTGCCGATCGACGAGGCCGCCGAGGCGCGTCGTGCAAGCACGGTGCAGAAAAATTACGGCGACGTCGCGCCGGGCGTTGTGCAATTCACGACCGACGTGCTATTCCACGATCTATGGCTGCGCCCCGGTCTTGCGCCGCGCGACCGCAGCCTCGTGACAGTCAGCGCCCTTGTCGCCACGGGACAGGTCGCGCAGATCACCTATCACCTCAATCGGGCGATGGATAACGGCCTGACGAAAGCAGCAGCATCCGAGGTGATGACGCAACTCGCGTTTTACGCAGGCTGGCCCAACGTGTTCTCGGCGTTGCCGACCGTCAAGGACGTCTTCGAAAAGTGTGCTCATTGACCTGCGTTACCGCTATACCTGAATGCCGCGCAATCTGCGCGAAATCGGCGGCATTTCTCTAACCTGCTGGAGCTTCAATCATGACGCACAACGAACGATGCAGCTAGCAAGACGGTTCATCGCCACAGTCCATCGCTAAGTTCGGCCAGTGATATTCTTGTGCTCGCTGCATATCCCTATGCAGATGCTGTGTGAGACGCGCTCTGTCAATTGCCAAGAGACCGAAGCAACACCTCTTGCATAGCGTGGCGCAGCCTTAGCGGCTTACCTTCAGGCATCCACCCGAAGGCGAACAACCAGGATGAAAGTCATGAACGACAAGCGAGATGTGGCTCCAGACAGCACCGCAGCGCGAGTCGCCTTGTGGCGTGCTCTGCATGTCGAGGCCGATCCGCCGCCGCATGTGCTGGAAGACCAGATCGGCCTTAAGCTGCTGTCACCGGACGAGGGTTGGCGCAGCCGCGGAGACATGGACCCGCAATTCACGCGGCCCTTCCGCGCATCGATCGTGGCTCGTGCCCGCTTCATTGAGGACCTGGTCGTGGAACAGGCCGGCCGGGGGCTGAGTCAGTATGTCATCCTTGGCGCCGGCCTTGACAGCTTCGCACAGCGGAGGCCGGAGATAGCGTCCCGCCTCAGGGTGTTCGAGGTCGACAAGCCGGCTCCTCAGGAATGGAAGCGTCAGCGCCTGATCGAACTGGGCTTCGGCGTTCCGGACTGGCTGCGCTTCGTGCCGGTCGATTTCGAGGCGGGCGGGTCCTGGCGGGACGAGCTCGTGACGGCCGGCTTCGACGACAGCAAGCCTGCAATCGTGGTCTCCACGGGCGTCAGCATGTATCTCACCAAGGACGCGAACGCAGCCACGTTGCGCGAGGTCGCGGCCCTCGCGCAAGGATCGACGCTCGCCAGACGTTCCTGCTTCCGCTGGAGCTTGCCGACCCCGAGGTACGTCCCGGGCTTGAGATGGCCGAGAAGGGAGCGCGAGCAAGCGGGACACCTTTCCTCAGCTTCTTCACCCCGCCGGAGATACTGGCGCTGGCCCACGAAAACGGCTTTAGAGAAGCACGACACGTCTCGGCAGCCGATCTTACCCAGCGCTACTTCGTGGGCCGGACAGATGGTCTGCGCCCGCCGAACAACGCGGAGGAACTGCTGGTGGCAAGTACATAACCGCCCGTGGAAGCTGCCGCAGACGTTACGACGTTACCGAGCACTGCGCAAAAACGCGCACCTTCAGGGTGTGGACGCTACTGCAATGCGAACTTCCCGGTAGGCGGCCACCAGCGCATCGAGGTTGAATGCCCTGTTCAGTCCACTTGGATTGGGTACGACCCACGCGCGTGCGCCGCCGAATGGCCTGGTTTGCAGCCCCCAACCGATATTGCGCGTGCCGGCGATTCCCGAGAGCGCGATCTTTCCAAGGAACACGATGTGCCGCGGTGCGTAGTGTTCGATCTTGCGCCGAAAATCATCGCCGGCCAGTTCAATCTCGGATCGCGACAGATCGGCGGCTTGCGCTGTTGGCCGAGGGACCACCGTTGTGAGACCGCAGCCATATTGAAGAAGCGTGCGGTCGTCTTCGGGACGAATCTGCTCGGGAGTAAAACCTGCAAGATGCATGACCTGCCAGAACCGGTTGCCTCTGCCCGCAAAGTGATGACCCGTCGATGCCGCACGCATACCTGGATTGATCCCGCAGAATATTATCGACAACCCCGCTTCAAGGACATCAGGAAGCGATTGCTGGGAATCAATGTAAGTGATAGATGAGAGAGTCATTGATAGGAACGTTTTGCGACACGCACCGCCAACTCGTGTCCCCAGTTTTTAAAGAGGCGCCCGTCACGAACGAAGATTTTGTCGGGCTGCACTGACATTTGCGGAAATTCGTGGGCGAGGCGGTCAGCGTCCGCCCAGTGAGTTGTCGCTTCCTTGTCGTCAAGCAGTTCCGCATGGGCAAGCACGAATGCCCCATTGCAAACGATATCAGTCACGCACAACTACGGCCCCAGTTTTTCCATCAGGAAGTCGACGAAGCTCCGCACACGCGACGACAGATGCCGTGCGTGCGGATAGATCAGCACGAAGGGCCGCGAACAACCGCCATAAGGAATCAGCAATTCCTTGAGCGTTCCTTCGGCGATGTCTTTGTCGACAATGAAACGATAGGTCTGGAAAATGCCCGCCCCATGGCGTGCCAGGGTCACTCCGGCAAGCACGTCGCCCGACGACGCGTAGCCGCCGCGCGTCATCATCTCTGCCTCCTCGTGTTCCTGGTTGAACACCCACGGGAGATTGCGGCCGGTACTTGGCAACGCATACTGGATGCAGTCGTGATTGACCAGATCATCCGGCGTTTCCAGTTTGCCGGCGTTGCGCAGATAAGCCGGCGAAGCGACGACCACCAGTTCCGCATCCTCGATCTTTCGCGCGATCAGACCGGAGTCGCTTGGCGCACGTCCGCGAATGGCGAGGTCGAAGCCTTCTTCCGCAAAGTCGATATTGCGGTTGCTAAGATGCGTTTCGATCGTGACTCCGGGATAGCGAGCACGAAACTCGGCAAGCAGGGGAAGCACTCGATAGTGGCCATACGGTGTCGGCATGCTGATGCGCAACACGCCGGTCGGTGTGGTTTGCTGCCCGGTTGCTTCACGCTCGGCGTCGGCAAGCAGGCTAAGCACCTGCCGGCATTGTTCGAAGTAGCGCCTTCCTGCATCCGTCAGGCGGATCTGTCTTGTTGTCCGCACAAACAGGCGCACACCCAGGCGTGTCTCCAGACGCGCGACTGAACGGCTGACGGCGGCCGGCGTAACGCTTGCGGCGTTCGCGGCAACCGTAAAGCTCTCGAGTTCTGCCGCAAGGCAGAACAGTTCAATACTGCCCAGGAGAAGATCTTCAAATTGACGCTGCATAAGCTTTCGACAACCCTCGGTATCGCGCTTTCTTGCGCTGGCAGAAAGGCACCCGGAACGGGCGCAAAGTGTACGCAGCGGACGGCGCGGTCGCCTTCGGTGCGCAACAAGGGGCGATACAGAATATCAGGATATAACGCGAGGAGCATTCAGGAGGAAGCGACATGACCAACGCGTGGTCACTGAAGCCGCGCGCCTATACCGTCGCGTGGGGACGCAGGGAAGGTGCTTCATTCCGTAGAGAAAAGCAGGGGGCTTGGATACGGTGCGCAGTGGGCAGCGCGGGCAGGCTAGGCAGCGGCTCTGGCGAGGTGGTTGCCAGCAGCCGGGGTGATGATCCAACTAACGTTCGAAATGAAAAACGTACCAGCCGGCAGCGGCTTGCAGGCTAGCGGGAAGGCGACCGATGACAGGGCGTACAGGAAGCCCTCTACGCCAGCGCCCGTTGCGCCCGGTGTCCATTCGAGGAAGACTGCCTCGCCCGAATCACCGGACGCGTCCCGATGTTCAGGCCGGCTTCTGGGCTAGCTGCTTGCGATAGAGCTCGACTGGCAATCCACCCCAACCCCAGTTCTCGGTGTCCACCTCTTCAATGACAACAAAGGTTGCTTCGGGCGGTTTGTTCAGCACGTCGAGTAGCAACTGACTGACGCCTTTGATGAGCTGGGCTTTTTCGTCGGCAGTGACGGAATGGTTGCCGGGCCTGGACCCTTCGCGGGTCACCTGAATTGTGACGATAGGCATGTCGTCCTCCGTAATGGTCGGGTGACTTCAAGGGCGGCGGCCAGCGCCGCCCGGGGTGATCAATGGCCGGCGCTCTGGCCGCCGTCCACGTGCAGGATTTCGCCCGTCACGAACGGTGCTGCATCCAGATACAGGACAGCGTTCACGATATCGCTCATCTCGCCCATGTGACCCATCGGATGCATTGCGTCGAGCGCCGCATGGGTTTCCTGCGGGTGCATCGGCGATTTGATGATACCCGGCGAGACGGCGTTGGCGCGGATCCCCTTTTTCGAGTATTCGATAGCGAGCGATTTGGTGGCTGCGTTCAGTCCACCCTTGGTCAGCGACGCCAGCACCGAGGGTATGCCGTCGACGGCGTGGTCGGTCAGACTGGTCGTGATGTTGACCACGTGACCGCTGGCATTCTTTTCCATCTCGGCAATGGCCAGTTGTGTGATGTAGAAGAAGCCGCCGACGTTCACGCCGGTCATGGCCGCGTAGTCTTCCGCGGTGTAACTGGTGAAAGGCTTGGCGATGAAGATGCC
>Ga0153929_1000848_pt1 | contig 11092 bp, 9 predicted proteins | sample TSNJ013MetaG_FD_104689 | JGI IMG/M metagenome (GOLD analysis project Ga0153929, IMG submission 104689) | Attine ant fungus gardens microbial communities from New Jersey, USA - TSNJ013 MetaG | ecosystem: Host-associated > Fungi > Mycelium > Unclassified | place: USA: New Jersey, Wharton State...
TGAACGGTGCGTTTTCCGCCTACACCGCGTTGTTCTGGACGCCTGCCGCGTGGTCGCTGTACAACGGCGCGATCGCGTATGGCCTGATCGGCGTGTTGCTGGTTGGAGAGATCGCATGGCGTTACTTGGCCGTGCTGCCGCGAGCCGCGCGCTCGGAGGCGGCATGATCGCGTTGCATGAAGTGTTGCCGGCCAAGCGCGATGCCCGCACGCCCGTTTGCCGCGACGGTGCCGGCGTACTCGATTTCGCCACGTTCCTTGCACGAGTGCGGGCCATCGCCGCGCATTTGAGCGAGCAGCCGGCGCAACGCTATGCGTTGTGCATTGACGATCCGTTCAACTTTGCCTGCGTGCTGTTTGCGTTATTTGCCTGCGGCAAGGAGCCGGTCATTCCAGCGCATGCAGCGCCCGGTTATCTGGCCGATCTCTCGAATGCCTACGATGCTGTCCTGACCGATGCCGACATGCCTGCGCTGGTCTCACGGCCAGAGTGCGCCAATCCTTCAGGATCCATCAACCCACACGCGCCGCTCACGCTGTACACCTCCGGCAGCAGCGGCGTACCGAAGCCGATCCGCAAGACACTCGCGCAATTCAACGCTGAAGTTCATACGCTCGAGACGCAGTGGGGCGCGCTTGTCGGCGACGCGACGGTGCTCGGCAGCGTCCCGCATCACCATATCTACGGGCTGCTGTTTCGCGTTTTCTGGCCACTCGCGGCCGGGCGCGCGTTCGACCGGGCGCTAAGCATTGACCCTCAACATTTGCAGGCGCGGATCGCGCAGTGCGGGCCGGGATCCTCGGTCGTGGTGTCCACGCCGGCGCAACTATCGCGCTGGCCTGAGCTCGATGGTTTCGCAAGCCTGAGCCCTGCGCCCCGTGTGTTTTTTTCATCGGGCGGTCCGCTTGCGGCAGACACGGCAAGCAAATATGCCGACGCCTTCGGCGCGGCGCCCATCGAGATCTATGGCAGCACGGAGACGGGCGGTATTGCATGGCGTCGGCAGGATCAGACGGATGCATGGCAAGCGTTGAACGGTATCGAGGTTCATCGCGGTGACGACGGCGCGCTCAACCTGCGTTCACCGCATCTGGGCCATGACGACTGGCATCGTACCGACGACACCATCGCGTTCGACCCGGACGGACGCTTTCGTCTGCAAGGCCGGCTCGACCGCGTGATCAAGCTCGATGGCAAGCGCGTGTCGCTGCCCGAACTCGAAGCCCGCCTCGGACTGCATCCGTATGTAGCGCAGGCGGCGGTTGTGTCGCTTGAAGGGATGTCGCGCGAGCGTGTCGGAGCGGTGGTGGCGCTGAGCGAAGCCGGCAGTGAAGCATTCCTGGAACGAGGGCGTGTGGCGCTCGCCAAGATCCTGCGCCGTCACCTTGCAGCGTATTTCGATATCGTCGTGCTGCCGCGTTTCTGGCGTTTCCGTTTTGCGCTTCCGTTCGATGCTCGCGGCAAGTTGCCGGCAACCGCTGTTGCCGCCGCGTTCAATGCCCGTGCGGACGGCGTGGAAGTGCTCTCCGAAGTTCGCAGCGAAACCGCGCTGCACTACGAACTTCGCGTGCCGCCAACGCTCGTGCATTTCGCCGGCCACTTCCCCGGCTTGCCGATCCTGCCGGGTGTTGTACAGGTCGACTGGGCAATGCGATTGGCGGCCGAGCAAGTGCCGGGCGTGCGCGCGCTGGCATCGATCGATCAGCTGAAATTCAAGGCTCCGGTGCCACCGGGCGCGCTGCTTGATCTCACGTTGACGCACGACGCGTCGCGTCACCGCGTGCAATTTGCGTATCGGCTTGGGCGCCGCGATTGCACGTCGGGTGTCATTGTTTATCGGGGGACCGCATGAGCCTTGTGTCGTCCAACCGGCCGTGCATCATCATCCCGATCTATAACCACAAGGACGCGATCAGCGCGACCGTCGCGAATCTCAGCGTGCACGGGTTACCGCTTTTTATCATCGATGACGGCAGCGACCAGGCCACCCAAGATGTGCTCGCCTCGCTTCGCCAGCAGTACGGGGACACGCTTACGCTGATCCGGTTGCCAGTCAACGCCGGCAAGGGCGCGGCGGTGATGGCGGGCCTGCGGGCAGCGCGGAAGGCGGGTTTCACGCACGGCTTGCAGATCGACGCGGACGGACAGCATGATCCTGCCGATCTGCCTCGCTTCATTGAAGCCGCGCATGCGGAGCCGGGCGCGGTGATCCTCGGTCGCCCCGTCTACGACGAATCCGTACCGAAGGCGCGTTTCTATGGCCGTTATCTGACCCATGTGTGGGTGTGGATCGAAACGCTCTCGTTCACGATTCGCGATTCGATGTGTGGTTTTCGCCTGTATCCGCTTGACGCCGTGTGCACGCTGATAGACGAGGTCCGCTTACCCATGCGCATGGATTTCGACATTGAGATAGTGGTGCGGCTGTACTGGCGCCGGATAGCGTTCCGTTCGATCCCGACGCGCGTTACCTATGCAAGCGATGGCGTTTCGCACTTCGACGTGCTGTGGGACAACGTGCGCATCAGCCGTACGCATACGCGGCTCGTCGCGGGCATGCTGGTGCGGCTGCCAATGCTGCTTGCACACAAGTTGATGCCGCGCGCGGCGGCCGCATCATCAAATGAAAACGAGCAGCACTGGTGGCATATCGCGGAACGCGGCAGTCATCTCGGCATGTCCTTGCTCGCGCTTAGCTGCCGTCTCTTCGGCACGCGCTTCACTGCGTTGTGGCTGCATCCGATCGTCGCTTATTTCCTGTTGACGGGGAGCCGCGCTCGCGCTGCGTCACGCAGCTACTTCATGCATCTTCAGCAAACCGCACCGCAGGATGGAACGCCCCGGCCCGGATGGTGGTCCGCGTACAAGCACATGCTGGCCTTCGCGCAATCCGGCTTCGATAAACTCGCTGCATGGTCGGGTCGCGTCAGCCTGGACGACGTGAAGTTCGAGGACCCGGCCGCGTTCGAAGCGTTGAGCGCGAGCGGCCGTGGCGCACTCGTGATCGGCGCGCATCTCGGCAACCTCGAGATGACCCGGGCGCTTGCCACGCGCGGCGCGCGTGCGAAGATCACCGCGGTTGTCTACACGGAACAGGCACGCCGTTTCAACAGCGTGCTGGCATCGGCGAATAGCGATTTCGCACAACGTCTTGTCGAAGTCAGCGACTTCGGCCCCGAGACGGCAATGATGATGCAGGATCGGGTGGAGGCAGGCGAACTGCTGGTGATCGTCGGCGACCGCGTGCCCGCGCGTGATGCCGGCCGCACGACCGAGGCGCAGTTTCTTGGTTCGACAGCGGCGTTTGCGCAAGGCCCTTATGTGCTCGCCCATGCGCTCGGTTGCCCCGTGTACCTGTTTTTCTGCCTCAAGGAAGAGCAGGGATACAAGCTTTACTTCGAGCCGTTCGCGGAGCGCATCGAATTGCCGCGCCGGGAACGTGCGCAGCATCTCGCCGCGTGGGCACAGCGTTATGCGTCGCGTCTCGAACACTATTGCCGCAAGGCGCCTTATCAATGGTTCAATTTCTTCGATTTCTGGGCGCGTCCCAATGGCAATGCTAATGGCACCGGAGGCGCGAATGGCCGAACATGATCCCAGCGGCAAGATCGGCAAGATCGGCGATATGGACGGGTTGGCGCGTACCGCCGAAGAAGCCATCGTCATCGGCGGCAGGCGGCTGACGATTGAAGAGGTCGTATCGATCGCGCATCGGCGAACGCCGGTCGCGTTGAGTGCCGATCCGGCCTGGCGCGCACGCATTGAACGCGGCGCCGATTTCCTGCGCCGCCATCTTTTGCAGGGTGCAACCGTCTATGGCGTCAACACCGGCTACGGCGACTCATGCGTGGTCGATGTACCCATGGAACTGGTCGAAGTCCTGCCCCTGCAATTGCTGCGTTATCACGGCTGCGGTATGGGCCAGCATCTCGACGACGCGCAGACGCTCGCCGTCATCGCCGCGCGGCTCAATTCCCTGGCGTATGGGTTCTCGGGCGTACGGCACGTGTTGCTTGAACGGCTTGCCGACCTGATCAATCATCGCGTGCTGCCGCGGATTCCATCGGAGGGATCGGTGGGGGCGAGCGGTGACCTGACGCCTTTGTCCTACGTGGCGGCCGCGCTGGTTGGCGAGCGCGACGTGCGGTTTCGCGACGAGTTATGCGATGCCCGCAGCGTCTGGGCCAGGCTTGGTCACACACCGCTCACGCTCGCGCCGAAAGAAGGGCTTGCGTTGATGAACGGCACGGCGGTCATGACCGGCCTCGCGTGCCTCGCGTTTGCCCGGGCCGCTCACCTGACGCGGCTCGCCGCACGCCTGACGGCGTTGTCCACCGTCGCGCTTGACGGCCGCGCCGCGCACTTCGACCCCATGCTGTTCGAAGTCAAACCGCACGCCGGGCAGGCCGAAGCCGCGGCATGGATACGCGAGGATCTCGCCGGTCGCGAGGACACGCCGGGGCATCGCCTGCAGGATCGCTATTCCATCCGCTGTGCGCCGCACGTGATCGGCGTTGCGCGCGATGCGCTGTCATGGGTGCGTCGCGATGTCGAGAACGAGCTGAACAGCGCCAACGACAATCCGCTGATCGATCCCGACGGTGAACGCGTGCTGCATGGCGGCAACTTCTACGGCGGTCATATTGCCTTCGCGATGGATTCGCTGAAAGTGGCAGTCGCGAATCTTGCCGATTTGATGGACCGCCAACTGGCGCTGCTCGTCGACGATAAATTCAGCAACGGCCTGCCGCGTAGCTTGTCGGGCGCGGCGCCTGAGCGAGCGTCGATCAATCATGGCTTCAAGGCGGTGCAGATATCGTCGTCGGCATGGACGGCGGAAGCGCTCAAGCTGACCATGCCCGCCAGCGTGTTCTCGCGATCAACCGAAGCGCATAACCAGGACAAGGTGAGCATGGGCACGATCGCCGCGCGTGATTGCCTGCGTATCCTGGAGCTGACCGAGCAAGTCGCCGCGGCGCATACGCTGGCTACCGTGCAGGCTGCGCGCTTGCGTCTGCGTTTGAACAATACGACACCCATCCCCCCTCCGTTGCACGCGTTCATGGAGAGCGTGACCGCGGGGTCCCCATTCGTCGATGAAGACCGCGCACTCGAAAGCGACCTGCGCGCGTTGACTGCGCGGATCGCGGCGTGTGACCTGGTCGAGGGTTATGGTGGAAAGGATCAGCATGAGTGAAACTGCGGTCCCCAGGGTCCTGACAGCGAGCGCGGCAGTTGAAGTGCCGTTCCACGACGTCGACGCCATGAACGTCTGCTGGCATGGCCACTACTTGAAGTACTTCGAGATCGGCCGGGCGGCGTTGCTGCGTTTGTTCGACTACGACTATCGCGAGATGCAGGCGTCGGGTTATCTCTGGCCCATCGTCGAAGTGCATCTCAAGTACGTGCGCCCGGCGACCTACGGGCAGCAGATCGAGGTGCGCGCGCAGTTGCTGGAATATGAAAACCGCCTGAAGATTGGCTATGAGATTGTCGATGCCGCTTCAGGCGAGCGGCTGACGAAGGGTTATACGATTCAGGTTGCCATCCATGCCGCGACGCAGGAATTGCAGTTCGTGTCGCCGCCCGTGATGATCGAGAAACTGGAGCGCGCATGGGCACGTTGAATTGGCGCAATGCGGTTGCGGTTTTGCTTATTGCGTTTTCCATGCCGGTGTTTGCGGCGCAGCCTGCATCGGCGAGCAGTACGGGTCTGGTTTCGCAGATAGCAGGAAATCTTGCGCGGGCGAAGGGCGTTCGCGCGCAGTTCACGCAAACCCAAACGCTGTCCGCGATGAAACAGCCGCTGGTCAGCACGGGTTCACTGGTTTTTTTCCGCGAACGAGGCGTGATCTGGCAGATCGATACCCCGTACAAGGCAACCTACGTCATCACCGATACAGGCGTGAGCGAAGTCAACGCGAACGGTCAGCGGACGAGTTCGAATAGCGGCAACGGCGTGCGCGGCGTCGCACAGGTTTCCCGGATGATGCGCGCGATGCTGGGTGGCGATCTCTCGGCGCTCTACGCACAATTCGACGTGCACGCGGACGGCACACCGGCGCAATGGCGTATGCAGCTGACGCCGAATCAACCGCAACTCGCTCAATCGATCAAGGGCCTTGAGATGAGCGGCGCAGACTACTTGCAGGCGCTGCGCATTACGCTCGCCAATGGCGACGTCACGCGCATCGACTTCGCGAACAGCGCGGCGATGAGTGAATTGCCGCCGGCCGATCGCACGCTGTTCGGAGCGCCGTAAATGCAGGTTCCGCAATCACAGGCCGCAAAACCGGCGTGGGGCATGCGCGTCGGCTGGTTGCTGCTCGCGCTCGTCGCAACGCTTTATTGCGTGTGGCGATTTGCGGGACCGTCGCCGCTGCAGACGAACCTGCTTGCGCTGTTACCCGCAACGGAAGCGGATCCTGTCGCTGAAAAAGCCGTCGATACCCTCGCGACCGCGCTGGGTGATCGTACGGTTTTCCTTGTGACGAGCAATGACGCAGCACACGCCAAAACCGCGGCGAAAGAACTTGGCGCGACGTTGTCGGCAAGCAAAGCGTTCGGCTCGGTGACCGCGGAGCTGCCGCCATTCGATCTGTCGAAGATTGCCGGGTTGTACCTGCCGTATCGATTCGGTTTGCTTGCACCCGCCGATCGCACCGCGCTCGCAGATGGCACGGTCTCCTTGCACGACACGCTCGCGCGACGCCTCTATAGCCCGCTGCGCAGCGGCCTCGCGACCCAGCTTGCGGACGATCCGTTCGGCTGGCTCGAATACTGGCTTGCGGGCTTGCCGCTGGCGACCTCGAACCTGGAGGTCGAAGACGGTTTGTTGGTGGCGCATCAAGGCAATTCGACCAGCGTTCTGGTAATGGCGACGTTGCCGGGTTCGGCGTATGAATCGAAAGTCCAGCATGCGGTCCACGAAGCCGTGGCGCACGGCGAAGCTACCCTCAGGCAAAGTTTTCCCGATGTGACCCTGGCCCGCACCGGCGCTGTTTTCTACGCAGAGGCGGCGCGTGCTGCCTCGGAGCGGGAAGTGCATCTGATTGGTGTCGCGTCGCTCTGCGGGATTGCGTTGCTGATGTTGTGGGTGTTCCGTTCGCCGCGGCTGATCCTGCTCGGCTTCGTTTCGACAGCGCTCGGCATTGTCTGCGCGCTCGCTGCCACCATGCTGATATTCGGCAAGCTGCATCTGCTGACGCTCGTATTCGGCGCGAGCCTGATCGGCGAGGCAGTCGACTATTCGATTCAGTATTTTGTTGTCTACCTCGGTGCCGGGCGCGACTGGGATGCACAGCGTGGCGTGCGCGCCGTGCGGCCCGCGCTGACGGTCGCGCTGGCGACAAGCCTGTTGGGTTACGCCATTCTCACGTGGGTGCCATTTCCCGCGCTCAAGCAGATCGCCTGCTTTGCGATCGTGGGTATCTGTACAGCGTTTGCGTCGGTGCTGTGGCTATTGCCGGCGTTGCTGGTCCGTGCGCCCAAGCGCCGTCCGCAGCGCGTATTCGCCGGCGCGGCACGTCTGCTTGGTGCATGGCGTGCAGTGATCGGCGGACGACGGGCGTGGGGCGTGGCGGCTCTTCTGCTGATTGTTGCCGTGCCGGGCTGGCTGCGGCTCACGAGCGACGACGACATCCATCTGCTGATCCAGCGCGACCCCGTGCTCATGGCGCAGGAGCAAAAGGTCCGCGACGCGGCCGGCTTCGACAACAGCACGCAGTTCTTCGTCGTGCGTGGCGAGACGCCGGAGATCGTGTTGGAGCGCGCCGAAGCGCTGGGCGCAAAACTCGACGGTTTGACGGGCGCGGCGAAGCTGAGCAGCTGGCAGTCGATAGCGTCGTTCGTCCCGTCAGCGAAGCGGCAGGACGAGGACCATACCTTGCTCGGTCAACGTGTATTCAATGATCCGTCCGCGTTGCGCGCGACACTTCTTCAAGCCGGTTTCCGCGATGAAGTCGCTGACGCGTGGCTCGCGGCCTACGCGAAGTCGGACCATGCGGTACTGAGCGTCGATAGCTGGCTTGCAGCGCCGTGGTCGCAGCCATTCCGTCACTTGTGGCTCGGAAGAGTCGACGCGGCATCAACGTCAGGCGGTTATGCCGCCGTCGTGATCCCGCAAGGCGTTACGCCGGCGAACGAGCCTGTGCTGATCTCCACGGCACACGCGTTGCCAGGCGTAAGCTTTGTCGATAAAGCCGCGAGCGTGTCGACGCTGTTGGGCGCTTATCGTGTCGACAGCGGCATCTGGCTGGCGGGCGCGCTGCTAAGCGTGCTCCTGCTCATGATGGCGCGCTACCGGCCGCTCGGCGGCATTGTCGTCACGCTGCCGGTGTTGCTGGCGGTGGGCGTGACGCTCGCCGTGTTTGGCTATGCAGGCGTGCCGTTGAATCTGTTCAACTGGCTGGCATTGATGCTCGTGCTGGGCGTGGGCGCAAACTATGCGGTATTCCTGCGCGAGGGCGCCGCGCGTGCGGACGCCGATCTCGGCGCGGTATGGACGGGCGTGCTGCTGTCGGCGGCAACGACCCTGCTTTCCTTCGGCCTGCTCGCCATGAGCGCGATGCCCGCGCTGAGGAGTTTCGGCGCGACGCTTGGGACTGGTATCGCGGTATCGGTGCTGCTTGCGCCGATCGGCATGCCATCGGAACGAAGGAGGGCCGCATGAACGGGCCGCGGGTTTATCTGCATGCGCTGGGGCTGATCAATGCGCTCGGCGATAGTTTGGACTCGATCGTGCCAGCGCTTGCGGCCGGCATTTCCCCCGGCATGGGGACGATCCATACCGGCATCGGCGATACGTTTACCGGCAGTGTTACCGTGCCGCTCGATCTCGCGCCTCCGGACTCGTTGGCGCGTTATGACTGCCGCAATAACCGCCTGCTGCTCGCTGCGCTTGCGCAGATTGCGCCGGCGGTAGAGGCCGCGCGCGAACGTTACGGTGCCCATAGGGTTGGCGTGGTGCTTGGCACGAGCACGTCGGGCATTGAAGCGGCCGAGGCCGCATTCGTGTATCAGGCGCAGGCAGGCAAGCTGCCGGTGAACTTCGACTACCGGCAGGTCGAAATTGGTACGGTGGCGCCGTTCGCCGCCGCAGCGCTTAACCTCCACGGCCCGGCATTCACGATCTCGACCGCGTGCACATCGAGCGCCAAGGCGTTCGTCTCCGCGCGTCGGCTACTCCAGTTGCATCTGTGCGATGCGGTCGTGGTCGGCGGTGTGGATTCACTGTGTGAATTGACCGTGCAAGGCTTCGCGTCGCTCGAATCGACCAGTGCGGTCCGCTCTAATCCGATGAGCCGCAATCGCTGCGGCATCAACGTGGGCGAGGGCGCGGCCGTGTTCCTGATGAGCCGCGACGAAGGCCCGGTGGTTCTCCAGGGCATCGGCGAATCAAGCGATGCGCATCACATTTCCGCACCCGATCCACAAGGTACGGGCGGTGAGATTGCATTGCGCGCAGCCCTGGCGGATGCCGGTCTTGCGCCGGCGGATATTGCTTATGTGAACCTCCATGCAACGGCGACGCGCAAGAACGACGACATGGAAGCGCACCTGATGGCGCGGGTGTTCAAGGGCGGCGTGGCGGCCAGCGGCACCAAGCCGCTGACCGGGCATCAACTTGGCGCAGCGGGCGCGACCGAGCTCGGGTTCGCGTGGCTCACGCTGGCACGCGACGGTGTCGCTCTACCGCGTCATCTGTGGGACGGCGAGGCCGACCCGGCGTTGCCGCCGCTTGATCTGGTCGAAAGCGAGCGTTATCTGCCGTGCATGGCGGGCGCGCAGTATGTGATGAGCAATTCGTTTGCGTTCGGCGGCAGCAACGTCAGCCTGATCCTCGGCCGGTGATGACGGTGACGACCCCTATGAATAACAACAGCTTTGGTTCCATTGAAACGATCTTGCCGCACCGGGGCACGATGCTGTTGCTTGACGGCGTCAGCGCCTGCACGGACGAAACCCTGAGCGCTTATGCGAGCGTGCGAGCGGATGCCTGGTACGCCGATGCCGACGGCGCAATGCCGGCGTGGATAGGCATCGAACTGATGGCGCAGGCAATTGCCGCGCACGTCGCCTTGCTCGCCATGCGCGCAGGTGGTCGGGCACGTCCCGGTGTGCTGCTCGGATCACGCCGGTATGAGGCGCATATGCCGGTGTTTGCATGCGGTGCCCGGCTGCGCATCGAAGTGAAGGAACTGCTACGCGGTGAAGAAGGCCACGGCGCGTACGAATGCTCGATCCATCACGACCGGCATCAGGATCACGGCAGCGTGTGCTGCGCCGAGGCGGTCATCAAGGTGTATCAACCGGCTGATTTTCAGTCGTTCATCCAGGGGAGTTTCGGATCATGAGCCGGCGTGTTCTTGTAACGGGCGCAAGCCGTGGCATTGGCCGCGCGATAGCGTATCAACTTGCGGCAGACGGTTTTACGGTCTCAGTGCATTGCCGCAGCGGCCGCACTGAAGCTGAAGCTGTCGCGACCGGCATTGCCGCGCAAGGCGGCACGGCACGGGTGCTGCAATTCGATGTGCGCGACCGCGCCGCATGCCGCGAAGTGCTCGAAGCCGATGTGGCCAGCTATGGCGCGTACTACGGCATCGTCTGCTGCGCGGGTGTGACGCGTGACGCGGCGTTCCCGGCGCTGACCGAAGAAGACTGGGACATCGTGATCGAAACCGGTCTCGACTCTTTTTATAACGTCGTGCATCCGCTGACCATGCCGCTCGTTCGTGCAAAGCAGGGCGGCCGCATCGTGACGATCGCCTCGGTCTCGGGTGTGATGGGCAACCGCGGCCAGGTGAACTACAGCGCGGCGAAGGCCGGGCTTATCGGCGCCACGAAGGCGCTTGCGGTCGAACTGGCGACGCGCAACATCACCGTCAATTGCGTGGCGCCAGGATTGATCGACAGCGGCATGCTTGAAAATGTACCGCTCGAACAGGCATTGAAGACGGTGCCAATGAACCGTGTCGGGCAACCGGCCGAGGTCGCGTCCGTGGTGAGTTTTCTCATGTCGGATGCGGCCTCGTACATCACGCGGCAGGTGATCGGCGTCAATGGCGGGATGATCTGATGAAGCGCGTAGTCA
>Ga0153929_1000854_pt1 | contig 11066 bp, 8 predicted proteins | sample TSNJ013MetaG_FD_104689 | JGI IMG/M metagenome (GOLD analysis project Ga0153929, IMG submission 104689) | Attine ant fungus gardens microbial communities from New Jersey, USA - TSNJ013 MetaG | ecosystem: Host-associated > Fungi > Mycelium > Unclassified | place: USA: New Jersey, Wharton State...
GCGCTCCCCTACTACAGCAATGAAGTGATCCTGATGCTGCATGCGACCACCGTCGCGTTCACTGCCACCGTGCCGGACATCCTCAAGATTGCCCGCGACGTGAATTCCGCGACTTATCAATCATTCCAGGCGTTCGGCATTGCCGCCCTGCTTTATCTGTGTATCTCGTTCGCGCTCGTGTGGCTGTTTCGCCGTGCTGAGTACCGCTGGCTCGCTTACTTGCGGCCGCAGGGTAAATAAGCCTCAAGGATCGGCACATCATGAACACAGCGGCATCCAAGCTTTTCGTCGATGACCTGCATAAGCGGTACGGCGACAACGAAGTCCTGAAGGGCGTCTCGCTAAGGGCGAAAGCCGGCGATGTAATCAGCGTCATCGGCTCGTCCGGGTCGGGCAAGAGCACGATGCTTCGCTGCATCAACTTCCTGGAGCAGCCGAACCAAGGCCGGATTTTTGTCGATGGCGAGGAAATCCGCACGCTCAAGGACAAGTACGGCGCGCTGAAAGCGGCTGAACCCAAACAGTTGCAGCGCATGCGCACGCGGCTCTCCATGGTGTTCCAGCATTTCAACCTGTGGTCGCACCTGAGCGTGCTGGAAAACGTGATGGAGGCGCCGTTGAAGGTGCTGGGATTGTCCAGGCAGGAAGCGCTCGACCGCGCGCGCGCCTATCTGGAGAAAGTGGGCCTCGCACCGCGACTGGAACAACAGTATCCGTCGCACTTGTCGGGCGGCCAGCAGCAGCGTGTGGCTATCGCACGGGCGCTGGCAATGCACCCGGACGTCATGCTCTTCGATGAACCAACCTCCGCACTTGATCCCGAACTGGTGGGCGAGGTGCTGAAGGTAATGCAGACGCTTGCCGAGGAAGGCCGCACGATGATCGTGGTGACGCACGAAATGGCGTTCGCACGCAACGTGTCGAATCACGTGGTGTTCCTCCATCAGGGACGCATAGAAGAAGAAGGACATCCCGATGCCGTTTTCGGCCATGCCCGCAGCGAACGGCTCAGGCAATTCCTGTCCGGCAGCCTGAAGTAAAACTACAGACCAGTCATGTTGCAAAACTGAAAGCGCCCCGAGGGGCGCTTTTTTAGTTTGTATATCTAAACACGCAAACGTTTTTAAGCCGCCGGCGTATAAACCTCACGCGCATCGTCCGTCAATAGAGGCAATCCATAGCGCTGAGAGTAAAAATCCATCACATCCTTACCCCATAAGGATTTGCAGCATTTTTCACCTACCTCGTGCAAACCCGCAACACACCAACCATTGCATTTTCGAGACAGAAAATGGGTTGACAACAATTTTCTTGGCGGCACAAAGGTAATTTGCTAAATTAGTAATCAAAGTACGGAAACGAAGTTCATTAAAAGTAGTTTTACTTCAAAAAGAACTGAGGAGACACCAATCCCAAGGGTTGGTTGTGATGTTGGGGGGCAGTCAACGTCCCGCCCAATGTCATGGACACCACCCCTTTGCGTGTCATCTCTCTAAATAGTTTCCGGTTCGGTGCGCTGGCGCCGAACCAATACCGCCGCACTTGGGCTTCTATTTTTTGACAGGGTTGGAGGAGATGATGAAGAAAGCTTTGCTCGCGGCTTCGCTGCTGACGGTCGGCGTTGCAGCACACGCTCAAAGTAGCGTGACGCTCTACGGCCGGCTCGACGCCGGTATCGAATACATGTCGGGCGCGCCTACAGGTGGCGCTAATGGCGTGACCACTGGCAGCGCAAATCGTTTCCGTGCGGAAAGCGGTGACTGGGGTACGAGCCTGTGGGGCTTGAAGGGCGTCGAAGACCTGGGTGGCGGCAACAAGGCCGTGTTCCAGTTGGAAGGCAGCTTCAACACCATGACGGGTCAGGGCCCGGGCAACAACGGCCTCTTCAATCGTTGGGCGACAGTCGGTATCGCCAACGACCAGTTCGGTACCTTCTTGCTGGGTCGTGAACTGTTCATCTCGAACGGCGTGTGGGACTTCGATCCGTTCGGTCAGTCGAACTGGTCGTCGGCGTCGCTGGTGCGTGGCCGCAACTGGCCGCAATCGAGCAACAACGTGTCGTGGCAATCGCCGAAGATCGCAGGCTTTGACGTCTACGGTCAGTACGCTTTCTCGAACTCGACCCACTTCAACGGCGGTCCTGGTGCGTCGCAAGGCCGCGAAGGCGGTCTGCAGGTCACCTACACCACGGCGCTGTTCCAGGTGCGCGGCTTGTACGACGAAATTCGCGATGCAGCCAACGGCCAGCTGGACAACCCGTTCACGGCTTCACGTGAGTACTTCGCCGGTGTCAACGTCTTCCTTGGTCAGTTCAAGCTCCAGGCCGTCTATCAGGCTTCGCGCACGTCGGGCATGACGAACACACCGTCGGGCACGCCGACGACGACCGATCAGGAATGGGGTGGCGTGACGTGGCAAGCTACGCCGGCTGCAGCCTTGATCGCAGCGGTCTATCACGTCAATGCGAACAACGGTGGCGGCAACGGCAACATCTACACGATCGGTGGTTCGTACAACCTGTCAAAGCGCACGCTGCTCGACATCCAGATCGCAACGGCACGTAACAGCAAGGCGGCTAATTTCGGCCTGAATGCGAACAACGCGGGTGACACGGTTTCGACCGACAACCCGCTGCCGGGTCATAGCCAGTCGGGCGTGTACGCAGGCATCCAGCACTCGTTCTAAGCCGAACGAATCAGCCGGAGCAAGTACGACAGAGAGAGAGTCATAAGGTTTTCACGCTGCTGCGAGAGGCGCGTATCGGTGCGGTGTCCGAAAGGGCATCGCACCGTTTTTTATTGTTTTTTGGCACCGGTGGACGGGTTTTGGTTGGTGATTTTGTTGTTGGATTTTTATCAGTTCTCCTTTGGACAGCCTATCGTTGTCTTCGCGTCACGCCCCCAATGCAAAAGGCCGCCGATGCGAACCTCGCATCGGCGGCCTTTAACTACATTAACTACAGCGCTCAATCCAGCGCGTCACGTCACAAGCACCTTTAATCGCGTGCTATGCCCGCCGCGCCATGGCTCAGCCAGTCAAGCACCGCGCCCGTCTCGTCGTCGCCCGCTTCCCTGACCTTCGTCATCGCTTCACTCACGTCAGCACCCGCGTCCGGCACCGCACGGCGAATGGCCACGCCAACCGCAAGGATGTCGATCATCACAAGATGCAAAATGCGCGAAATCATCGACATCTGTGATTCGCGAATCTCAATGTGATCCGTCTCCAGCGCCACCGTCGCCCGCTTGGCCAACGGCGTATTGCTCGACGTAATCGCAACCACGGTCGCGCCCTGCTGCATCGCAATCTCAAGCACACGCAACAACTCAGGCGCACGCCCCGACTTCGACACCGCTACGATCACATCGCCCTTGCCCAACAACGCCGCCGACGCCGCCTGCATGTACAGGTCGCCATAAGCAATGGTCGGGATGCCGAAACGGAAGAACTTGTAGTGCGCGTCCTGCGCCACGATATTCGAATTGCCCAGCCCGTAGAACTCGATCCGGCGCGCACCGTTGAGGATGTCAATGGCGCGTTCCACATGGTCGAAGTTCAAATGCTCGCGCAATTGCAGGATCGCCGACACAGTGTTGTCCAGCACCTTCGCGCCAAAATCCGTGGCGGTGTCGCCCAGATGAACCTGGCTGTGACTCACCGGAATCGTACCGGTCAACCCCGTCGCCAGCTTCAGCTTGAAATCGGACAACCCCTGGCAGCCCAGCGACCGGCAGAAGCGAATCACCGTCGGCTGGCTCACGTCAGCCTTGCGCGCAATGTCGATGATCGGATCATTGATGATCGAACGCGGATGGTTCAGCGCAAGATCAGCCACGCGGCGCTCGGCAGGCGTCAATGCATCGCGCATCTGGCGAATCCGCTCGAACACCGCGGACGACCCGCCATTCGCGCGGTTCGACAGCTGCTCCGACAAAATCGCCGATACCCCGAGAAATGCCGGATATTCCGCCGTGATGATGAACGTGGGCACGCTCGACAAATACTGCTGAAACCGCCCCTTCGCTTCGAACCGCTCGCGAAACGGCGACTTCGTGAACAACTCGCCCAACTTCAACACCACCCCGCCGCCGATAAAAATCCCGCCCAGCGCGCCCAGCGTCACCGCTATATTCCCGGCGAACGTGCCAAGAATGCCGCAGAAACAGTTCACTGCCTCAAGCGCAAGCGCCTCGCCGCCGTGCGCGCGCTCCGTAATGCTGGCCGATTCGAGATCGTCCGGCACGCTCACGCCATCACGTTCGGCAAGCGCCTGGTAAATCAGCAACAAACCCGGTCCCGCTGCCACACGTTCGAACGACACGTGCGAGAATTTTGTGCGCGCAAAACGCATGACCAAATCTTCGCGTTCGTTCGATGGTGCAAAAGTCGCATGGCCGCCTTCGCTGCCAAGCGCAATCCAGCGGTCGTCGGCGGGAATCAGGCCGGACACGCCCAGGCCCGTACCCGGCCCGAGCAAGCCAATCACGCTGTTCTGGCGGCGCGAACCACCACCCACCTGCACTCGCTGGGCATCGGTCAGGCCGGGCAACGCCATTGCAAGCGCGGTGAAGTCATTCACGACCAGAAGCGTGTCGAAGCCCAGCGCGCGGCGCGTGGCCTCGATCGAAAAGCTCCAGTCGTGGTTCGTCATGGAGACGTGATCGCCGTCCACCGGATTCGCAATCGCCACGGCCGCGTGGTTGACGCGGCTCACCTTGATGTCCTTCAGATACTGCTGCATTGCCTCGGCAATGCCCGGATAGTCACGGCCCGGATACACGCGTATTTCGCCAATCACGCCCGGCGCCGTCTCGAGAGCAAATCGCGCGTTCGTGCCGACAACATCGGCCAGAAGCCTGGGTCCGTCGGCGTGCTGACTTCCGGCCGCAACCGTTACGGCCTTACTTTGCACACCAGTAGACATCGAGCCTGACTCCCTGAGCATTAGCCAACGTCGAGATGGCGTTTTTTTGCGGTGCGGCAAGCGCAGCATTGAGTACGTCCAGCTTCTTCTGCCCGCTAATGAACAGATAGAGCTGCTTGACGCCCTTGAGCGCTGACATGGACAACGAAACACGCGCGTGCGGCGCGCTGCCCGGATGAACCGAGATGAACCGGTCAGCCGTCGATATGGCAAACGCCCACTCGGGCGCATCGGCGAAAATGGACGCCGTATGGCCGTCCTCACCCATGCCGAGCACGGCAACATCGGGCACCCGGCGCTGTGCATCGGCGTTCAGGTCCGCAATGTGTGCGTCCAGCGGACGCGCGATGTCCACCAGCGGCAGGAAATGCGCGCCGCTCGCTGCGTTCTGCAGCAGCGTTTCGCGCACCAGGCGCGCATTGCTTGCGCCGTCCGTCTCCGCCACCCAGCGGTCATCGACCAGGGTGACGTCGATATGCGCCCAGTCAAGCGCACGGGTCGACAGGGTTTGCAAGAACGGCTTCGGGCTCGTGCCGCCGGATACGGCAAGCGTTGCGTGTTGGGTGGGATTTCCAGCCACAGCGGCGTCAGCCGACGCCGCTCCGCGAGCCGCGAGCGTTGCAGTAAGCGCGTCGCCTACCGCTTCTGCCAATGCGTCGGATTGGGCGCCTGGCTCATCAAAAGTATGAAGCTCGATCACTGCTCCTCCATGCTGCCTTGTTTTGGTTTCATTTCGCCCGTTGCGACGACGCTCGAACCACTGCTTGAACCCGTTCTCGCGTCGCGCAACAGGATTTGTCTCGGCTTTAATTGCAACATGTCTACAGCACGTACGTCCTGAACACGTTCCACCGACCCATTACAACGGTCTCAATACCAGTTTCAATTCTCTTCTTCCAGCCAGCACGTTCCGTGCTGCGCCAGCATCGCGCTTGCAGCCGCCGGTCCCCAGGTGCCCGAAGCATAGGGCTTCGGCGGCTTCGGCGACGCCGCCCATTCGTCCAGGATCGGTTCCACATAACGCCACGCCGCTTCCTGCTCGTCACGCCGCACGAACAACGCGAGCCGTCCATTGATCACGTCAAGCAGCAGGCGCTGATACGCCTCCATCTGCCCTTCCTTGAAAAACTTGTCGAAGGCGAGATCCAGGTGGACGCTCGCGAGGTTCATGCCCTCGCCGGGCTGTTTTGCAAGGCAATACAACCGGATGGTTTCGTTCGGCTGCAAGCGGATCACCAACCGGTTCGCTCCCGCGCGCAACGCGTTCGCACCGAGCGCCGAATGCGGCACGGGGCGGAAGTTCACAACAATCTCCGCCGTCCGGTCCGCCAGCCGCTTGCCTGTACGCAGGAAAAACGGCACGCCGGCCCAGCGCCAGTTTTCGATTTCCACCTTCAACGCAACGAACGTCTCTGTGTGGCTATCCGGGCGCACGCCCTTTTCGGTGGCGTACGCCGGCACCGACGTTCCCTTGATCACGCCCGCATGATATTGCCCACGCACCGCGACCTTGCTGATGTCGCGCGGATCGACGGGCTTGAGCGCGCGCAGCACCCGCAGCTTTTCGTCGCGCACGGAATCGGAATCCATGGAATGCGGCGGTTCCATCGTCACGATGGAAAGCAGTTGCAGCAAGTGGTTCTGCACCATGTCGCGCAAGGCGCCGGTGTTGTCGTAGAAATCACCGCGCGCTTCCACGCCCAGTTCTTCCGCAATCGTGATCTGGATGCTCTCCACCCATTCGCGGCGCCACAGCGGTTCGAACAATGCATTGCCGAAGCGCAGCGCGAGCAGGTTCTGCACCGGCTCCTTACCCAGATAGTGGTCGATCCGGTAGATCTGCTCTTCCGCGAAGATTTCGCCAACCGCGTCATTAATCGCCTGCGACGACTTCAGATCGTAGCCCAGCGGCTTTTCCAGCACGATCCGCGCGTTTTCGTTCAGGCCGACATCGGCGAGCGCACGGCAAATGGGCACGAACAGCGACGGACCCGTAGCCAGGTAAAACACGCGCGTGCCGCCGAGTTCGTTCACCGCGTCGCGCAGCAGCTTGAAATCTTCCGGCTTGCCGAGGTCGAGGCGAACGTACACGAAGCGCGCAAGGAAACCCTTCCACACGCTTTCGTCGACGCCATTCTTCGACACGTGCGGCTTGACGTGTTCATCGACCCATTTCAAATACGCGTCGCGATCTTCGGCGGCGCGCGCCACCGCGACGATCTTGCCGCCTTCAGCGAGCATTCCGCCACGGTGCGCTTCGAACAGCGCCGGCAGGATCTTGCGCATCGAAAGATCGCCTGTTCCGCCGAACAGAACAAAGGTGAAATTCGAGTCGTTTTGCATGTGTCTCCGCTGGGGTTCAGTAGGACCGTAGTCCAATAAAATTTTTTTTGACACTGAATTGTAGTTTAACTACAATTCAAATCAAGGGGTAACGTGATCCCGGAAAAAAACACTTAGTCAACCAGAACATGCGTGTTTTCCCGGAGATTCTCGTCTAGTTGCATGGTAATTGACCTGCGCCGAAGACGCTTTTGCCAGATAGGCAACGGCGCGGCAAGGGAAAAAAGCTGCGTTGATGCAAAACCCCGGACGCACGCCGCGCTGGCCGAAGCCAGTGTGAACGGGCAAAAATCAAAAGAGGAGACACAAGTTGCGATTCGACACACTCATCTCTTGAGAGCCGTGCGGCCGTGGTTCGGTCTGCCGGCCAAGCTGGCGCGCCCAGGGTTTCTTGCCCTGGACAACGCCAGCCTTATCTCGCCGACACCGCCGATACCGGCCACTTCTGTTTGTTCATGTTCCAGCCATCGCTTCCTGGCGGCATCAGGGGCCAATCGTTTTTTGTTCAGGTGTTCGGAGGAGATAAACAATGAAATTTCGCAAGCTCATCGGCGCGCTCGGCGCCGCAGGTCTGTTGTGCGGTGTGTCGGCGCAGGCGGTTCAGGCTGCTGAATCCCTGTCAGTACTGCACTGGTGGACTTCCGGTGGTGAGTCGAAGGCCGTTGGCGTGTTGAAAGACGACATGACCAAGCAGGGCTACACCTGGAAGGACTTCGCCGTTGCAGGCGGTGCGGGCGCGGCGGCCATGACGGCGCTCAAGACCCAGGTCATCTCGGGCAACGCGCCGTCGGCTGCACAGATCAAGGGTCCGCTGATCCAGGAATGGGCTGAACAAGGCGTACTCGTGCCGATCGATTCGGTTGCCGGCGACTGGAAGAAGAACCTGCCGCCCGAAATCGACAAGATCATGCACGCCGATGGCCACTACGTTGCCGCACCGTTCTCGGTGCACCGCGTGAACTGGCTGTGGATCAACAAGGCAGCACTGGACAAGGCAGGCGGCAAGGTTCCGACCACGTGGCCGGAATTCTTCGACCTGGCTGACAAGATGAAGGCCCAGGGCATCATTCCGGTGGCAGCAGGCGGCCAGCCGTGGCAAGACCTGACCTTGTGGGAAGACGTCGTGCTGTCGCAAGGCGCGGACTTCTACAAGAAGGCGATTGTCGACCTGGACCAGAAGACGCTGACGTCGGACCAGATGGTTGGCGTGTTCGACACGGTGCGCAAGATCGAGACGTACTTCGATAACGGCCGCACCGGCCGCGACTGGAACCTGGCTACCGCCATGGTCATCAACGGCAAGGCCGGCATGCAGTTCATGGGCGACTGGGCCAAGGGCGAGTTCGCAGGCGCGAACAAGACCGCCGGCTCGGACTATGTCTGCGCACCGGTGCCGGGCACCGCCAAGCAGTACACGTTCAACGTCGACTCGTTCGTGTTCTTCCAGCAGAAGGGCTCGAAGGAAGCGTCGCCGGGACAACTGGCGCTCGCCAAGACCATCATGTCGCCTGCGTTCCAGGAACAGTTCAGCCTGTACAAGGGCTCGATCCCGGTTCGCCTGGGTGTCTCGATGGCCAAGTTCGACGCGTGCGGCAAGCAGTCGTACGCTGATGAACAAACGGCCATCAAGGCAGGCGGTTATGTGCCGTCGCTGGCTCACGGCATGGCGCAAGGCGACGCAACGGCAGGCGCGATTACCGACGTCGTGACGAAGTTTATGAACTCGACGCAGGATTCGAAGAGCGCAGTGCAAGCGCTCGCGAATGCCGCCAAGACGAAGTGAGCGAAATGAACGCGAAGTAAGCGTTTGATTCGGCAACACCGGGCGCGCGGCTTCTTCAACCGGCCGCGCGCCCGGGCAAACCCCAAGCATGAGTTGGCGTAAAAACTGCTGTATCCCTGTTCCGGCCTGAGACTCTTGCCGGCAAATTTTCAGGAGTCGAGAAGTGGCTGCCTCCCCTAGCGGTATCGCGAGCAAGACGTCGCGCACCCCGCCCCGCCGCACGTCGCCTCTGGCGGCGCTTGCCGATGCATACATTCCGAAGCTCGTACTCGCGCCAAGCGTGCTGATTGCACTGGTATTCGTGTACGGCTTTATCCTGATCACCGGCTGGCTTTCGCTGACGAATTCGCGATTGATGCCGCGCTATGAATTCACCGGCTTCCAGCGCTACACCGAGCTGTTCTCAAACGACGTCTGGTGGACGTCCGCGGCGAACCTTGGCTGGTTCGGCATTCCGTTCATCGCGATCTGCGTTGGGCTCGGACTGTTCCTCGCCATCCTGCTCGATCAAAAGATCCGCAACGAAGGCGCATTGCGCGCGATTTTCCTGTATCCGATGGCGCTGTCGTTCATCGTGACGGGTACAGCGTGGCAATGGATCCTGAATCCGGGCCTCGGGCTGGAAAAGATCTTCCACGACTGGGGCTGGACAAGCTTTTCGTTCGACTGGCTCGGTAACCCCGACAAGGCAATCTTCTGCGTCGTGATTGCGGCCGTATGGCAATCAACGGGTTTCGTGATGGCCTTGTTCCTCGCCGGTTTGCGCGGCGTGGATGCGGAAATCTTCAAGGCCGCGCAGATGGACGGTGCATCCTTGCCCAGGATCTATCGCAGTATCGTGATCCCGAGCATGCGGCCGGTGTTCTTCTCCGTGCTGCTGATCCTCTGCCACATCACCATCAAGACCTTCGACCTCGTGGTTGCGTTGACCGCGGGTGGTCCGGGCACGTCGTCGTCGCTGCCGGCCATGTTCATGTACACGTTTTCGTTCAATCGCGGGCAACTGGGCCTGGGCGCCGCTTCGTCGATGATGATGCTCGCCACCGTCGTCGCCGTGCTAGTGCCGCTCATGTATCTGGAATCGAGGAGCACGCGCAATGGAATCTAAGATGACGATCAGCCGCGCCGTCATCTATGCGGCGCTGATCCTCTTTGCCCTGTATTTCCTGTTCCCGATCTACGTGATGCTCTCGACGTCCTTCAAGGACCTCGACCAGTTGCGCACCGGCAACCTGCTCACTCCTCCGACGCACTTCACGTTCGCGCCCTGGGTCAAGGCGTGGTCGCAGTCGTGTACCGGCGTGCGCTGCGACGGCATGGAACCGTTCTTCATGAACTCCGTGCGCATGGTGATCCCGGCAGTGCTGCTCTCGTCGATAATCGGCGCATTCAACGGTTACGTGCTCACGCACTGGCGCTTCCGTGGCGCCGACGCCGTGTTCACCATGTTGCTGGTCGGCTGCTTCATTCCCTTCCAGGCCATCCTTCTGCCGATGGCGCGCTTGCAAGGCATGCTGGGACTCGCCAACACCACGACCGGTCTTGTGCTTGTGCACGTGGTCTACGGTATTGCGTTCACCACCATGTTCTTCCGCAACTTCTACGTGAGCATTCCGGCGGAACTGGTGAAGGCGGCGCGTATTGACGGTGCGGGTTTCTTCACCATCTTCACGAAGATCCTGCTGCCGGTGTCCCTCCCCATTTTCATGGTGTGCCTGATCTGGCAATTCACGCAGATCTGGAACGACTTCCTGTTCGGTATCGTGTTCTCCGGCGTCGATTCAATGCCGATCACCGTCGCCCTGAACAACCTGGTCAATACATCGACGGGCGTGAAGGAATACAACGTCGACATGGCCGCCGCAATCATTGCCGCCCTGCCGACCTTGCTCGTCTACATGGTCGCCGGCCGGTTCTTCGTGCGTGGCCTGACGGCGGGGGCGGTGAAGGGCTGAAGTCCGGGGCTGAATTCCTGCGCGGCGCCTTCAGTTGCTGAATGGCGCTCGCGGTAGAAGA
>Ga0153929_1000855_pt1 | contig 11065 bp, 9 predicted proteins | sample TSNJ013MetaG_FD_104689 | JGI IMG/M metagenome (GOLD analysis project Ga0153929, IMG submission 104689) | Attine ant fungus gardens microbial communities from New Jersey, USA - TSNJ013 MetaG | ecosystem: Host-associated > Fungi > Mycelium > Unclassified | place: USA: New Jersey, Wharton State...
AAGGTGTCCCTTTGGCTCGGGCACAGCGATCTAGCGACCACTGAAATCTACACTCGCGTTGATCCAACTGAGAAGCTCGAAGCCCTCAACGCGATCGTCCCACCGCATTTGCGCAGGGGTTCGTTTCGGCCGTCCGATAAGGTAATCGCTATGCTTAGGGCCAAGCTTTAATGGAGAGTTAAACGGGCGCGGAGTCCGCTCCGTGCTCGCTCCGGGGCGTCTTCTCCCCATAGGAAAAAACTTCCCATAAGGCAGGAGTTGTAGGCGACCTCGATCTGTGCGCAGCCGGAACAGCGCAATACGTGTCCTCCCAGCGCCGCGCTGCGGCACTGTTCGATGGCTGACATGACCTTCAGCTGCCCCAGGCTCAGCGACACCGTGCGTCGCCATACTGGGCCCTGGGCGCGGAAGATGTCCGCGACCTCCAGCATGGGGTACTACACTGGGCCGCGTTACTCGGAGGGCAGACGCTCCAGTGGACTGATGACTTCGCGCAGCAGGTCGGTGGCCACCTGCGCGTACAGCGCGGTGGTCTCCAGCTTCTTGTGCCCGAGCAGTACCTGGATCACGCGGATGTCGACCTTCTGTTCGAGCAGGTGCGTCGCGAAACTGTGGCGCAGCGTATGCATGGACACGCGCTTGTCGATCTGGGCCGCCTCGGCGGCGGCATGAATGGCACGGTTCAGTTGATGCGTGCTGAGCGGATCGACGGGATCCAGCCCGGGGAAGAGCCAACCGCCGTCGAGCATCCTGCCCTGGGCACGGGCCACGCGCCACCAGACCCGCAGGCGTTCAAGCAGCACCGGCGAGAGCAGCGCGTAGCGGTCGCGGCGGCCCTTGCCCTGTTCGATGCGCAGGGTCATACGCTGGCTATCGACATCGCCGACCTTCAGCGCTACCACTTCGCCGGCGCGCAGTCCGGCGCCATAGGCGACCGACAGCGCGGTCTGGTGCTTCAGGTTGCCCGTTGCGGCGATGAGCCGTCGTACCTCATCGGGGCTGAGGACGACGGGCAGTGTGCGGGGCACGCGCACGGGCTGCATTCGCGCCATCCGTTCGGGCTCGTGGAGCGTGACTTCGAAGAAGAACTTCAGTCCGGTGATCGCGGCGTTCAGCGAGACCGGTGATGTGCCGTGATCGACCAGATGCAACTGGTAGCTTCGCAGATCCTCGATGGTGGCGGTATCGGGCGAGCGCCCGAGAAACCGGGCAAACTCGCGCACGATGCGCAGATAGGTGGCTTGCGTCTTGGGAGAGAGCTGGCGCATGTGCATGTCGTCAATCATGCGCTGACGCAGCGGGCTGACACTCGGTTGAGAGGTCATGATTCGGCTCCTGCTGGAGAACGAGGCGGATTGCCTCATTCGCCAACATACGGAACCGCGCAGCAAACCCCTCACAAACCACCGCGCTTAGCCGGAGCCCCCTACCGCGCGAGCGGTTTCGTCCCTCGGCCACGAGCGGCCATTCGCCAGCGGCCGCTTTCCGGCAGGCATCCTCTTCACGTCGGTCGGAACTGCATACATGGATGCCATGTGGTTCCGTTGGTCGGAACGCAGTTCCTAACGACGCATGGATTGCCCGGGGCGGCAGCCCGTGCGACAATTCGTTCTCGAATACCGCGAAAAACGGCCGTCTGATTGTTTTGCTCTTGAGCTTCGCTATCGGATAGCCGCGTACACGTCACCCAAGCTTCTTCGAGCAAGGTCGGCCAGCGTTTCCCCCGACATATGTCGGACTTCCTATGAACTCTCGCGCGCCCGCGCGCATGTTCGTAGTTGCCGGAACGCGCCATGAAAAGCCACCTCGACTCCTTGTATCCTTCGATTCATCCCCGCATCGCCATCATCGGCGCCGGACTTGGCGGATTGACGCTGGCACGTGTCCTGCACGTCAACGGCATCCCCGCGACAATCTACGAAGCCGAAGCATCGCCCGATGCGCGAGCGCAGGGCGGCTTGCTGGACATCCACGAATACAACGGCCAGATTGGGCTGAAGGCCGCTGGTCTGCACGAGGAGTTCCTCGGCCTCGCACTCCCAGGCGAAGATGCCAAGCGTGTCGTCAACAGACACGGCGACGTCCTGCTCGACAAGCCCGGCTCGGGTAGTACAACCAAGCCTGAGGTCGACCGGGGCGCGCTACGTCGTCTCTTGATCGAGTCCCTGCCTGCAGACGCCATCCGGTGGGGCTGCAAGCTCGCACAGGCGAACCGCCTCGCCGACGGGCAGCACCACCTGGTATTTGCCGACGGCTCGACGACGACAGATCTGCTGGTTGGGGCCGACGGAGCCTGGTCAAGAGTTCGTCCGCTTGTTTCTACTGCAAAGCCAGCGTACATCGGCACGACCTTCGTGGAGATCAGTCTCTTTGACGGCGATATCCGACACGCAGCCAGCGCGAAGGCAATCGGCAGCGGCACGCTGATGGCGGTCGAGCCGGGCAAAGGCATTCTGGCGCACCGTTACGCGAACGGCACGCTGCACACCTACGTCGCGTTGAACAGGTCTGAAGCGTGGATCGGCGCCATCGACTTCAGTCAGCCCGCGGCCGCATTGAAACACCTCGCAAATGAGTTCGAGGGTTGGGCCACCCAACTCCGGGCATTGATCACCGATAGCGACACTGCGCCCGTCGTGAGGCCCATTCATGCCCTGCCGGTCGACCACCGTTGGGAACGCGTTCCCGGCGTTACTCTCGTGGGCGATGCTGCTCATCTGATGTCGCCGTTCGCGGGCGAGGGAGCCAATCTCGCTATTTTTGATGGCGCCGAACTCGGCCAAGCGCTGCGCGACCATCCTGGGGACATAGAGTCTGCGCTGGCAACGTATGAACGGGCGCTCTTTCCTCGCAGCGCCGCCTTCGCTGATCAGACGGCTCAGAATCATCGGCGCTTCTTCGGCAACGGCGCTCCTCAAAGCGTGGTGGAGATGCTCTCTGCACGCTAGCCGCATGCCGGGCGGCTGGTCCGGCATAAAGGAGTTGTGCAACTCATCCTTGGTTGAATTCGCTTCTTTGGTGGATCGGGCCAATATCTGCACTTCAGCGAAACCCGTGACGAGTCGGCAGTAACACCAGTCGGCAATGGGACTGAACGTCCGGTTTCCGGCGGTCAACCCCGCCCCCGCGGAAGACCGCACTGTGTCGGGAATGTGAGTTCGCTGATGCAGGAAGCTGCCGTCCGACTGCTCGATGCCGCCACTGTCAGCAATCCGCCACATTGCTGACGTAGAACCCGACCCGCCCCAATGTCGGCAAAGGCCGAAGGGTAGCCATCCAATGGACGGTCCGCACAAAAACTTCGGGGAGCAACTATTGGCGATTGCAACCGATGATTCAAGATCCGCCCAAAAATTCCATCTCACACACAATCACGCATCCCCAAACGGATTCCCCTTTTTCGTCGCTGGCGTTTGCGTCTTCGTCGCCAAATGGTTCTGCAACCAGAACATCGCTTTGTTCAGCCCAAGCGCGTGCCAATCCTGGCCCATTTCGCAGATGAACACTCGATCATCGGCTGCCGTTGCACGCGAAAACGAACCGGCCAGTTCCTTGGCATTTCGATCCGTGTTCAGCACGAGGAACGCGCCCATTTGATGCAGGTGCAAGAACTCGTAGTCGTCACCTGACACTTGCGCGGCGATGTCTTTGATCTGCGCGTGCTGCTGTGTCGGAGTACCGATAAATATGCTGACCAGATACGTCACCTTCTTGTTGATGTTCATGTTCTTCCGCCGTGCCGTAGTTGAGTGGATCGAGAACTTTGATTGTCACACAACGGGAAGCTGTATCTCTCCGAGACGTTAAGCGAACATCGGCGAGAAAGTTGCCCATGCAAGCACAACCGCAATTTCCGCGGCACAACAAGCTCACCAAGTAGCGACCAACCCGCTGCGAGATTCAGCTTCATCGCCCATCGCAACGCGTCGCGAAACGGATGCGGTCCACATCCGCAGCCCAACGAGCAAGACGCCAAAGCACCCCAACCAACCACCCCAAAAACAAAAAAACTGGCGAGCCACCCACTCTCGCCAGTCTATCCACCCCACCGGGCCATCAAATCATACTAATACTACTTACTATGCCCCGCATCCAACGGCTTATGCTGCTCCGCTCCTGACCCGGGAAAGAACGTATCCCAAACGGCCCTAACCCCTTCCGCAGCAGTCGCTTCAGCATCAATAGTCTCCGCACCCTCAACCTTACTGGGGTCGCCAGAAAGGCCGCGCCAGTGAGTGAAGATGAGCATCGGTTTTTCGGTCCATCCGTCCGTACCAAACTTCGCGAATGCGGTTTCGCCGCTCGCGAGTTGCACCTCGTACCATCCGTCGCGCACTGGCGTGTAGTCGCTCAACGGAAACCATGCAGTCGGATCGAGTTTCACAAGCTCCCCCATAGATCATCAGGACATTGCTGTCGGTATAAGGATTGCGCATATCACGTGCCTGACATCGGGACCCAAGCGCCCCAATTCATCGTCACATTCGTCAAGCAAACCTAAGAGTCAGAATACGCCAGGGTAAAAAGACACAGCAAAATCTCCCTGCTCGCTGCAAGCCATCGGCGCAGCCGAAATGGTCCGGCAAACTGCGCAATAACCTCCACCACCTGCAAGCATCACTCGCACAACAACAGTGCATCCATGCGTTACCCCACGTATCTCATCAAATTGACATACTCTGTCTGTATAAGCGTCCGTTCACCCTGCTGCATGCACCAAATGCGGCAAATAAATGAAGTAATCGCCACATAACCACGGCGTAATTCCACGTACAAACCCTCAATAGGGCAAATCCGGTTGATTCTTGGTTTCTGTTTATTGATAATGCCTAAACACAATGCCGCGCCAGACCAACTGGTGCGCTGAGAGAGTAGTGAGTCGTCAACTTGGGGGGAATCAGTCATGCAATACGCTGAGATCGCTTACGAGAATGTCGTCTTGATTCCGCTGGCCGCGTACGACGATGGCTTGTACGCAGCCATGCTGATCGTCAGGGAGGTTGATGGTCTGCAGCGCGCGACTGGCGTGCTGGGACATTTCCCGTGCCCTGTCGATGCCCGTAAGTTTGCCCTTGCGTACGGCATGGCGGAGATTGATCAACGTCGGCATTCACCGCACCAGCGAATCATGCAGCAGTCTTTCGATCAGGCCGCATAAACCGGGTCTTCCAGAATCGAAAGCGAAACAGAAGTTGTTTTGAAACAAACCGTATACCGTATAGGTATGGATAAAATACGCCCGCCAAAAAGCGGGCGTGTTGCACTTCGCATTCGCTTATTAGCGATGCAAACCGTCGCGTTAAATCAATTAATTAAACGCTGTTTTTCCAACCCAATCGACAGCCGCATCGAATAAAGCAATACCCGGCGATGACAGATTGGTGAACGTCTCGTTACTCAGGAAAAACATCACGCGGCGCGCGGGAGCAAGCGCCTCGTAGTCCATCGTCGCGCCTTTTTCGTAGGCGAAGATGGCGGCTTTCTCCGGCTGTCCATAAAGCGTCGCAATGATCGTCGCGCCCAGGCCCGGTTTGCCCCAACTCATTGGCGCCTGCTTGCCATACACGTTCACAACGCCCGCAGGCAATCCGGCGGCTATCGGATGCGGCGCGTTGACGAGCCACAGGTAACGTTCTTTCGGCGCCTCGCCGAAATCGACGTCATGGCGTTTGCCGGTCATCGCGAAGTCATCGAGGAGATCGTTTTCCCAGGTGAGGAGCGGCACGGGCAACGCGCGCCAGCCGCTCGGCACGTCCTTCGATGAAACCGTCGACGAGATGATGACGAGATCCACGTCGCCCACCGAGTCCGGCGCCTGCGCCTGATCCACCATCCGAACCGAATACCCGCGCGCCTCAAGATGAGCCGCGGCCTTCTGGTCGACACCAAGATTCGGCCCGTTCATCTGCACGACCATCACCACCTTCCGACCTGCGCCAGAGCCGCTGCGAGCGGCCTGAACAGAAGCCGGATCCGCAGCCGAAGCAAAAGGCATCGTCGACATCAGCACGACCCCCAACGCCGGTGCGAGCAACATCGCCCGACGACGCGCCATCTGAACACCATCTACACCCCGCCACCGTTTCAAAATCTTCATCGTCATTCCCGGAAAACCCTCATCGATCGAATCAAACCCGCGCTCAAAACTCCAGCGTCGTGAGCAAGGAAACCTGCCGCGCGTCGCCCACGGACACGAAGTATTTGTTCACGCTCGACGGGTAGTAGGTCTTGTTGAAGAGGTTCTTGACGTTGAGCTGGAACGAGAGCCTGCGGCCGCCCAGCTTCGTGTCATAGGTGGCGAAGGCATCCGCGACGGTATAAGCCGGCAGCGTGAAGCTGTTGGCCGAATCGCCGGGCCGCCGGCCTACGTAATGCGCGCCTGCGCCCAGACGGAATTCATCGCCGCCGAAGATCGCGCCGAAGTCGTACACGGCCGCCAGCGACGCCGTATGCGCCGCCACGTTCCAAAGCTGGTTGCCGGCGTAGAGCGGATCCTCCGTGGTCTTTGCATCGATATACGCATAGCTCGCAATCACGCTCCAGTGCTGGCCGATCTGACCCGCCACGTCCAGCTCCACCCCCCGCGAGCGCGCCTTGCCCGACGTGCGCCAGTCGGTGAGCTTGGTCGTGTCGTTGTACTGCGATACAAGCACATTCGATTTATTGATATTGAACAGCGCCAGCGTCCCGGTCAGCCCGCCCGGCATGGCGACCTTGGTTCCCACTTCCCACGACGTCGCCTCTTCCGGCAACACGGAAGAATCGATCACTACGCCGGAACTCAGCGGTGCAATGGTCGACGTCGGCTTGAGCGACTTCGTATAACTTCCGTACAGCGAAACCGTATCCGTCCACTTGTAAACCACACCCGCACGCGGCAGCCATTTCGTTCCGTCTATATCCGTATTCGCCTTGAACGGCCGGCCCTTTCCGGCAATCTGGTTGTACGAAAGAAAGCGCGCGCCGCCCACGAGAATCCACTTGTCGGTCAGGTGAAAGCTGTCCTGGAAGAAGAGGGATGTGTCGTGCAGCGTGTCAGTTTGATCGCTGTCGCTGGCGGAGATGGTGCTCGACGGACTCTCCAGCCCGTACACCGGATTCAGGTAGTTGAAGGGGTATTGGGTCGCCTGCCGAAGCAGATCGCGACGATAAATCCGCCGATATTCATCGTCCACGCCCACCTGCAGGTCGTTACGAAAACCGCCGACGGTGAAGTGGCCATCCACGTAAGCAATACCGTAGCTGTCGGTGCTGAGCGCGCCGTGCGTGGCGTCGTTGCTGCGGGATAGCACGCCCGTGGTGCTGTTGATGCCCTGCACGCGCAACTGGTTGGCGTCGTAGGTTTCGCGGTTGTAGCTGTAGCCCACGTGCGCTTTCCAGTCGGCGTTGATCTGGTGATCGACCGAAAGCTGCGCGAGATGCGACTCGCCGGCCATCTGGTTGAACGGCTCGTCAAGGCGCTCGCGGCTGGAAATGGCGAGGGGTTCGTTGGTCTTTGGATCGAGCGCGGTGCCGCGGTCGAACGGATACAGGAACTTGCGATATTCATACGACACAACGACTTGCGTATCGCGTCCGTACCACGCAACCGAGGGCGCCACCATCGTCTCGCGATGTTCGCCGAAGTTGCGCCAATATTGCTCGTTGACCTGATCGACAACAAGCCGGTAAGCCAGACCCGAATCGCCGATAGGACCCGTCGTGTCCAGCGTCCCGCCCGCACCGTTGCGGCCGTGGCCGTAGGTCGAACCCGACATCGAGATCGCGTGATACGGCGTAAGCAGCGGCAGTTTGCTGACCACGTTGACCACGCCGCCCGGGTCCATGATCCCGTAGAGCAGGGAGGTCGGACCCTTGAGCACTTCGACGCTATCGGCGGAGGCGGTGAGCGAGCGTCCTTGCACGATCGGCATGCCGTTGCGCATGATCGAGCCATCGCGGTTGCCGCCGAAACCGCGCTTGAGCAACGTGTCCTGCGTACCGGCCAGCGTATTGCCCTGCACGATGCCGCTGATGTTCGCGAGCGCGTCGTCGAGATTGCGCGGCCGCTGGTCGTGCAGCACTTGCGATGGCACGACGTTGACCACTTGCGGCGTATCGATCAACGGAGTGTCCGAGCGCATCACGACCGCTTCTTTCGGCAACTGATACCCGGCGGTATGAAGGGCGCTCGCGTTCACTGCAACGGGCGGCAGGGTCATGCCCTCGGAAGCGGTTGCACCGGCCACTTCCACAAGCGTGTAACCGCCATTGGCCTGCTGCACTGAAGCAACGCCCGTCCCATGCAGGATTTGCGCGAATGCCTGAGGGACGTCGTATTCGCCACGCAGGCCCGCGCTCTGGCGGTTGGCCGTGATCGCGCTTGGGAAGGACAACAGAATGCCGGCTTCGCGGCCGAAGCGGTTGAGCGTGGCTTCCAGCGGCCCCGGCGGAATGTCGTAGGTCCTGCGTTGCGGTGTTTGCGTAGCGCCGCCAACGTCGGCCGCCATCGCCAGATTGAACGGCACGCCGGCCGCAATCAGCGTGGCTGTCATCACGCGCACAAGCCGGCGCGCCGGTCCGGCTTTCCTCGTTTTGATACGACGGCAGAAGCCGGCCTTTCGATACTGTCCCATGTTCAACGCTCGCAGGAAGATAGACGATGTAGTGCTCTCATCTCCCTTGTCCCGCGAGAATCGAAAACAGCTCAACGCAGCTCAAAATTTTTTATCGATGCCTTGAATCATGACTGCGCATCACGACCGCGCGGGTTGCACCGTGACCCAATACCGCGTGACGAATTCGAGCTGGACGGGCAGGGTGCTGTCGAGCGTTTCCAGTACGCGGTCGGTATCGGCGAGAGGGAAGGTTCCCGATAAACGCAGGTCCGCAATCTCCGGCGCGCAACGCACCACTCCCCGCCGATAACGACTCAACTCCGCGACAAAATCGCCCAGCCGCATGCTGCTCGCGACGATCAAACCATCGGTCCACGCTGCATCGTTTTCGGTGATCGTGTCGACAGGACCTACACCGATACGCGTGAAGCCCGCGCGTTGCCCGGCGCGCAGCACAGTCGCGCGGTGCGCCGCATTGGCTGGCTCGATCCGCACGGCGCCATCGAAGACATCCAGGCGGCTCGCGTCCGTCTGCTGCCGCGCGGCGAAACGCGTGCCGAGCGGTTGCAACGTGCCTTGTGCCGTCTCGACCACGAACGGGCGTGGCGTCGGGCCATCCGCGTGGCCGGTGACGACCATGATCTCGCCGCTCAGCAGGCGCAGGCGGCGTTCGGTGCTGCTGTAGCTGACATTCATGGCGCTATCGGCGTTCATGGTTACCACGGTGCCGTCACCGAGCGACAGCGTGCGCCGCTCGCCCACTGCTGTTCGTTCGTCCGCGGTCCACGCGCGCCACGGCACGCGCTCTTCCGCTATCCACGCGCCGCTGCCGGCGAACAGCAGCACCGCCAGCGCCTTGACGCTCGCACGTCGCCCGGCTGAGCGCGGCGGCATCAGGGCGGCGCGTGCGACGTTCGCGCCGATTGCATCGCTTAAACCGTGAAAGCGGCTGCTGGCGGACTGGATATGCCGCCATGCGCGCTCATGATCGGCATGCGCGGCGAGCCAGCGCTCGAAGGCGTTGCGCTGCGACTCGGTGGTGTCTCCTGATTGCAGCTCCATCCACCATTCGACGGCGCTGCGCGCGATCTCCGGCGCAATATCGGGGCGTGCGTTTGCGTTCAAGCGCGTCATTCCATCGCCAACGCGAAGAAACACTGCACACCGGCACGCACCAGATGACGCTTGACGGTGGATATCGATATCTTGAGTTGCGTGGCAATGTCGGCGTGGCTCGCGCCGTCGAGCTGGGCGAGCAGGAATGCGCGTTTGACGGCGACGGGCAGGCCGCTCAACTGGGCATCGATTTCGCAGAGGGTTTCGAGCAGCATCGCCCGTTCTTCCGGCGATGAAACCAGCGCTTCGGGCCTGTGCGCCAGCGCTTCAAGATAAGCGCGCTCGATCTGCTCGCGCCGCCAGTGATTGAACAGTACGCGTTGCGCGACGGTGGTCAAGAATGCCCGCGGCTCGTCGAGCGCGAGCGGTTCGTCGCGTGCCAGCAGACGCACGAAGGTGTCGTGTGCAAGGTCTGCCGCGCGATGCGCGCAGCCGAGCTTCTTGCGCAGCCACGCTTGCAGCCAGCCGTGATGATTGCTGTAGAGCGTCTGCACGTCGCCATGCAGAGGCGATTTGTTTGCCGGCACGCTTGCCTGCCCCGACCAGTCGCCTGGCGCCAAAAATCGTAAATGAGAATGATTCGCGATAATAGCATGAGGATTTTCTTATGTTCGATTCGTCTTTCAGCGCTTTTACAGCTTGCTTGTCGTGATGGCCGGGGCCGTCTAGTCTTTCTGACCCGCCCCGGCGCGTAGTTCTTCCCCCAGGAATTCCACGAACGTCCGCAGCTTCGCGGACAACTGATGCCGCTCCAGATAGATCGCGTGGATATCCGCATTCGGCAGCGCCCAGTCGTTTAGCAGCACGACCAGCTTGCCGTCGCGCACCAGCGCCTCGGTTTCCCATTGCGAGCGCACGGCAATGCCGCGTCCATCCAGCGCCCATTGCAGCACCGCAGTCCCGTCATTGCTGCTGAGCGGGCCGTCGACCTTGACGGTCTCCACCTTTTTGCCGCGCGTGAAATGCCAGGCCCCATAGGCGGATTCGTTCTCGCGCAGCACGAGGCACGCGTGCCGCGTCAGGTCGTGAGGCATGGCGGGCAGTCCGTATTTCTCCACATATCCCGGCGCTGCACACACAATCCGCCGGTTCCTGAGCAGCAGACGCGCGTTGATGCGGGCGTCGGGGACATCGCCGAAACGAATGCCCAGGTCGAACCCTTCCTCCTGCAGATTCACCGGCCGGTCCGACAGATGAAGCTGGATCTTGATTGCCGGATAGCGCTCGATGAACTTCGACACCGCCGGTGAAATCCGGCTGCGCCCAAATCCAAACGATGCATTCACGCGCAGCAAACCCGTCGGCTCCGCCCGGCTCTTCGTGACGAGTTGTTCCAGTTCGGCGAGCTCGTC
>Ga0153929_1000856_pt1 | contig 11063 bp, 13 predicted proteins | sample TSNJ013MetaG_FD_104689 | JGI IMG/M metagenome (GOLD analysis project Ga0153929, IMG submission 104689) | Attine ant fungus gardens microbial communities from New Jersey, USA - TSNJ013 MetaG | ecosystem: Host-associated > Fungi > Mycelium > Unclassified | place: USA: New Jersey, Wharton State...
CCAGGGTTTCCCTAGTTCTCCCTCATTGTACATGGATTACGGTCGGGAAACTCGAGACCTTACAGTTCGTGGAGAACATTTTGGGTGAGCTGGGGTCTCAGTCTCTCCTTTAATTGTTAATTTTAGTTCTAGCTGGTTGTTACTCCATGGCTGGTATTCTTGTCTGTGATCCTTGAAGTGCTACTGGTGGGCAAGATTCAATACCAGCTGGATCTTACCAGAAGTATTAAATAGAAATAGCTCATCTTCCCAGGGAAACGACTGAATCGCGTAGAACGAGCGGGGAATAATTTCTACTGTCATTTAGGAGATAACATACCGTGAGTGAACTCAGAACCACGTACCATGATCTCTTTCCCTAAGAACTAAAACAAATGACTGCAGGGACATTGTATCCGCTGCTCTAGTTATAGTAAACATGGTCATTCTTGTTCCCCTTGAGGGTACAGAACTGTTATTCTTTTCATGAACTATTAATCACAATATTTCTCCATAGTTTGGACTGGTTACATTATGTATCGGCACTGGGACGTTTTCAGACGCCTCACACGAACAGATCGTCAATTATTCTTGACTGTATACCTCCGTTTGTTTTTCTCCACCATTGCCGCAGTGATAGCTTTTGCGTGAGCTATGTTTTTCCTGCAAACAGTGGAAAGTTTGTGAAACTCGTTTATAGGTTATCTACGCTGGCCTTTGTGTTTCCAACACCGGATGAAACAAGCCTCATTTATCCAATTTGTAGGAGTTTTGGATTCTCTATACCTCCGGAACCATAATTAACAAAAATCTAGTGCCAATATTCATCGCCATTGCATTTGGCACTCAAAAGGTATTCGTTGAATACTATTTTAATTTTGCCGAAACAATATTTTGCCAGGATTTGATGAGAGCCTGGATATCCTGGTTGCCTCACAGACCATATGGGTCTATCACGTTTACCCATACTGGCAGTGGTAGCACCACTCGTGGTGGTACGCTCTCAACTAATGTATACACATCACAGGGTGTAGTTACAGACAGCAGTGCAACGGCAACAGTATCTGAGGCCCAATCTCAGCTTCAGAAACCGGTGGTGATCACTGGGGTGCCTTTAGAAAGGCTTGCTGCCGGGTCATTGAGGCCTGAGGTACCTGGCGTGATAGGGAAACTTTGTATCGTTCCACCCCACATTGAACATACCGTGCATTTTGAGCTGCAGGAAAGATCACAAAGTCAAGCCTCTGCGCTCGAGCAGCGATTAGGAGTGGGGACATAACCATATGCACAAGACCAATTCCCGGACAGTGCACAATTGACGCGCGGTGTTATGGTTGTTGTGAAAAACAGGACTACTCCGTATTTTATTTTCTCTCTTTTCTGAGTGATGTATCTTGATTTAAATGTTGCAGCTTACGATCTTGAGACCTTTGCTAGGCTCTCATTGATGTTCGTTGACCAATTGTATAATACCACTACACAAGGTCATATCCATGTTATTAATACACGCCGTACTGTGCTGGTGACTCAATACTTCTATCAAGCTTATGCATGAAGGTTCTGTTAAATAAAAGATACAATAAAGTAGATTCTCAGTGAAATATTTGCTCCATTGTAAGTAGACAATACAGAAAATTTTCAATAATTTTCCTACTTTGTTGTCATTGTTGATGCTCACTGTAGAATCCTACAACTTTCCATTCACATGTACTGACTGGATTTTATACTTGGTGAGCAAGCCACCATTTGTCTGCACTGCTCTTGCTCACTCTAGGTTTCTTTCTATCCAAAAAATTCCTCTAGACTCACTTACTTTTAATCTTCAGAGCACTATATGAGCAGGTTGTCATGTAAAGGTACAGACTTAGGAGAGAAGTTCTGACCCCAACAATGAGTGCTGAAAGGGAAAAACTCAATAGAGTCCCCCATTGCATTGGCTATCTACTTATACAAATATCCCATGGTCTGTGTGCCTAGTTCCCACACTCATATGACCTTTTACTAATCTACTATACAGATCTTATTCTTATGTAACTTCTTCCCATGCTATTTATAGTCCATTGTATCTCTTGATGTTTCCCACTAACTACTTGAATGTATGAGAAATTCCTTCCTCCTGGGGCATCTCATAACATGTCATGAGTTGCCTCGACCATGACTAATATAAAGCAACATGATTAATAAGAGAGTTGAATAAGTTGTTGGGGATCAAGAGCAAAATGTTGACAGTGTTCCACCCTCAAATGGATAGACAGATGGTGTTATGACCTAGCAAAACAGCTAAGTCAATATTTATTTTTATTTTATTTTTCTTTTCTTTTAGTTTTCAGAGATCAGATATGTGGGATAGCTGGATAAAAAGAAATGCATGGGACATTATAAATAACTATAAATAGTGGAAAATGTATAAGTAGTGTACAGTAATTGAATGAGAGCTCTAATGAGTTCTCCTTGTAAACTCAGACTAGGAGGAGGACCTAAGTCAGTATGACCTAATCCTTATAGATGGAGAGGGTCAACCAAGAACTTGAACAATACCTAAGGATGTTCATAGACTATAGACAAGAGCAGTGACCATATCACAAATGGTCACTTACTGATTTGTGATTGGGTGTCTTGATAGAAGAAAGGCTTAAAAATGCAAAGCAAGACTAGTGACAAAAGATGTTGTTAAGTCTGAGGTCTAATCCTCAGACAAGGAGTCTTTATATACAGAAATGTGATGGTCTATGCTCCAAGACAGACTATCATATGCTACTACCCATTGTTCTACATATAGTAGTGTCTTTTTACTACAGGAATAGATAACATAACTATATCAGGGCTGTCCTTTGTCCTATTCAAGGACAGATGAGTTATCTATGGATAATCAATAGTGTCATGTGCAAATATTAAGGACCTTCTATCTCCTCAAATATGTAATGTCTCGAGGTCATTTTGGGGTTGATCTGAGTGGAATGAAGAGTACTTTCAGTGCTCCAAGAAGCAAAGCATAGATCATAGCAGTTCCTGAGATATTGGCAATTTACTGTAGTTTTATCTACTGATTGCCTAATAGCTTGGTGAATACTGATCGCATTGAGAGGCCCTGGGCATCGTTCGAAAGGTCTTCTTGAGAGCTCTTGAACACCTTTGAGACCGTGGGAATTGATGGAGAATTGATAGAGATATGGTCCAAATAAAGTTTGTAACAGGCCAGACTGGTATGAAGACATTACCCTTCAAAGCAAATTATAGGCAAGATCCTAGGATGGGGTTTGAAATAAGAAGGATGAAGGGGCAGAGAAGTTTGTGATGAAGATGAAAGAAATACAGAAGAAAGCAAAAGCAGCACTAGAAAAAGCACAGAAAGATATAAAAAAGTATATAGACAGAAAGAGAGCAGAGGCTAACAAATACAAAGTAGAGGATTTAGTGATGTTGAGCACAAAGGACTTAAAGTACTAGATGGTGGGAAGATGAATGGAAAAGTTGACTAAGAGATTTGTAGGCCCCTACAGGATTAAGAAGATTGTATCACCAAATGCAGTAGAATTAGAACTACCTAGCATAATAAGAATACATTTGGTAGTTAATATTAGTAGAATATGAAAGTATGCAGGGCAAGTAGAGAAACAGAGAAAGGAGCAACTAGCTCTAGTGACTATTGAGGGCGATATAGTACCTTAGCCAAGATGACTTAAATACCCTCCAAGTCCAAGTTAACAAGAAGAACTTGATGGAGTTCTCATTTATTCATTGTATACTACTTATATATTTATTGCTTGGTTTGTGTACCTATCTCCCATGATCATATGATCTTCTAGAATGTTCTATCACATGACATGTCACATGTTATCTTATCATAATGTCTGTCACCTTTGTGACCTGTCACATTATGTCACAACCTACTTAGGTGAGAAAAGAAAATAGAAGATGACTTAGGCATTTTGACCAAGTTATGACATCACCTCCCTCTCAAGATTCCTCATCCCAAGGACTTATAATTTGTCATATGGGTCTTGTAGGTTTCCTATCTCATTGTCATCTTCTTCCATCCACTCTCTAAGTCCCGACTCTTCTTGCTTGATTTCTTCTTCTTCCTTAATAGTTTCCATCATTCTTCATTCTTCTTTCCATCTTCTCTAATTTTTCTTAAGTTTTCCCCAGTATTCTTTGTTGTATTTCTTATCTAACCACCCAAATAGCTTTCTTGCCATAAACCTCCCAGGTAATTCTCCTCTTGCAAATATTCCTTTATTCTCTGCTCTTTTCTGCCTTCTAACCTCTTTTATATCTCTATGATATTCTCTTTCAAACTCTTTAACTGCCTCCTTTGCATTTCCCAAGTTCTCTCTTCCTTCCCAAGTATCTGATTCCACTGTAAACCCTCTCCACCATACTAAGTACTTGTCTTTTCCTTTAATCCACTGCTTATTCAATATCTTCTCTACTTCCCACTCTTTCTCTCCCTCAATAACTACTGGAGTAGGTTGCTCCTTTCTCTGCTCTTCCATTTGTCCTACATATTTTCGTATTCTACTAACATTGACTACTGGGTGTATCTTTACTATACTAGGTAGCTGTAGTTCTACTATATTTGGTGATATTATTTTCTTAATTTTATAAGGGCCCACGAATCTCTTTGTCAACTTCTCTGTTTGTCTTCCTAGCATCTGGTACTTCAGATCTTTGGTACTTAGCATTACTAAGTCCTCTACTTTATATTTGTCAACCTCTGCTCTCTTCTTATCCATATATTTCTTCATTTCCTTTTGTGCTTTCCCTAATGCTGCCTTTGCCTCCTCCTGAATTCCTTTCATCTTTTCTACAAATTTATGTGCTCTCTCATATTTCCCCTTCTTTCTTATCTCAAACCCCATCCTAGGATCTTGCCCATAATTTGCTTTAAAGGGCAATGTCTTAGTACTAGAGTATACCTTATTATTATAGGCAAACTCTGCTGTTCCCAGCCAATCTGGCTATTACTTCTGTCTATGATCTATAAACATTTGCAAGTATTGCTCTAGCTCTTGGTTCACCCTCTCTATTTGTCCATCTGTTTGAGGGTAGAACGCCATCGACATTTTGCTTTTGATCCCTAGCATCTTGTTCAACTCTCTCATTATTCCTGCCATGAATTGTAGTCCTCTGTCAAATATGATACTTTCAGGTAGACCATGCAATTTCCATATATTATCTCTAAACAACCTTGCTAGTCCTTCTGCCATTGTCCTTTCTGTAGTTGGTATAAAGTGTATGATCTTGGTTAACTGGTCCACTACTACTAGAATAGAGTCATATCCCTGAGCTAGTAGTAATTTAGTTATGAAGTCTACTGAAATATGTGTCCAAGGTTTCTCTGGAATAGAATTTGGCATTAACTTACCAGCTGGTTACTCTGTGTGGTTTTTATTCTGCTGACAGGTGTCATATCCCTTTATATATCATTTCATCTCCTTGGTAACTCCTGGCCACCAGAAATTTCTAGTGACCAGTTCTACTATCTTCCACTGACCTCCATGTCCTCCTATAGGCATATCATGATGTAGCCTAACTATTTCTGCCCTTAGCTTCTCATCTTTAGGTATGTATATCTTTTCCTCTTTATATATGATTCCTTCCTCTTCTTTCTACTCTTCATCTCTCAATACTTTTACTCCCACTCATTTCATCTCTTTGACTGCTTTTATCACCTCATTGTCTCTATGTAGTAACTTAGCCTGAGATGACTTAGCTACTCTTCAAGTCTAAGTTGACAAGGAAAACTCAATAGAGTTCCCATTTATTTCTTGTACACTACTTATACAAATTTTACTTGGTCTGTGCACCTATCTTCCATGATCACATGACATTCTATAAATATTCTACCATGTGACCTGTCACACCATCACACCTATTTTTAGAAAAGAGAAGAAAAAGAAAAAGAAATAATGACTTAGGTGTTTCAAGTCATAACACTCTAGCCTTTGACTCTCTTACTTTTTCTAACAAATCTACTCCTTCTACTATAACTTCCATCATCTCTGCTCTTCTAACTTTCAGCCACTCTGGTTTCACCAACACTTCATTCTCATTATCTCTCTCTACTCCTATTTCCCAATCTGGTCTTCTGCTCAGGCTATTCACCTTCCCTATTTTACTTCCTAGGATATGTTTGAGCATAAAGTCAAATCTCGGTAGATATAGTACCCATCTAGCTTGTCTTTGATTTAACTTTTGTGTCTTTATGAAATATTCAAGATTTTTGTGGTCTGTCCAGATCTCAAACTTTGTCATTATTCTTTCCAGGAAGTGCTTCCATGCTTCTAAACCTCTGACTACTGCTAACATCTCCTTGTTATATATCTTGTAATTTCTTTCTATGTCACTTAGAGATTTTGAGATGAAAGCAACTAGTCTCTACAGTTTGTCTGGGCATTTCATTGATAATACCCCTCTAGTAGCATAGTTTGATGCATCTACTTCTACCCTGAACTCCTTATCTAAGTCAGGGACTACTAGTACTAGCCTATTTGTAAAAATCCTTTTGAGCTTGTCAAAGGCTTGCTCCTGCTCTTCTCCCTACTTCCACTTCACATCTTTCCTTGTAAGCACATTTATTGGTCTGGCTACCTTTGCAAAGTCCTTAATGAATCTTCTATAATATTTTGCAAGATCCAAAAATTTCCTAACATCCTTGACATTTTTTGGTGTTGGCCAACTTAGTACTCTATCCACCTTCTCTTTTTCTATCTCTATGCCATTAGGTCCTATTACTACTTCTAGGAACCTAACCCTTCTCACTTTCCACACACACTTCTTTGGCTTGATGTACAAGCTGTTCTCTTCTAATCTCTTCAACACCTCTTCTACTATTTCATTATGTCCTTCCTCTATCTCTGCTCCTACTAACACATTGTCCACAAATGCTGCCACTTTGCTTTCATTTATCAGATCCCTCAGGATCTTATTCATCATTGCCTGGAATGTAGCAAATGAATTCATTATCCCAAAGAACATTACTGTAGACTCAAATGATCCCACATGTGTTGTGAATGCTCTTTTCTACTCATCTTCTTCCTTAATCCTCACATTATTGAACCCCTACCATAGATCTATTTTTGTAAACACTTTCTTACTTCCTATTGTATCAATAAGGCCAGTAATCAAAGGCAATGGGTAGTTATTCTTTATTGTCTGATTGTTTAGACTATGGTAGTTCATTACTATCCTCTTGCTTCTATCCTTTTTGCCCACAAAGAATACTGGTAACATTTGAGAGGATTTTGATAGTCTAATATACCTCTTTCTCAGCTGGTCATTTATGAAGCTCTGGACCTCTTCCCTTTCATTCTTGGACAATGAGTAGATCCTTCTCTTCTTGGGCTTGAATGTCTCCTTGAGATCTATGGCATGATCCCAAACCTTCCTTGTAGGCATTCTCTCTGACTTTACCTTCCCAAATACTTTTCTCCACCTCAAGAATTTCTTTGGTACCATCTTCTCTATCTTTCTATGATCTACCTCAACTTCGTCCTCTCTTCTCTAGTCTTTCTTGTCATCTACTGCCCATTTGACCATTTTTCCCTCTTCTATTGTTATCACTTGTTTTTCTCTTTTTACTTCTTTCTTTTCTCTTATCTTGCTATTTCTTCTACACAATGGTGGGTATCTTGTTATCTTTACTTCTCTAGTTTCCCAATTAATTTCCAGGTTATGGGCTTGTAGCCATGGCATGCCCAATATAACATCTACTATTCCTAATTCACATACATCCATTTTAACTCTCTCTACATGTTCTTCGTAATATACATTGGCTTCCATCTCATGTGTTATTGCTCCTCTGCTATTATTACTTCCATTTACATTTCTTACTTTTAACGGCTTCTCCAATTTATCTAGCTTAAACCCTTCTCTGGCTACCAATCATTTGCTCATAAACAGCTCTGTTGCTCTACTATCCAGTAAAGCTTTTATTGCTACCCCTTCATGTGTATCTATCTTTTCTAGCCCTATGTTGAGCCAGATCTCCCTTAGTGGTTTAAACATCCTTCTTACTTCTCTCTCACCCCTCTCTCTTGCTGTGCCTTTCAGAGTTTCACTCTGCATGCTGCTCTCATCCAGTTCCACCATGGCACCTTCTTCTCTGTTCCACATTCTGGACATAGTATCTCTCTTATCTCTTCTTCACTTATTTTTTCATCTACTACTGTATCTTTTCTTCTACACTTTGTACACTTTACTTTTGTTTCTTTGCCTGCTTCTCCTTCTGCATTTCTCCACCTCCATCCTTCTATATAGTCTTTGCACCACATATTCTTTAACTAGGCTTCAGAAAGGAACTCTTGTCCTTGGTTTTCCTACATCTTTGTCCCCTTATACTTGCATCCTCCACACTCTATGTATGTCATTACCTCCCATTTAGTGCTCCACCCTCTCTTCTCTGGTGCTGCACTTCTTGGGGGCATACCCTGTGCATTGCTATATTCCTGCACCTTTTTCCATAAGAGATGCACCAACCTCTTTCCTTGTTGCACCTTTTGTGGCCTTGCCACATGTGCTGCTTCTTCCTCTCCTCTCCTCTGTTTCTCTACTTCAACCTTTAGACACTCCTATTTGAAGTGCCCTACCTCCCAATACTTGAAACACCTTACTCCCTCTTCTACCTCCTGCCACCTTACTTTCACTTCTCCTTTCATTCCACACTGCATTACACTGCTTGCTAATACTTCAAACTTATTTTGGGGAATTGGTTTCCTCTTTTCTTCTCTCTTCTTGTTCCTGTAGTTATGGGCCAGGTGCCTGAACTTCTTACACCCCCAACACTTCCTTCCTTCTCTTCTTTTTAATTCTACTCTTAACTTGGCAAGGGCTTTCTTTTGGTTGAGCATTCTGCTCATAAGTTGATTATATTGTTAGAGAGACATTGTGCTATGTCTCCTTGATAGTTTGACTCAAGTAATTTACTACTAGACTTGTTGGGGTGCTCAAGTCTTCACCCAGCCAAGTATCCTATTGTCTTACTAACTACTGCCTTAATCAAAGATATGTACAATCACTCCTAAGAAGGAGATCCCTACTCTAGCAATGTCTTCTTAAGGGGTCAACATTATTCCTCTGCATGTACAGCTCACAATGGGACTTTAGCATGAGTTTCTACTAGTGAAAAGGTACAAGTATACTAAGAACAACACCACCCAAAGGTAAGGTCAGGTCTTGGAGATGGCACCTGGGTATGGGGCTGTTCCTCTACCATTTATTCCTAACTAATAGACAAGTCCCCTTGAGTCTAGGGCCCAACTATAAGGAAATAGACCAGTAATCACAATGATCACCAGTCAAGAGCGATATGAGAGTAAGAGATAGCGGAGCTCTGTAGTGAGCAGTGCCTGGAATATGGAATCAAGTTCTAGTGTAAGAACTTAGTCTGAGATGACTTAATTCCACTCCTTATTTGAGTTGACAAGAAGAACTCGATAGAGTTCTTATTTATTCAAGTATATTATTTATACAAATTCTACTTGGTCTGTGCACCTATCTCCCACAATCACATGACCTTCTAGAATGTTCCATCATGTGACATGTGACATGTTACCTTATCATAATGTCTGTTACCTTTGTGACCCATCATACTATATCACAATCTACTTAGATAAGAAAAGAAAATAGAAAAGAAAATAGAAAATGACTTAGGTATTTTGGCCAAGTCATGACAATAACAGGCAAAGAGGAATGGAAAGTTGAAAAGATACTAAATAAGTGATGGGTCAGGGGGAAAGATAAGTACCTGGTATAGTAGAAAGGCTTTACAGCAGAGTCAAATACTTGAAAAGAAAGAGAGAATTTAGGAAACACAAAAAAAGCAGTTAAAGAGTTTGAGAAGAGATATGTAAGAACTTAGCCTAAGATGACTCAATCCTACTCCTAGTCTAAGCTAACAAGAAGAACTCAATAGAGTTTCCATTTATTTTTTGTACACTACTTATACATTTACTACTTGGTCTGTGCACTTATCTCCCAAGATCACATGACCTTCTAGAATATTCCATTATGTGACATGTGACATGTGACATTACATTATTGTTACTCTTGTTACTCCTGTCACACTATATCATACTATGTCACAACTTACTTAGGTAAGAAAAGAAAAGAAAAAAAAATAGAAGTAAATAACTTAGGCATTTTGGCCAAGTCATAATAGGATATGGAAAATATTAGAAGACAAGAGAGGAAAGAAAATAAGAGAATATTCACAAGAGGCAAACTACCAGGAAGATTTATGACAGGAAAGTTGTTTGGGTGGACTGATAAAAGGTATAGCAAAGAATACTAGGCAAGACTAGAGAGAAATTGAAGAAGATAGAAAGAAGAATGAGTAAGAGGAAAAGAGACAATAAAGATGATCAAGGAAGAAGAAGAAGAATTTGAGCAAGAGAAATTTGTAAGACCTTAGATATCATACCTTAGACCTCCTCCTAGTCCAAGTTGACAAGGAAAACTTGTTAGAGTTCCCATTCAATTACTATATACTACTTATATACATTTTACTATTTATTACTATTTGTAATGTCCTATGTGTTTTTTTCCATCTCACTATCCCATATATTCAATCTTTAGAAAACTAAAAGAAAAGAAAAGAAAAATAAATATTGACTTAGCCATTTGGCCAAGTCATGTCAAAAAGAAAAGAAAAAGAAAAAGAAAAAAAATATTGACTTAGCTGTTTTGCCAAGTTATAACATCACCTCTCTCTCAAGGTTCCTTGTTCCAAGGATTTTTCTTCACAACTTATCATATGGGCCTTATAGGTTTTTTATCTCATTATTTTCTTTAGTTCATTCCCTAATTCCTAATTTTGTCATGGCTTGGCAGCTAAGTCAATATTTCTTTTTCTTTTTCTTTTCTTTTCTTTTTTTGACATGACTCAGCCAAATGGCTAAGTCAATATTTATTTGTCTTTTCTTTTCTTTTAGTTTTCTAAAGATTGGATATATAGAATAGTGAGGTAGAAAGAAACACATGGGACATTACAAATAATGGTAAATAGTAAAATGTGTATAAGTAGTATACAGTAATTGAATGGGAACTCTAACAAGTTCTCCTTGTCAACTTAGACTAGAAGG
>Ga0153929_1000866_pt1 | contig 11004 bp, 10 predicted proteins | sample TSNJ013MetaG_FD_104689 | JGI IMG/M metagenome (GOLD analysis project Ga0153929, IMG submission 104689) | Attine ant fungus gardens microbial communities from New Jersey, USA - TSNJ013 MetaG | ecosystem: Host-associated > Fungi > Mycelium > Unclassified | place: USA: New Jersey, Wharton State...
AGGGGATCAACCGCGTTCATACGCCCATGTGCCCTCGGTACCCAAAGCACGGACGAAGGAGTCTCGGCCAGTTCCGGCGAGCCATTCGCGAACGGACTGCATCGCAGGATTGATTTCCCGCAGCGCGTCCAGGTCGGCATGCCCCGCAAGCGGCCCTTCATCAAGCAGAGCGGTGAGCTTGGCGAGGAAAGGGCTGGCCTCCAGCACCTCGTCTGTGAACCGCGAATACGCAATCGGGCGTCCTGCCGCTTGGCTGAACAGGGCCTCGAGCTCCTTGCCGGTCACTGTATCACTGGCGATCTCAAAGGTCCGGCCGCCGAAGCGGTTCGGGTCTGCAAATATCGGTTCGACAAACTTGCCGATGTCCTCCACAGCCAGAAGCTGGATGGATTGTTCGGGGTGCATGAAAAAGTTGAAGCGCCCCTCGTCAAGTCCGAAGCCCGGCATTACCAGCATATCGATAAAGGCCACCGGGCGAATGATCGTCGCCTTAATCGGCAGCCTGCGAATATGCGCTTCTATACGCATCTTGCTATCGAAGTGACCCATTCCAGTAGGCCTGTCGCTGACCGCGCCCCCCGAACTGTAGACGAGATGAGTCACGCCGCATGCAACAGCAAGGTCCGCGATCGCGATGCCGAAGCGCACTTCCTCGTCGTCCGTCACTTCACCGCTAGGCGAACTCTGCTGAACGCTGAATACGCCATAAGCACCGCGCATCGCCGTTTGGATTGCATTGGTGTCGGCATAGCTGCCCTGGACAAGCTCAGCACCCGCGTCACGAAGCGTGAATGCCTTCGCTGAGGTGGGATCGCGCACCAGCGCCCTCACCTGCCACCCCGAGTTGAGAAGCGCTTTCGCAACGGATCCACCTTGTTGACCCGTTGCGCCGAAGACCACGATCGGTGGCTTGCTATTCAACATCAAATTCCTCCTGTCCATTCATATGAGTTACTAATATATACTCATGTGGAACATGCCGGAAGACGGCACATTTTTTAACCTCAGGCACAGGGATGATACTGTTGAAACACTCCATCCACGGGCGGCCCTACGAGCAGACAAAAGACGGTCCGCGCTTCCAGTCCTGCGCTCCTCATGGTGTGCTCTCCCGGCTTGGCGACAAATGGACGATCCTCGTGATGTCGCATCTCGCCATCGCCCACGGACATCGTCTCCGCTTCTCCGAGCTCAAGCACGGCATTGATGGAATTACCCAACGCATGCTCACGCTGACGCTCCGCAATCTGGAGCGCGATGGGCTTCTGACACGGCACTACTTCCCGGAAGTGCCGCCACGCGTCGAATATGAACTGACCAACATGGGTGCCAGCATGTTACCTGCCCTTGAAGGCTTTACGTCATGGATCCGCGAGAACTGGCCTCACATGGAGCAGTGCCGGCGGGAGTACGACGAGGCGCAGGGATAATCGCAGCCCACACCTTGGTCGCTCCAGAACCGCAACTGACGGATATTTGTATCGCGTTGCTTCGAAACGGACTGCCGGTGAAGTTTCGCTTGCGGGCACGATTCAGTTCGCGGGAGCACCAACGCGAACGACAGGTCTCTGGATTAATCATCAGTTGGCTGAGTGACAAAGATTGGTGCGAGATGAGACCGTCATGTTGGCTTCACATCGCGACGCCGACAACATCCACATTGCTGCAGATTTCAGCCACTCAATGATAGATAGTCGACCGACCGCTTAGGCCGAGCAGCGGCCGGTTGGATCGCTAGATTGCACGACAACGTGCTGCGTCGACTTGAAGGCAGCCTCATTCACAATCGAACTCCCGCATCCGCTTCAGCTCAGATCGGATTCGGCAAGTCCCCTGCGAGCAGTAACTGGGGCACCTGACTGAAGCTGTACTGGCCACTAGCCGCATCGAGGTCGAACACCCAGACCACATCGAAGCGGTCACCCGGCCAGCTTTGCGGAGCGGTCGTGTTGCCGAGAATCGCATTGGCGATTAGCGGAATGTGCTTGTGCTCCCAGCCCACGAGCACCACACCGTCGCACGCCTCTGCCGCGACGACCAGTTGAATCTCATCCCCAACCTTGTACGTTGAATCGGTCGTGAGATCCAACTTTTGAGCGACGATGCTCACCGTCTCGATAGGACGCTGGCTCTTGCGCCCTTCTTCGTCTGCCGATGCAAACACGTATTGCGGCACCGCGAGGCCGGGGCTTTGCAATGGCCCTCGTGCTGGCGCAAGGAGAACGGCCAGCGCACCGGCACGCGCCCATCCGGCAACCAGCAACGATTCCCCATTCTCCACGCCCTCATTCGTCACGCCGTATGGCGGCAATCTCCCTTGCGGCTTTTCGCCGTGGCGAATGACCATGATTTTCTGTGCGCGCGCCATGATTCTCTCCAACGGGGTTGAGGCAACTTGTCTTATCTGTCACGCCCTTCCTATCGACGCTCCTACACTCTACTTCAATGCACGGGCCGCTCATTTCTTCGGCGTAACGCCGCTCATGCCTGATCAACCATTGCTTGCGGGCAACTGCGCCACCGTGCTGCCCCTAGGCATATCTCCGATCATCGCTAGTAGACGCCATCGCAACGGCCAGAAGAGTGCCGAACACCTATTCAACGAATGAGAACTGCTTTTGCTCACTATCCGGAACAGTCAGGTGCAACACTTCGCCGTCTGTTGGAATACGTAACCGCGAATCGACGCCCGCCTCCCTTGCGGCACGAGCTAATGCAAAGCGTGTGACCGGGCAGTGGCTAAGCGCTTCCAAATGATTTGCAACGACGGTGCCAGATGCCACGCGAGCGAGTTCGATGACATCGTCAATGCCCATGATGATGTCGCTCCCTATATCGAATCGTGCGCCTCCCGCGGGCACTACGCAGATTTCTGGACGATGGCGCGCAACAAACTCCCGGACAATTGGCGTGAGTACCGTATCGCCGCTCAGGTAGAGACTGGGCTCGTCCGGTGCCTCGATCAGATAACCGACCCCATGCATGTTCAAGGAACTAACTACGCTGACGCCCCTGGAGTACAGACAACGAAGTTCACGGCAGCAATCGCCATGTCACGGCTCCGTGAGGCAATCGATCAATGTCTGATGTTCGGGATAGTCTGGCGCAGCGGCCGGCCAGGTGATCCAATAGCCGCTTTCCATCCCGAGCGCATTTTTTGTCAGGCGCATAAGGCTACCCGCCTGGAGGGCGATTCGGCATAGCGGAAGTGAGCCGAGCATCCAATACCGAGCGGGCGGATTGTTGCTTATGTTCGAACCTGGCGGCAAAGATCTCGTTTTCCCTAATACGCAATTCATAAAATCGGTCGATATCTGGAATGAGACTAAAACAATTACAGAGAGGACCACCGTGGCGGAGCCCGTGGAAAAGCTGGACATCCATGTCCTGGACGTCATGCCGGCGGCCGGGCAAGCGGACGAGCGTCCCACGGTATCGGTTGAGGACTCCAACCCCGCGTCTATCCCTGTTGTGCTACTCGTCGACGACGAGCCGAGTGTCTTGTCGGCCCTCAAGCGTTTACTCAGGCCGACTCGTTACCTGATACTCACGGCGGAAAGCGGCGCGGCAGCGCTGGACCTGCTTGCGTCGGCCAAGGTTGATCTGATCGTCTCGGACATGCGAATGCCCTATATGAGCGGAGCCGAATTCCTCGCTCACGCCCAAGCGCTCTATCCGGATACGACGCGCATTCTGTTGACAGGTTATTCAGAAATTGAATCGGTTGTCCGCGCTATCAACGAAGGCGGCGTCTACCGATATCTGAACAAACCATGGGACGACCAGGACTTGCTCCTGACGGTCGCGCAGGCACTCGAGCAACAAAGACTCCTCAAGGAAACCAAGCGACTGACTGCGCTGGCACACAAACAGAACGACGAACTGCGGCATTTCAATGCCGAACTTGAGACGCAAGTACTCTCTCGCACAGAGGAAATCCGTCAGACCGTCATGTTTCTCGAAGATGCACAACACGATTTGAAGCGCAATTTCTCGACGATGGTGCAGGTCTGCGCGAGCATGATCGAACTACGCTGCGGGGTGCTCGGTGGTCAATCACTGCGTATTGGTGAAGTGGGCCGGCGTCTCGCGCTGTCGTTCAATATGAGCGGCTTGCAGGCGCAGGATGTGTTCTTCGCGGGCCTGCTGCATGGCATTGGCAAGTTGTCGCTGCCCGACGAACTGCTGCGAAAATCGCTCGATCGTCTTTCGCCCGAAGAGATCCAGTTTTTCTACCAGCATCCGCTGCGCGCGCAAATGGTTTTGACACCGGTCGCACAGTTGGACCACGTCGCGCACATTATCCGGCACCAGTACGAGCGCTTCAATGGTCGAGGCACGCCAGATGGTTTATCAGGCTCGGACATTCCGTTCGGAACCCGAATTTTGGCCGTCGCCCGCGACTTCGAGGGTCTGCGCAGTGGCGGAATTGTGAAGCAAGCCATCTCGCTCGAGCAGACGATCGTGATGCTCAAGTCGCAGGCTGGAACACGTTACGATCCGCAGATTGTCGATCGCTTCGTGGAGTTGATGAAGGACCCGCTCGCGTTGGGCTCGGAGACCCCCGTCACGCAGATCGACGTATCGCACCTCCGGGAAGGCATGCGTCTCGCCGACGACCTGCGCACCAGCCGAGGTGTGCTGCTGCTCGCTAAAGACGGTGTAGTTTCCGCTCATCAAATAGAGCAGGTAAGACGCTTCCAGGCACAGGAAGAGACGCCATTTACGATTCTGATTCATGCGGCCGTACAGGTTCAACCCGAGCCCGCGCACCCATGACCGCATCAGCATAAAGCAGTGCTCGCCAGGCGGCGCCGCATAAATTGTGCGAGGCCAGCGCTTATCCGGAAGCACCGCAGCAACGAGTCAGCTCAAAGAGAGACGTAGATGAACGCCATTCATGGTCCCTGCACGCATATAGCCGAACTTGACGAGCCTATGCGCACGCGCAAAGAGCTTGTTCGCGAACTGACAGTTCAGCGGGATCGGCTGAAAACCGCACTGGAAAGCATGCCACAAGGTATTTGCATGGTGGACGAGATGGGCCATCTCACCATCTGCAATAGACATTTCCTCGAGATGCTTCAGCTTCCGGCCAACGCTTTCGACGACGGCAAGACCTATGTCGATGTCCTGTCGCACAGCCCGGTATTCGGGGAACATATCGAATGGCTGGCGCGCCCTTACGTAGCTGAATATTTCGCGATGGTCTGGTCGAACGGCCCCGCGGCTGTGCAACAACTATGGTTCGACGACCGCGTCATGTCGATTACACATCAGCCGTTGGCCACGGGCGGTTTCATCGAAACGTTCGATGACGTCACCGAGCTACGCCGAGCCGACGCGCGCATTGCGCATATGGCAATGCACGACGCGCTGACCGAGCTCCCAAACCGGGCGCTGCTGCGGCAGCGGATCGAAGAGATGTTGTTGCATGGCGACCCCGCGAGTTTTGCGCTGCTGTATGTCGATCTGGACCGTTTCAAGAACGTGAACGACACCCTCGGGCACCCGATCGGCGATGCACTGTTGCAACAGGTCGCGGCACGGCTCACGCAGCAGTTGCCGAACAGTGCCATGGTCGCGAGAATCGGCGGCGACGAATTTGCGGTGCTGATGCGAAGCGACACCGAGCGCGGGCAGATCGCAATGCTTGCCGAGCGGTTAATTTGCGGTCTAAGTGATCCCTACACCATCGAGGGACATGACATCGTGATCGGCACAAGCGTTGGCATCGCGATCGCTCCGGAGCACGGTGACGAATCGGCCGCGCTTGCAAAGCACGCGGATCTCGCGCTGTACGAAGCGAAGTCAGCCGGGCGCGGATGCTACCGCTTCTTCGAAGCCAAGATGGAGCATTCGATACAGGCTCATAGATCACTCGCACTCGAACTGCACCAGGCAATCGGCCGGCATGAATTCGAGCTGTGCTACCAACCGCTGATCAATCTGCACCCACAACGCATCAATGGCTTTGAAGCGCTGTTGCGATGGCGTAATCCGAAGCGGGGTATCGTCGGGGCAGGCGAATTCGTGCCGCTGGCAGAAGAACTGAGTCTCATCGTACCGATCGGCGAGTGGGTGCTCCGCCATGCCTGCTGGCGAGCAACGCGCTGGCCGGAGCCTCTGCGTGTATCGGTGAATCTCTCCGCCGCCCAGTTTCAAGGCGACGGTCTTGTGGACACTGTTGCATCCGCATTAAGGGAGTCGGGTCTCGCGCCGCATCGGCTCGAACTCGAGATCACAGAGTCGATGTTGCTCGACAACACGGAAGCAGTGCTAGCCGTGCTGCATCGGCTTCGACGGATCGGTGTCAGCATATCTATGGACGATTTTGGCACGGGCTACTCGTCGCTGAGCTATGTGACGATGTTTCCGTTTGACCGCATCAAGATCGACCAGTCGTTCACGAAAGAAATCGATGAACGTCCGGAAGCGGGGGCCGTCATCCGGGCGGTGACGGGCCTATGCGCGAGCCTTGGCATCGCCAGCACAGCGGAAGGGGTAGAAACGAACGCGCAACTCGACTTCTTGTCCCGTGCCGGATGCGACGAGGCACAGGGATATCTTTTCAGTCGCCCGCGGCCGGAACAAGAAATCGCGCGCTTCCTCGCGTCGTGGGAGCCCGACGAATCGCGCCGTGCACCGATTGTTTCGGAGGCGGGTGCTGGTCGGCACGCAGCGCAGGGCGACCTGTCGTGACCTCGCGCTCATCCCCCCGGATCCACCCTCAGTCGACGAATCCTGATGCGCGCCTCTCGGCTGTGTTCGATGCGGTGCGCGCACTTACGGCAACACTCGCACCGGACAAGTTATTCGATAACTTGATTCGTGTCGTGATCGAGAATTCGGAAGCGTCCACGGCCTGTTTGCTGTTGGTAGAGGGTGGGAGGTTGGAAATAGTCGCGCAAGGAAAGATGGAAAACCAGCGCGTGAACGTCCGCACGAATTGTCAAGGCACGTCATTTTCCGAATTGCCTGAATCCATAGTCGCTAGCGTACAGCGCGAGCGAGTGCCGGTCATTCTCGCTGACGCGGCAGAGGCTACCCCTTTTTCCAACGATCCCTATCTGATCAACCAGCATGTCCGGTCTGTTGCTTGCTTGCCCATGATCGGGCAAGGCGATTTCCTCGGGCTTGTCTATCTGGAAAACGATCTTCAGCCCGGCGTGTTCACGGAAGAGCGCGTCATGCTCCTGAACTTGCTGGTCGCGCAAGCGGCTATCTCGCTGGAGAACACCCGGTACTGCGAACACCTGACAAAAGAAAATGAGCGCATGAATGCAGTGCATGGCGAACTGGTGTTCCAGCGCAATTTGCTACGGACGTTAGCTGAAACGTTCCCGCACCGCATCTATGCCAAGGATACCGAAACTCGCTTCATTTTCGGCAATATGGCTGTTGCGCAGGGCATGGGGGTTACCAGCCCCGATGAATTGCTTGGAAAAACGGACTTCGGCTTTTATCCAGAGGCATGCGCAACTCGTTACCATCGAGAAGAACAGGCGATCATGCAATCCGGCCAGCCGCTGATGCATCGGGAAGAAGAAGTGAAGTATCTGTTGACCAATGACGTAGCGTGGATGTTGACGACAAAGGTCCCTCTGCGGGATGACGACGGAAAAGTGGTCGGCATTGTCGGGGTCAACTACGACATCACTGAACGCAAGAGAACGGAAATGGAACTGGTCTCGCGCAATGCTCAACTGCTGGAACTCAACGCCAAGCTTTCTCGAGCTCAGGCGCAACTTGTGCAATCCGAAAAGCTGGCTTCCATTGGTCAGCTTGCTGCGGGCGTTGCGCATGAAATCAACAATCCGGTTGGGTTCATTTTCTCGAATTTCACCACCCTGGATGGATACCTGGAGAAACTGTTTGTTATGCTAACTGCCTATGAGGAGGCGGAACATTTCATTGATTCCCAACCAATGAGGGACAAGTTGAAAGCGCTGGGTGAGACCGTTGACCTGCCATTCCTGAAGGAGGACATACCAGTGTTGATGACCGAGACCAAGGACGGAATCGCAAGGGTACGAAAAATCGTGCAGGCGCTTACCGAATTTTCACGCGTGGGCAGCAACGTAGAGTGGCAATTCGCAAATCTTCACCAGGGTATCGATGCCACATTGAACATCATCAATAGCGAGATCAAATACAAGGCAGATGTGATCAAGGAATACGGTCAGATACCAGAGATTGAGTGCCTGCCGTCCGAAATCAACCAGGTGATCATGAACCTGCTCGTTAATGCAGCACATGCAATAGGGGAGCATCGAGGCAAGATTACTATCCGTACGAGCGTAGCGTGCGAGACCGTATCGATAGAAATTTCGGATAACGGTTGTGGCATTGAGAAGGAGAGCCTGTCACGCATCTTCGACCCCTTTTACACCACGAAACCAGTGGGTAAAGGAACCGGACTCGGGTTGTCGTTATCGTACGGCATCGTACAAAAGCATCGCGGGACCTTGGAAGCCGAAAGTGAAGTCGGGCAAGGTACGACCTTCCGACTTGCTCTGCCGGTCAAGCAAGGCCGCCTTCAAACGAGAATGGCCAACCCGTGAGGCTGTAGCGTTGGGGTGGCCTGTCGTCAGGTTATGCGCATTTGTCGGCGAAACACCATCACGCATCGCGTGTTGTTTGCGCGATATTGCCCGACTAAGCCCCAGGCCAGACGATAGGAAAAAGCGGATGCTCCATTGCCGCGCCTTCAGCCAGCGTCTCCGCAAGACCCGGAAACTCCGGCGAGGTACGCCAACGCCGCGGTGCATGCCGAACGTCATCGCCAATAAAACGAATCGAGAACGCGCGCCGCCGTGTCTGCCCGCTAACACCACCAGACGCATGCAAGGTGAGCATGTTGAAGCACACCATATCGCCCGGCTCGAGCGCCCATCCGATGATCGGATACGCCCCCCGGTCAGCCTCAATATCCGGTAGATCCGCGAGACTGCCCTCAGGAAACCACTTGGCCTGATTGTCCATGAACGTACGCGGCATCAGCCACGGCCCGAGATGCGACCCCGCGACAAACTCCAGCCTCGACTCCTGAGAAACAGGATCGACCGGAATCCACATGCTGACGTTATCGCGGCCGGTGATGTTGTAGTACGGCTGGTCCTGATGCCACGGCGTGCGTTGCCGGGTATTCGGCTCCTTCACCAGCAGATGATCGTGGTAAAGCCGTATCGCCTCGCTCCCCAACAGCGTCGCCGCAACCGCGGGTGCCGCCGAATGAAAAATAAACTGGCGATACGCAGCGTTCTCCTGCCAGTTGCAGAAGTCTTCGAAGAACCAGCCCGGATCGTCGGGACGGCTAGCAACCTTCGCGCGCGGACTGGGCGCTTGCAGGTTGGTATCAATACCCGCGCGCAGCAAAGCAACCTCTTCCGGTGTGAAGATCTGGCGAATACAAACCGCGCCATCGCGGTGAAAGTCTTCCCTCAATTGCGGCGTCACGGCCCGCGCAAGACGGGCAGCTACGGTCTCCAACATACCTGACTCCCTACGAGAAAGAATGGGCTGAGTCGTGACGCTCAATCGCCGTAAATATTGAAGTTGAAGTACTTCGCCGCCACCTGTTGATACACGCCATCCTGACGTATTGCAGCAATGGCCTGGTTGATCTGCGTTTCCATCGGCGTGTCGCCCTTTCGTATGCCGATAGCGACATCACCCGCCACGCGGCTGTCTCCCACGGGCTTGCCCACCAACGCAAAACCTTTGCCTTGCGGCGTCTTCAGAAAACCGAAGTCAGCTTGCACGGCTGCCTGAAATGCTGCATCGAGACGGTTCGTCACGAGATCCTGATAGATCTGGTCCTGCGTCTGATACGACACCACCGTCACGTTCTTCGGCGCCCACTCCGCTTTCGCGTAGCTCTCCTGCGTCGAGCCCTGCACCACTCCCACGCGTTTGCCCTGCAACGCCTGCGCGCTAGGTTGAAGGTTCGAGCCGGAGCGCGCAATCAATGCCGAGCTGCTGTTGTAAAGACGGTGGCTGAAGTCAATCTGCTGACGCCGAGCCGGCGTAGCGGACATCGCTGAAAGTATGGCATCGAACTTACGCGCCTTGAGCGCGGGGATCATGCCGTCGAAGTTCTGCTCGACCCACACGCACTTCTGATGAAGCTGCGCGCAGATCGCGTTGCCCAGGTCGATATCGAAACCCGTGAACGATCCATCGGGCGCCTTCGACTCGAACGGCGGATAGCTGGGGTCAACGCCAAAGCGAATGACCTGTTTATCCTGCGCAAAGGCAGCAAGGGGCCATATCACCAGTGCGCAAAAGGCTGCGAGCGTTACGTGTTTCATGGAGTTCCCCGTCAGTGTTGAATCAATTTGAGCGGCTGGCAAGCCGGCCTGCGTTCATGCCATGTCCAGCGGTGCGACGTTTCGCGGGACCGTCCTCGGCTGCGCGAGCACTGTCGCGTCGCATGGATGCTTCGTCAGCACGGGACGCGCATGGATGCCATGACGCAACGGGATCATTTCGTCGTGGCTGGCGAGCATGTCGGTAGAAACAGTCATTCGCGTGGGTCCGTGATTAGCGTTGGAACTCGATCGGGTGACGCTACCGTAGCGCGACAGAAAACGGGGCGGGAGAGCTAGAATCGTGAACGTGGCAACCTGAGGTGAACACCCCGTGCGAACCCGCCTTTACATTGAGAGCGTATGAAACTTCACCAACTCCGCACGCTGATTGCCATTGCCGAAGCAGGCGGTGTGCGCGGTGCGGCGCGCGTTCTGAAAGCTTCCCCGGCGGCTATTACCAAGAGCCTGCGCCAACTCGAGGAAAGCGTGCAGATGTCGCTGGTGGTACGGACATCGTCAGGCGTCACGCTCACGGAGAGCGGCCAGGCGCTGCTGGTTCACGCCCGGCTGATGGCAGGGCAGATGACACGCGCCCAGGAAGCCATGAACGCGCTGAGGGGCGCCACGCAGGGCAAACTCACGGTTGCTGTCACGCCGTGGATTGCCATGACCTTCCTGGCGGACACGGTCA
>Ga0153929_1000869_pt1 | contig 10984 bp, 15 predicted proteins | sample TSNJ013MetaG_FD_104689 | JGI IMG/M metagenome (GOLD analysis project Ga0153929, IMG submission 104689) | Attine ant fungus gardens microbial communities from New Jersey, USA - TSNJ013 MetaG | ecosystem: Host-associated > Fungi > Mycelium > Unclassified | place: USA: New Jersey, Wharton State...
CTGTGAAGTTCGTGTTCGTCGTTCGGGCCGTATGAACCGTTTGAGTGGTGTTTGTAGTATATGAGGAAGATGTAGGTGATGGTGGATAATCTAAGGGCACCGTTAGTAGGGATGTAGTAGTTGCGGAAGGAGGCAAAGGTAATATGGAAGGGTGAGAAGGCGGCGGCAGAGGAGGAGATGGTGGCATAAGTGGTGGTGATAGTGGTGGTGGTGGTGATAATGGTGGTGGTGGTGATGGTGGTGGTGGTAATTGAAGGACAGCTGGTAAAGGAGATTGCTCGGCGACGGTTTTTGGATTAGGCGGTGGCAGCGGCACGTCCAAAGGAGCTGTCAGAGTCATTTCATTTGCAAAGGGAGAAGAGAGATGAGGAGGAGTATATGTGCGCGCCGTGATATGTAAAGGCTGTCTTGGACCCTTCGCGTGCTACGATAATTGAAGATCAGTGCGTTGAATGATCAGGACATCATTCAAACTCACAATCCTCGCAGTCAAATCAAACTTGCATAATTGCTGTCCTCTTCGTCCACGCCCTCTATCATGACCATTGAAAGTAGCGGATAACAAGATCAACTCAATTGTCGTCCTCTTTCTCTGCTCCATTGTTTGTGTCCTCTTCCTTCTGCTCCCAGTAACGTTGATATGTGTACTGGGAATGATATAAACGTCGATATCCATTCCGCCGTTCTCCACTTCCAACTTCAAGTTCTTCTTTTTCTCTCCTCTTTCCATCAGCTCAACCGCACCTTGTCTGTGAGTCCTTCCATGACCATAATGACGATTGAAAGCACCCAAACCACTCTGATTCAGAGTGGAAGTAGGTGTGTTTTCACCACCGAAGGATTGACTTCTTTTCAATCTCAGCCCTCCTCCTGTATCAATGTTTGGATCCCCACTCAACCCACTACCACGACTTCTACCGAGAAGCTCAGAAGAAGGGGTAGGTGTAGATGATAACCCAAGAAACATATCGTCACTAAACATTCGAAATAGGCCTTTTGGTAAGACAAGTAGAGGGTCGATAACGAATGTTCCTGTTATGTCCCTTCCCAATCCTCCTCCACCAGTATTGTTAGTAAATGATGGAGGGTGCTTGGTAGAGGTGAATGTAGGAGGTTGGAATATCGATGACGAATGTGACGAAGTACTGCTGTTGGGGTGAGAAGGAGAAAAGGGGAACAAGAGGCGAGAAAGAAGGGAAGGACGTTTTGATGGGGGGAGATATGTTCGACGAGAGAGGTGGACATGGTTGGTTGGCGTTGGAAGTGTCGTGGCTGGTAGTTCCGGTAGTGTTGTAGCTGATGGTACCGCCACCGGAGGTGGAGGCGATGCAGATGGAGGTATGACTTGTGTCGTCATCGAAGCCGTCTGAGCTACTTGCGAAGACACTTGTCTGGGTGGCGCGGCGAGCGGTGATGGTGGTGTAGGAGACACAGAAGTAGTTTGTGGCGTTTGAGCGGGTAGCGCTGGAACAGAAGCAGGTGGGGGTAATGCTGATGACTTGACAGCTCCAGCAACTTCTTGACGGAGCTGCTCGGGGAACACCGTTGAAACTGTTGGAGTAGATGGAAGTGATTGAGTAGGTGGGGTAGAGCTAGTTTCAACAGAGGAGACTAGAATGGAAGGAGGAGGTTGATTGTGATTTTGAGCCGTCATCGTTGACAGTGATGTCGTCCGCGACAGCAACACTGGAGATATTGAGGATGCAGGAGAAGGTGGAACTACTGGCGTATCTTGTTTTGGGTCCTTTGCAGGGGGTGAAGGCGGCAACGATGGTTTCGGTACCAAAGGTGAAGACTTGATAGGCTCATAAATCTGCACCATTTTCCTCCTTGCCGGTGTATGTTGTACTCCTTGATTATTCAATGCAGACTTCAATCGTTCTCGGGCATTGTCCTCATTCTTCGTTGCTTCCAACAGTTTATTCCATTTTGCTGTATCCGCATTTCCCGCACCATAAGAGCTCATCCCATTAGTGGTCGTAGAGGCCCTTCTAATATTTCCGCCACTGCTACCAAGTCTCGACTCGGGTTTATTAGGTGGATGAATAGTCTTCCAGTCTCTCCGAGCAGCGTTCTGATCTGCAACAAATGTATCAAGTGTGCGACGGCGAGCCTTGGGTGTTAGGTTGGCGAAAGCTGTTACTGCTGCTATCGAGGATGAAGATGATAGATCGTGTAATGAATAAGAAGCAGATGCGAGGGTACTGACGGGTGTAGGGGAATATGAGAATCTGGGTGTCTGTGTGAGAATGAGAGAGGGTGCAGAATGATTTGTCGGAGCAAGTCCTGAGGAGAAAGCAGTATCAGGAGATCTGCGTGCGACCATGATGGGGACAGGTTTAGTGCTTCTTTCGGGTGTAGTCAGGTTTGTTCTCATCGTTCCTTCTGATGACGACGATGACACCGATTCCGCGACAGTTGGTACTACAGCCGGCGAAATACCAGCTCCTTCTGTCCTAGATGTAGTAGCCGTCGAGACATCCAACGCTGATCCGCATGTGGAAGCAGAAGCAGTGTCAATCGCAGATACAGGTTCAGCTGAACACGGACTGGAATCCTGTTGTTCAGGACGATCCACAAACGACGATCCAGGTATATATCCTGCGATGAAGTCCTGGAACTGTGGACTTGCTAGACAGCAGTATCCCCCTTTGTGAATCGAGCATGTGTGTTTGGAAGCTACACGTGGCGTTTGTTGGCCCGTCAACTTGTTTATGTCATGGGGGAGGTGAGGAGAGGAACCTAGGAGCATGAGCCAGAGTGCACTGTACGGGGGAAGAGAATAGAAGGAGGTAGGAGGTAGGAGGGAATCTTAACATCATTAAACAAGCGCAGTTTTGATTTGCAATTATTGCAACGTGCATGGTCATCCATTCTACTCTACCTTACGTCCATGTGCTGCCAGATGTCGTCCGAGTATCCGCTCTACTACTCAATCTTCATGTTCTCGACGCTTCAGTTTGCTAGGGCAGACACCTGCAGGCCTCGTTGTGAAAATCTTCAGTCATGAGCCTCGCCAAAGTGATCCGAATTTCCTCCAATTTCTTCATTCTATCCCCGTTAAGAAATCGCGTGGATGCGGCGGCCCGTCTAACTTCGGCTTGGGAAGACAGCCTTATTCGTTTTGCAACCACGAACAAATCTGCCTCATGCATCATTGTTTTTTTAAAAAAATCAGGTAAGCAGAGGTCACGACACATACTCAGATCTGTGTTTCGAATGGTGATGTGGTGTTTTCGGCGCTTATGTCCCCGTTTAGCAAACACAGGAACAGATGATCCGGTCATCATGTGGTACCCCAACTTCTCAAAGTTGCTTATGACCGAAATTTGACATGTCACTTGACAGATTCGTGGCAGTGACGTGTCACGGTACACGTCATGGCAGAATAGAAACATTCATGCCAAGAACTGGTAACAAACATTGCCTCATACAAGACCTTGTGAAATTTCCATGTCACGAGAGCACATTTTCTACGCCTCAGGAGTACCAATGGAAATCTAAACAGTGACTGTGCTAATCTCACCAGACGTGATGTTTAAGTATCGATGAAACCTTAAGGAGACGCTCACTGTACAATCACAAAGATGTCTCGGGTCTCGCCGTAGAGCTGTGCCAAATAGAATCATGCGTGACAGAAATTAACCTGCTCATCGCCAGATTGATCGCTTTCAGTGGAATAGGAATACAACCTGCATAGACTCCGGGGATGTGCTTTTTGACAGTTAATTCAGGCGATTCTCGGAAAGTCAAGTTTATCCATTGATCGTAAGCCACAATTATCAGTGCTTAACGGAGTAAATAGGGGAGTATATTCCTAAAGGACAGATTTTCGGTTAACCATCTCTATCAGTGACTAAATAAGGCTATATGACTCCAATCAGTGAGTCATAGGATAACGGTAGTAGCTCCAGGGAGTGTCTCGGATTAACAGAGAAGATCATTCTATGATTAGAAAAACTATCCTAGCTTTCATAAATGTCAGGGGTCATCTTTGATTTTTCTGTAAGAGGTTTATCTTGCTCCCACTCTTTATATAGATCTCCATTGTTTTATTGTCTTGGTTATCTATCTACTCATTTTGTTTTCCTTATCAATGATGATTGATTTTCTATTTTTTGGCACTATTCTGATAGTACACCTAGACATCTCAATCCAGAGACTAAGACCTTCTGAACAGGTAGCTTTAGTTCTATATAGTGTAATAAGCCATTTATTGCCATTTTTTATCTATTAATTACTGATTAGTTATTATTCTGTGTTTTTGATTTTGTCAAGCCCAAGTTCTTGGGATGACCAGATATTTGCAATTGAACTTCTTGGGATTTTCACTGTGACTTGATAGTGGCTTTATGTTATCAATAGACAGTGAATGTCCTTAGTGATCACCCTAGATGGATGTTCAAGAAGAACTCAATGGAGTTCTTTGTTGGATTGCAGCCTTATTTATACTACTACTACAGTGGCTATACTCTAAAGCCCCACAATCACATGTCCTTTCTAGAATGTTCCATGACCACCTGACCTTGTCACATGATTTGACTTGCTAAGTTCCCATGCTATTTATATCTTGTTCCTTTTCCTATTTGGGGCTCTTATAATATGGCCCTCCCTTCAAGTTTTCTTGTCTCAAGGAATTTTTCCATCAATCCCAATTTTTGTCCCATCTCTTTTTCCTTTCCTTTTTGTATCTTCTTTTCCCCCATCCATATAGTAGTTTTGCTGTGAATTCCCTAGGTAATTCCCGACTGAACTCCTTTTCTTCTTTTTTCTGCTCCTGTCATCTTAGTTCTTTAACTTCTTCTCCATACTCCTTCTTGAACTCTTCTACCAACTCTTTTGCATTTTTCAGATTTTCTTTATTTTCCCAGGTGTCTTCTTCTGCCATGTAGCCCTTCCATCTCACCAGAAACTTTTTCTTTCCTCTTACTATTCTCTTGTTTAAGATTTTTCTACCTCGAATTCTTCCTCTCCTTCAATAATGACTGGTTTTGGTAGTATTTTCTTTTGTTCTTCTACCTGCAGTTTATAGAATTGTACTCTACTTGCATTAACTACTGGGTATATCTTAATGGACTTAGGTAGTTCTAATTCTATCGCATTACTAAAGACAATTCCCTTGACTTTGTAAGGGCCCACAAAATGTTCTATCAATTTTTCTGATCTTCTTCCTTTCATCTGCCACTTCAAGACCTTTGTACTTAGCAATACTAAGTCTCCTACTCTGTACTTCTCTCCCTCTCCTCACCTTCTATTTGCAAACTTCTTCATTTCCTCCTGTGCTTTTTCTAATACCACTTTTGCTTCCTCTTGGATTTTCTTCATCCTTTCTACAAATTTTCCTGCTGCTTTGTACTTCCTCTTTCTTCTCCCTTCAAAACCCATCCTTGGGTCTTGACCATAGTTTACTTTGAATGGCAATATTTTTGTTGCTGCATGGATTTTGTTATTGTATGCAAATTCTGCTGTTCCTAGCCAATCCGGCTACTACTCTTGTCTATGATCAATGAAGACCCTCAGATATTGTTCTAACTCCTGGTTTATCCTCTTTGTCTGCCCATCTGTTTGAGAATGATAGGCTGTTGAGAGTTTTGTCTAAATTCCCAACAAGTTATTCAACTCCCTCATCATTCCCACTGCAAACTGTGCTCCCTTATCTGATATGATGCTTTCTGGAAGTCTGTGCAATTTCCATATATGATCTCAGAACAGCTTTGTGAGTTCCTCTGCTGATGTTTTCTCTGTTGTTGCTATAAAATGTGCCATTTTACTAAAATGGTCACATACTACTAAGATTATATCATATTCCTGGGCTAACAGTAGTTTGGTAATAAAATCTGCCGATGTATGACTCCATAGCTTTTCTGGGATTGTATTGGGCATCAATTTTCCTGCTGGTATCTCACTCTGGTTCTTGTATCTTTGACAAGTATCGCATCTGTCTACATATCTTTCTACTTCTTTCATTACTCCTGGCCACCAGTAATTCCTGGCAATCAACTCTGCCATCTTCCATCTCCCTTCATGCCCTCCTACTAGGGTGTTGTGGTACAATCATATTATTTCCCTCCTAAGGTCCCTCTCTGGCATGTATATCCTTCCTTCCTTCATTACTATCCCATTCTCTATTTCCTATTCTTCATCTTTCAATGTTTTTACTCTTGCCTTTTTCAACTCTTCTACTGCTTTTACTACCTTCTTGTCCCCCTCCTGCACCCTTTTGATTCTTTCCTTTAGGTTCTTCTCTTCTATTATTGTTTCTATTCCCCTAATCCATTCTGGCTTTACCAGCTTCTGATTCTCATTGTCTTTTTCCACCCCCTCCTGCCAGTCCGGTTTTCTGCTTAATCCATCTGCTTTTCCCATGCTTTTTCCTAGAACATTTTTTAATGTAAAATTAAATCTTGATAGGTACAGGGCCCATCTTGCTTATCTATGGTTTAATTTCTGACTTGTCATAAAATACTGGAGATTTTTATGGTCTGTCCAGATTTCAAATCCAAGTTTCACTCCCTCCAAATAATGCCTCCATGCTTCTAGGCACCTTATCACTGCCAGCATCTCTTTATTGTGAATTTTGTAATTCTGTTCTGTGGTGTTCAGCAATTTAGAGATGAAGACCACTGGTCTCCACTTGCCATCCTCATACTTTGTCGACAATACTCCCCCTGTTGCATAATCTGAGGCATCCATCTCTACTCTCATCTCTTTGTCAATATCTAGGATAGCCAGGACAGGTTCTGTAGTGAACACCACCTTAAGTCTCTTAAACGCTTCCTTCTATTCCTTTTTCCACTTCTATCTTTGCTCCTTTCTAACCAACACATGTAACAGTGCAGCTATTCTAGCGAAGTCTTTTATGAACCTCCTGTAATAATTGGCGAGGCCCAGGAACTTTTGCACTTTCTTGACATTTCTAGGCGCTAGCCAGTTCAGGACTCCTTCTACCTTCTCCTTTTGCATTTCTACTTCTTTTGGGCCGATTACTACTCCCAGAAACTCTACCTCTTTTACTTTCCATTTGCACTTCTCTAGCTTCACAAACAGGTTGTTCTTCTCTAATCTCTTTAGTACCTCCTCCACCAGCTCATCATGCCCCTCTTCTATATCTGTAGCTACTAAGATGTCATCAATGAAGGTCACCATATCTCCTTGGTTTATAAGATCTCTGTGTCATGACTTGACAAAATGGACAAAGTTATTTCTTTCTTTTTCTGGACTTACTACATAGGGATAGAGTGCGAGAAAGTATCATGTAACCAAGTGTCACAAAGTCACAGTGTTATGAGTCACATTCAGGTGACGTCATATGAGGACTGTGGGAAGATAGTGCACAGACCATATAGTAGTTGTATAAGTAGTGTAGAAAATTTAACAGGAACTCTATTGAGTTCTCCTTGTCAACTCAGACCAGGAGAGTGGTTAAGTCATCTTGGGCTAAGTCACTACACTCTGAACAAGTTGTTCATCATTGTCTGGAAAGTAGCAGAGGAGTTTGTTAACCCAAAATACATAACTGTGGGTTCATAGGCTCCAATGTGTATTGTGAATGCTGCTTTCCACTCATCCCCTTTCTTGATTCTAATGTTATTGTATCCCCATCTTAGATCCAGCTTTGTAAACACCTTTCTCTTTCCTACTCTATCCAATATGTCTGCAATGAGGAGTAAGGGGTACCCATTCTTTATCATTTACTGGTTTATGTGTCGATAGTCTTGTACTATCCTCCATGTGCCATCCTTTTTCGCTGCAAAGTGTACTGGTGATGTTTGGGGCAACTTGGAGGGTCGGATGTATCCTTTCCTTAATTGATCCTCCACAAATGCTTGTACCTCTTCCCTTTCCTCTCTTGACAGTGAATATACCTTTCCCTTCTTTGGTATAAACCCTTCTTTCAATTCTATGGCATGGTCCCAGGCCTTTTGTACTGGCATCCTCTCTGGCTCCCTTTTCCTGAATACTCTTTTCTACTTCCAAAATCTTCTGGGCACTAGTTTTCTTAATACTTCCTCTTCCTTGTCCTTTTCTGTTTTTCTTACTTTCTTCTCCTTTCCTTCTTGCTTTCTTCTTCCACATATAGGTGGGCAATATGTCATTTTCACTTCCTCTTTCTTCCAATCTATTTCTGGATTGTGGGCTGCTAGCTACAGCATTCCCAGTATCAATTCTATTTTGCCCAAATTGTATACATCCATTCTTGCTCTTTCCATATGTCCTTTGAAGAACATATTGCACTCAACCTGGTATGTTATGGCCCCCCCCCCTGCATTTACTGTTCCATCTACGTTCCTGACTAAGAGAGGTTTTTTTAATTTTTTCATTTTGAACCCCTTTTCCTTTGCAAAGGTCATATCTATGAATAAACCTGTTACCCCACTATCCAACAATGCTTTTACTGCCACTCCTTCATGATTTTCCAACTTCTCTAACTCTACTTTCAACTAGACTTCTCTTAACAGTCATAGTGTGCACTGTATGTTTCTTACTCTCTTAGTTGTATTGATGAAGTTTAATTTATTGCCCAGTTTTTCTGGGCACAATACACTGTATACATTATTGAAGGCCAGCTGAAAGCTCACTGTCCTCCATTTTCTTTTGCCAACTCCTACGGTATTTCTACTACCCTTCCCTTGTGCCTTTCCTAGCAATTTTTGGCCATATGGCCCTACTTTCCACATATATAGCATATTCTATCTCCTCCTCTTCCCCTATCTACATCTATTGTGTTTGGATCTCTCCTTGGACCTGTTTGAGCTTCTCCTCTGTTTCCCTCCATTTTCTACATTATTTGTCTCCCTTTTCCCCTATATGATCCTCTCCCTCTTGGTTGTGTATTTCCCCCTGGGCATGCCACATTCCTCTCCAACACACTCTCCTCTGCCTTTGGTTTCTGTCTAGTCTTACCACTCTTTCTTGCCACTCTCCAATGGTGGTTGGTGGTTCCTCTGCTTTGGCCAACTTCCTCCTAATGGCCCTGTTCAGTCCTCTTTTAAACTCTTCAATAAGGGGTCTTCCCTCATAGCTGCTCCCTTTGGTGACCTTTTTGAATTCCTGTACATACTTGTCATAGGTCCTCCCTCCCTGTTCAATTGTCCTCAACTGCTCTATTTTTCTTTCTTTCTCTGATATCTCCCCAAAGTTATTCCTTATCTTTGCAAATAACTGCTCTGCCGATTCCACTTCTAACTCTCCCTTTGCCAATTCATCCAACAAATTATCCTTCCATGCCTCTGCTATTCCCTCCTGTACATACAATAATATCCAGGCTACCTGGGTTGCCGCCACCTCCTCCATCATCTTCATTTTGATATATAGTTGAGCTGTATTCACAAATGCACTCACCTCCTCTATTCTTCCACTAAAGACTTGAGGTCTTGTGACCTCCACTCTGCTCCCTTGCTGCTGGAGGAGCATAGTATTAATCTGCTACTGCAGGATTGTGATCATGGTAAGGAGTTGCTTCTCTCTGGTTTGGTGGGAGGCAGACACTGAGGGAAGTTTTCCCTGTTGTTGTTGTTGGGACATGTTGTATGGTGGTGGTGATGGTGATGGTGATGATTTGAATTCTGATGTTGCGGATAATTCTTGATCCAGGGTTTCTTACTAAGGCTATATCCAATAGGGCGCAAAATCTTTACCTGTCTAGACTCCTACTACCTTACTGACTACTGCTCTAATCAAATTGGTATGCAATTGCCCCTAAGAAGAGGACTCCTAAACTAAGTGGCTTCCTAAGGAATAACCACCAATCTCCTGCATACACTGCCCACAATAGAGCATAGCACCAAGTTTGTATAGTGAAAGTTGTAAAGAACAATGCCCAATAACAAGGTCAGAACTTGAACAGGGTACTTGGACTTAGTACCAAGTTTCCTCCCTCAGTCTCTAACTGACTGAGAAGTCCTCTTTACAGCTAGGGCCCGCTATCCAAAATGCTTGTGAGCACTGTACCCACTAGCGAGGAAAATAAGAGAGTAAGTGGTGGTAAGGTCGCGAGGTACGAGGTCACTGTTAGGTATTGAGTTCTTATGTTATTGATAGACAGTGAATGTCCTTAGTGATCACCCTAGATGGATGTTCAAGAAAAACTCAATAGAGTTCTTCGTTGGATTGCAGCCTTATTTATACTACTACTATAGTGGCTGTACTCTAAAGCCCCATGATCATATGTTCTTTCCAGAATGTTCCATGACCATCTGACCTTGTCATGTGATTTGACTTGCTAAGTTCCCATGCTATTTATATCTTGTTCCTTTTCCTGTTTGGGGCTCTTATAACACTTTATTGAGAACAAAGCTGGGAAAATAATAGGGAAGGAAACTATAATAACTAGGTTGATAGTTAGCAAAGCAACTAAGCTCTAAATGGTGGATAATTAATTAATAATAAGAGAAATAGGAAGTAATAACTTATTGATTTTACAGGGATATAACAGATTTAGACTTTTTTGTGTTTCTTTCATACTATCAGGGAACAGAGGATTAAGAATAATTACTGGTTTATCATCTAAAGTTTGGAGCTAAGGGAAATACTACTCATACCACTGAATAAAACCATATACTTATATAATATTCTTAGTAATTGTTGTAAACTCCACAAGGGATTTCAGAAAGGGATTTTAGAGAATTATTGGTTGCTTTCATTGAGAACAAAATTAAGGGAAAATCAATTACAGGAGAAACTACTTATATACTTTGGCTACTAGTCTGGAAAACTGGAAGCAAATACAGTAGCTCAAGAAAACTGTCCCAATGAGTGACTACTTTGTTTAATTTATTGTGAACCAAGTCCTTATCCAAAAGCTATGAGTAATGGGTCATTTTAAAGTCAAGATAAGGTAGTATTAGTGGTATATCTCTTTGGAATTATGTCCTTGTTCAGTGTTGTGTTATGAATCAAACATTACAAAAGTCCAAAACATTGGGACAGTCTTTTGAGCTACTGTAAGCTCAGCAGTGATAGCCTGGACAAGAGACTCACAAAG
>Ga0153929_1000878_pt1 | contig 10940 bp, 7 predicted proteins | sample TSNJ013MetaG_FD_104689 | JGI IMG/M metagenome (GOLD analysis project Ga0153929, IMG submission 104689) | Attine ant fungus gardens microbial communities from New Jersey, USA - TSNJ013 MetaG | ecosystem: Host-associated > Fungi > Mycelium > Unclassified | place: USA: New Jersey, Wharton State...
GTGTCTGGTGACTTGGTGATCACTGACTGATCTGCTGATAACTCAGTGAATACTGATTGCTTTGAGACGTTTTTGGTACCATTTGAAAGGTCTTCTTAAGGGCTTTTGGTGGCCATTTAGATCGTCAAAATTAGTTAAGTATTCCTGGAGTTATGGTCCGAATGAAGTTTGTGACAATTTGACTGGTATAACTAATGATTCCCTTAAGGTGATTGGTTGGAGATTGTCTCTCCTCAAACAATGCTCAAAATGAGGATCCAGGGAGGATATATACAATAGCTGAGACATAATATAGTTTATGACTAGGTGGTAATAATGGTAGCTTCATCCTACTATCAAGCCTGGACTGAGGGACCTAGTTTTCTGAGATGTTCTTCTACTGCCAGGTGGAGAGAAGAGCAGGGAGTAGATTCTAGAGGGATTCAGGAGAGTTTCTCAACTAAAGGATCAGTGCTTTGTCAAGGATAAAGCTAAGGGCTAGACTATTTTACAAGTTGAAATAATTACTACAGTATTACTTAATCATTGTTTATTAGATAATAATCTAATATTCTTGTACTAGTCATAGTAGTTGCTTGTATTATGTATTCAGGGTGTGATAGCTCTTTGTAACCCTCAAAGACTTAGCTACTAAGTCAACTTGACTTGAGTTATACAACAAAAGAACTTGATACTACTTCTTAGATACTGTTCACCTTGAGCCTTGTCTATTCTTTTACTCTCATATTATTTTGACCCTCAACCAGTAATTATTACAATCACTAGTCACCTCCATATATAGTCAGGCCCTTGGCTTAAAGAGACTTGGTAGTCAGTTAGGAACTACTGGTAATAGAGTAGTATCAAACCCAGATATTATATCCAAGATCTGATCTTACAACTAGATAGTATTCAGTAGACTACTTGTATTCTTTCACTATATCAACCTTGTACTGGGGGTCTATTGTAATCTATATATACAAAGGAATAGTAGCATATCTCTAAGAAGCTGCTTAGAGTAGGGATCCTCTTCTTAGAGATGATAGTATAACCCTAGTACTGGGGCAGTGATTAGTAAGGCAGTAGGTATCTGTATAAGGGCAATGTTAGACAAGAGACTGGAAATTACACTAGAAAGCTAAATAAGGGTCCCAGAAACTAGAATAATATTCAAGTAAGGGTAGATCTACTAATATAGGTTTTTATATATACTACAAGAGATGGTCTGTGCACAGTCATGTGAGCTATAGTCCAATAATAGCACTTCCTAATTAGAGTAACTAGAATGATTACAATAGCATATAAACAAAGAGGTAAGGGAGTAGATGGATATGCATTATAAGATAAGATCTACTAGATAGATTATAAATTAGACACTTAGCTCAACCTTATCCTAAGATGACTATTGTCCTCTTACAACCTTACAATCTGGCTGGGTTGTCATAAACTTCATTCAAACCATAACTCTGGAAATACTCAACTAATTTTGATAATCTCAATGGCCACTAAAAGCCCTTAAGAAAACCTTTTTAATAATACCAAAAACCTCTCAAAGCAATTAATATCCACTGAGTTATCAGCAGTTCAGTTGGCAATCACCAAGTTACCAAACACTAAATCACTAATATCTTGGAGACTACTTGGCATAATTGTTTGCTTCAATATTTATTGTAAAGCTTTCTTCAATATGCTTCTTTTGGCTATAAATAGATCCCAAGACAATAAGATCCCATGGAGATACAAGATCCTTAATGTTTGTACATGATATTGATCTATTATCTATAGATTATCATCTGTCCTTAAATAGAACAAAAGACTGCCCTAAGATAGTTAGGTTATCTCTATTTCAAGAACAATAGTACTCCTATATATAAAACAATAGGTAGTGATCATATAGTAGACTATCCTGGTATACAGACCACCTGTTAGTATACAGTTGTAAGGACTTAGAGCTCAACCAAGGTAGTTGTTCAGGAAGAACTCAATAGAGTTCTTCATTGGATTCTACTAGGTACTTATACAGATATTGAATAGTCTGTATGTCTATATCCCACAATCACATGACTCTTACTAGTAACTATATATATCTTATATAATTCTTTCTATACTATTTATATCTTTCCCATATTGTATTCTTGGATGTTTCCTATCAAGTTGATGAATGCATGAGAAATGGTTTTCTTTTTAGGAGTTGTCTTATAACACCACCACAATCATGTATTTAAGGACTGTATATCTGAGAATAAACCTCAGACTTAACAACATCTTTTGCTACTGTCTAAACTTTGCTTTTTTGAGCCTTTTAATTATTAAATTATCAACTTACAAATCAGTAAGTGGTCATTTGTAATATAGGTGAAGATCTTGTACTCTAGCAAATGTAACTTAAGTAAGATTAAAACCTTCTACTTTAACCTTGAGGCATTAACACTATGTCTCAACAATAATATAATAACTTATTGAGTACATGTTTAAAGAAAAGCAAGCTCTTGCTTTACTAAGAGCATAGTTAGAGAAAAAGAGAGAAAGAGAGTGTTGAAGTTGTAGAAAGTTCAGGTACCTGGCCTATAACTATAGGACAAAAAAAAAAGAGAAGAAAAAAAAAAGAAAAAACCTTAAAGTAGATATGGGATATTGGCAACTAAGATGATGCAATGTGAAGTAAGAGATAAAGTAGAGGTGATATGGTAGAAAAGAATAGAAGAAAAAGTATATAGCAAAGAAAAAAAGAAGAAAAAATAAGAAGACAGCATATGTGGCTAGGCTATAAAAAGTATAGTAAAAAAAAGACTAGTATGTCCTATATAGAAAAAGGTACAGGAATATTGTGATAAGTGAAATATATCCCCAGAAGACACACTCCTACTTGAGAGAAAATAGTTAATAGAGAATATGGTGGTGACCTATATAGACTATAGAGGTATGAAGGCAAGGGAGTTCAAATCTATGAAAACCAAGAGCAGAAATTTCTTCTTGAGAGACAGCTAAAGAATATATGGTGTGACCCTTGCCAAAAGGTATAGAATTAAAGAAAAGAAATAACAAGAGTTGTAAGAGCAACCAGAGTGTAGTAAACTCTAGGAGAATTCTTAGTAACATTATACTCCTAAGTATATTATAACTTACCTCTAGGAGAATCCTTAGAACTTAGGATAAGGCCCCTGGGGTATACTCTACAGTATATATAATATTCCAACCAGTCTATCCCTGATTCTACAGTCCTATCAGCCAGGGTCAGAAGTTACCAAGTTGAGCTAGAGGCAATTAAATATTATATAGTACTATTTAATTAGACATAGGATTACTCTAGGAGATTAGTCTAATATTCCAGAGATATTGTACAACTCAAGTCAAGTTAACTCAGCAGCTAAGTCTTTGAGGGTTACAAAGAGCACTCAATAGAGTTTTCAATCAATTGTGCTAGCTACTTATACAAGTATGCTATTTGCTCTCACTTATATTAATAGTATTCTACAACTAGCCAAGAAACTACTGGTTCAATTCCCTTGTCTGTCATTCTATAAATACATATTCTTGGTCATAGTTGAGGTGACTTATAATAGTATTTTTCTCTTAAAGATTCTCATTCTAAGAACTTTACAATTTATTGTATGGGTCTTGTAAATTGTTTATTTTATCTTTGTTCTACTCATCTATTCTTGGTCTCTCTATTTCTTATTCTTGTTCTTCTGTCTCCTGAATCATTTTCAATGTTCTTCTCTCTTTTTGTTGTACTCTCTTTTAATGTTTTCAATTTCTTTTCAATTGTCTCCAATATTCCTGATTAAATCTCTTATCATTCCAACTATACAATGTCTTTGCTATATACCTTCCTAGTAATTCTTCTCTATGAAACTCTTTATGATCTTCTTTCCTTGCCTGTCTTGACTTTTTTCTATATTCTTCTATTAAATCTTTCTACCAGGTCCCTTGCATTCCCTAAGTTCTCTCTTGGCTTTTAAGTATCTTCTTTCACTGTATATCTCTTTCATTGCACCAGGTACCTATTCTTCTCTCTAAACTTCCTTTTGTTTAATATTTTCTCTACCTCATATTCTTCTTCTCCTTCAATTATTACTGGGAGAGGTCATTTTTTTTTCTAGTTCTCTACTTGATCTTTGTATATATATACTCTACTAACATTTACTACTAGATATATTTTTATTATACTTGATAACTTTAGTTCAATTGCATTTGTTGATAAAATCCTTTTCTATCACAAATGACCACTTATTGATTTGTGATTTGCTGATTTGGTAATCAAAAGACTCAAAAAAGTGAAGTTAAACAAGTGACAAAAGATATTGTTAAGTCTAAGGTTTATCCTCAGACATACAGTCCTTAAATACATGATTGTAGTGGTCTGTATACTAGGACAGCCTACTACATGATTATTACCTATTGTTCTACATATAGGAGTACTATTGCTCTTGAAATAGAGATAACCTAACCATCTTAGGGCAGTCCTTTGTTCTATTCAAGAACAGATGATAATCTATGAGTAAAGATCAGTATTATGTACAAATATTGAGGACCTTGTATCTTCATGGAATCTTATTGCCTTGTGTTCTATTTATGACAAAAAGAAGCATATTAAAGAGAGCTTCATGATGGTCATTAAAGCAAACAATTACGTTAAGCAGTTTCTGAGATATTGGCGATTTAGTGTCTGGTGACTTAGTGATCACTGACTGATCTGCTAATAACTCAGTGAATACTGATTTCTTTGAGATGTTTTTGGTACTGTTTGAAAGGTCTTCTTAAGGGCTTTTGGTGGCCATTTAGATTGTCGAAATTGGTCAAGTATTTCTAAAGTTATGGTCTGAATGAAGTTTGTGACAAGATAATAAAGTAATAAAAGCAGTAGAAAAAATGAAGTGAGCAGAAGTGAAGATCTTAAGAGATAAAGAATGGAAAGAAGAGAATAGTCTAATATTGAGAGATAGAAAGATATATGTAAGGGAACTACACCAAGTCACACTTCTGATACATTAGTAGTAGCCTACTAGAATGACCTTGCACTAATTAAATAATAATTACATAACATTTAATTAGTTGCCTACTCCTGCATTCCTGACCCTGACCCTTAGGATGTTCTGTAGCTAGAGGAACTTATATATATAGTATAGAGTACCCTTTTAGGAGCCTTATTCTATTCTCTGAGGATTCTTTTGGAAGGTGAGTTGTAACATACTCTAGAGCATATTTATAGAACTGAGGATTCTTCTGGAAGTTACTTCACTCCAGTTGCTTTCATAGTATATATACTATGAGATGAAAAGTTAAGGACAAAAGTAATCTAGCTATACTATGATATGCTAGTAAAAGGATATAGATGACAGTGGAAGATAACAAAATTAGTCACTAGGAACTTTTGGTGACCAGGAGTAACAAAAGAAGTCAAGAAGTATATAGAATCCTATGATGCATACCAAAGGAACAAAAACCATACAGAGATACTAGCAGAAAAATTAATACCTTATACAATACTAGAAAAACCCTGGAGTCATATAATAGTAGACTTTATTACAAAGTTACCACTAGTATAGGGATATAATGTGATCCTGGTAGTATATAATAGGATAACAAAAATAGTGCACTTTGTATCTACTATAGAAAAAACTTTAGCAGAGGAAGTGACAAAATTATTCTGGGTTAACATCTGGAAATTACATAAATTACCAGAAAGTATTATAACAGATAGAGAAACACAGTTTGTAGTAGAAATAATAAGGGAGTTAAATCAAATGTTGGGGGATTGATACCAAATTGTCAATAGCTTACCATCTACAAACAGACAGTCAGATAGAAAGAATAAATCAAGAACTAGAACAATACTTGAAAATATTCATTGATTATCATCAGGAGCAATGGCCAGATTGGTTAGCAATGGTAGAGTTTGCATATAACAATAAGGTGCAGATAAGTATAAGAGTATCACTGTTCAAGGCAAACAGTAGATCAGATTCACACATGGGATTTGAAATAAAAAAGAAGAAAAAGTATAAAAGAGCAGAGTAGTTTGTAAAGAGAATAAAGGAAATAGGAAAAGAAGCAAGCCAGAGGAGTACAGAGTGGGTGACTGGGTGCTCTTGACCACAAAAAATTATAAGTTCCAAATGCAAAAAAGACATTCAGAAAAATAAATAGAGCAATTTGTGGGTTCTTATAAGATAAAAATATCACAAACTTCATTTGGACCATAACTCTGGGAATACTTGACCAATTTCAATGATATTAATGGCCACTGAAAGCCCTTAAGAAGACCTTTTAAGCAATACTAAAAACATCTCAAAGCAATTAGTATTTACCGAGTTATCAGCAGATCAGTTGGTGATCATCAAGTTACCAGATACTAAATCACTAATATCTCAGGAACTGCTTGACATAATCATTTGCTTCAATAACTATTATAAAGCTCTCTTCAATGTGCTTCTTTTGGTTATAAATAGAACCCAAGACAATAAGATTCCATGAAAATACAAGGTCCTCAATGTTTGCACATAATACTAATCTTTATCTATAGATTATTATCTATTCTTGAATAGAACAAAGGACTGCCCTAAGATGGTTAGGTTATCTCTATTTCAAGAACAATAGTACTCCTATATGTAGAACAATAGGTAGTGATCATGTGGTAGGCTGTCCTAGTGTACAGACTACTACAATCATGTATTTAAGAACTGTATGTCTGAGGATAAACCTCAGACTTAATAACATCTTTTGTCACTTGTTTAACTTCACTTTTTTGAGTCTTTTGATTACCAAATCAGCAAATCACAAATCAATAAGTGGCCATTTGTGATACTACTAGTACTGGTCTTGTTGTAAACACCTTTTTTAACTCCTTGAATACTACTTCCTGCTTCTCTCCCCAATTCTATTTCTTATTTTTCCTAACCAATTTATACAATAGTTTGGCTAACTTAGCAAAATATTTTACAAATTGCCTATAGTAATTTGCCAATCCCAGAAACTTTTGTACTATAAGGAAAACACTCAAAGGCAGTCATCTAGTAAGCTAGGAGAAGGTTCTAAAAGCTAGTGTGATATTCAAGTAAAGATAGATCTATCCATACAGGCTGTTATACATACTACAACAGGTGGTCTGTATACAATCACATGAACACTAACCAATAATACCACAATATTCTTATATAGTTAAACAGGTATCACCATGACAATACAAGACAGGAGAAGTACAGAAAAAAGTGAGAACATGATGTAGAAGATATACTTAGCCTATAGATGCTAAGCTTACCTAATAACTAAGCATGTCCCTAGGGTGTCCTCTTATATATATCTCTTTGATTGTCTTAGGTCTAGTATCATGAGTTATCTCAACTATGACCAAGGAAGATCTATTTATAGAATAATAGACAAGAGAATTGAACTGGCAGCCTCTTGGCTGATTGTAGAATACTATCAATGTAAACAAGAGCAAATAGTGTACTTGTATAAGTAGGTAGCATAATTGATTGAGAACTCTATTGAGTTCTCTTTGTAACCCTCAAAGACTTAGTTGCTAAGTCAACTTGACTTGAGTAGCACAACAGGTTCAAGTTTGTAACAAGTCTAGCCATCAGTAAGGTCACACTAGGTGCAAAAAAATTATTATATTTGCTGACTGTCTACTAGTGGCCAAGAGAGTTATTGACACTTCCATTTACTTGTGGCAGTAATATTCTATTACTGTGGCAAAAGTGCTGAGATTCTACTTTGTAGCAAGCCCAGATAGTAGCTTATACTCCTGGGATTGCTCTACTGATGCCAAATAGTTCATTCATGGCAAAGTACATGATGAGGCAACCAAGAATTTCCAATTGAGGAGTAAATATAAGAGTCATATGATATCATTTGCCAAAGTAATAACAAAGCTAGAATATTGGAGTGGACAAAGGAATTAACTAAGAGAAGCAACCAAGATCACAACTTCCTGTCGAAAGTATCACAAATGGTCACTTACTGATTTGTGATTGCTTGATTTGATAATCAAAGTGTTCAAAAAAGCAAAGTTAGACAAGTAGTAAAAGATCTTGTTAAGTCTAAGGTTAATCCTCAGACATATAGTTCTTAAATACATGATTGTGGTAGTCTGTGCACTAGAACAGTCTACCACATGATCACTACTTATTGTTCTATATATAGGAGTGCTATTGCTCTTGAAATAGAGATAACCTAACCATCTTAGGGCAGTCCTTTGTTCTATTCAAGGACAGATGATAATCTATGGATAAAGATTAGTATTATATGCAAACATTGAGGACCTTTTATCTCCATGAGATCTTATTGTCTTGGGATCTATTTATGGCCAAAAGAAGCACATTAAAGAGAGCTTCACAATGGTCATTGAAGCAAATGATTACATTAAGCAGTTCCCGAGATATCAGCGATTTAGTGTCTGGTGACTTGGTGATCACTGACTGATCTGCTGATAACTCAGTAAATACTGATTGCTTTGAGACGTTTTTGGTACTGTTTGAAAGGTCTTTTTAAGGGCTTTTGGTAGCCATTTAGATCGCTGAAATCGGTCAAGTATTCCTGGAGTTATGGTCCAAATGAAGTTTGTGACATTACCTTCCCTCTTGGTTCGAGCTCCGTTGAGAAGTTATCTCATTTTTGGTAAACTCTGAAGATATTCCTGCAGCTTTTTGCCTGCATTATGTAGATTTTCCTCAGGTTCCCATGTGTCGTCTCCTTGACTGTATCCTTTCTATCTAACAAGGAATTCGTTTTTTCCATGTCTTTGTCATAAATCTAGGATCTTCTCTACCTCCCATTCTTCCTGGCCCTGTATCAAGGTCAGTGGTGGGGGTGTGGATTTCTGTCCATGGATGGTAGATTTGGAGTACTGTACTAACTTGCTAGCATGAAAGACTGGGTACAGTGCTTGGTAGTGAGGTAGCATCCTAAGCCAGAATGTAACCAAGGACAACTTTTCTATTATTTCAAATGGTCCTTTGTACTGGGGTCATAATGCTTGCTCCATAGTCTGGTAATCCTTCAGATTGAGTAGTACCTTGTTGCCAACTTTGAATGGGACACTTTGGACTTTTTGGTCATAGTACTACTTCATTCTTTCCACTGCAAGAGTAAGAGCTGCTTTTGCCTGCTCCAAGGCTTCTGGTCATTTATACATCAGGTCATTCAAGTCCCTTTGCAGTGACTCTTTGACTAAAATTGGGCCTGCTCTCGGATGTCTGCCATATTCAAGGAAGAATGGACTTTCTTTGATATCTTCATGTGCTTGATTGTTATATACAAACTCTGCACTGGGAAGTAGATCCAACCAATTACTAAGATTATAATCCACATAGTACTGAAGATATTGCTCTAATACCTGGTTTACTCATTCTGTTTGTCCATCTGTTTGTGGATGATATACTGTCAACATTGTAGATTCTATTCCTAAAATCTTGCACCATTCTTGGAATAGCTCAGCTGAGTATTGTACTCCTCTATCCAAAATGATTTGTAGCGGCAGTCCATACAATAGATAGACCTTGTCATATAGTAACTGTGCCATATCTTTGGATGAGAACCAATTGTTGATAGGAATGAAATAGGCCCTTTTGGTGAGCCTGTTGACAATAACACAGATAGCGTTGTAACCGTTTGACTCTGGCAATTGTGTGATTAAGTCTATTGAGATTATTTCCCAAGGTCTATTAGGCACCTTGTTAGGCACAAGTGGTCCAAAAGGTTGCTGTAGGTGATTTTTCATCTGCTAATACATATCACAACCTGTAATATATTTCTTGACAAATGTTGTCATTCCAGGCCACCAGTAATTTCTGGAGACCAACTCATAGGTCTTCTACTAATCTGGATGTCCGGTGGATGGCAAATTATAGTGTATTTTAACAATCTGTTGTTGCAAGGTGTCTTCCATACTGTGGGGAATATAAACCTTCCCTCTGTATAGGAGTAGTCCATTCTTATAGTTCCAGTCTTGCAAGGATTTTCCAAATTCTCTTGGACTAGACTTGAGTAACGTCTTATAGTCTTTGGTGACTTTGTCCAATAAAAGTGCTGCTTTGACCTCCTTTAGGATTATCTTATCATTTATTGGTATTTCATGAGTAGCCTTTAGTACATTGATAGCAAAGAACTCAAGTTTTAGCAATACCTGGTTCATATTGTCAAGGTCTGTCTCCATCTCATGGTCTGCTCATCTGGACAAGGGGTCTTCTGTCTGTATCGTCTTTTCCAGTTTATGGTAGAGTACAAAGTCAAAACAAGTCATAAAAAGCGCTTATCTTGCTTGTCTTCTGGTCAGCTTTTGGGCTGTCCTAAAAAATGTGAGGTTCTGATGATCCAACCAAATCTCAACTTTATATAGATGTCCCTCCAAATAGTGTCTGTATTCCTCTAGTCCCTGAATTACTGCAAGTAGTTTCTTGTTATAGATTTCATAGTTCCTTTCATGGACATCTAATAACTTGGAGAAGAAAGCTACTGGATGCCACAGATTAGTTTGCATGTCTTTTTGTGATAAGACAGCTTCTGTTGCAAAGTCACTGGCATCAGTGGATAACTTAAAGGGATCTTCGTCATTTGGTATTCTCAGGACTGGAACTGTAGTAAAGGCCTTTTTCAGCACCTCAAAAGCATTCTGTTGCTCTTTGCCCCAAGTCCAAGTACTATCCTTCTTGGTCAAGTCAGAGAGTGGCTTTGACATCTTAGCAAAGTTCTCAATGAACCTATGATAGAAATTTGCAAAGCCTAAGAATGCTTGTACTTACTTGACTTTTGTTGGCACTGGCTATTCTAGAACTCCTGAAAGTTTCTCCTCGTCCATCTGTACTTTATTTTCTGAAATAATTATGCCTAAATACTTGATACTACTTTGCTCAAAGAAACACTTTTCTGCTTTAGCATAGAGGTCATTAAATTGGAGCCTTTTCAGCACTTCCTTGACCAATTGCCTGTATTCCTTCAAACATGTCCCAAATATTAGA
>Ga0153929_1000892_pt1 | contig 10870 bp, 10 predicted proteins | sample TSNJ013MetaG_FD_104689 | JGI IMG/M metagenome (GOLD analysis project Ga0153929, IMG submission 104689) | Attine ant fungus gardens microbial communities from New Jersey, USA - TSNJ013 MetaG | ecosystem: Host-associated > Fungi > Mycelium > Unclassified | place: USA: New Jersey, Wharton State...
AACCCATCACACTGCTAGATGTGCAGAAAGGAGTGTTTTGATATCATCTGGTATCTCTTGCTCCTTGTCTTATGATAAAGATGAGGAGAACATCTTCAGATCAAGAACCCCTATAGTGATGGGAAGGTGCTTTCTGACAAGTGGATTTTCCTCGTGCACACCACGTGACCATAACTCATAGTCCGTAGACGCCTAGTTAGTTCCCAGAGGAGGAGCTTGTTCCAGTCAAAGCTTACAAGGGCAGAAAAAGCAAGAGAAAAATCTCATTAGCTATCTCTTGTGCTTCCTCCCCCCAAGATCAAACAGTTGGGGTCCACCAAGGGTACCCTTACCCCTTACCCTGTTAAGATAGAGAAGAAAAGAGAAGACAAAAACTCATTGTGAATGTGCAACAATTTGTTGCTAATGTTAAGATTTGTCTCTATCTAAAGACAGTCAAATGAAACACTTAATCATCAGAAGATGAAACCTTAGTATAGTGCTTGTTATTCCAACAACTGTCCCCTCTGCTTACCCATCCTGACATTCATAGCTTACTATTGACACTACCATAGTCATGGCGAAGAATATCACCCAGAAGCTTCGAAACTTGAGTGGGGTCCTCCTGTATCATCTACGAAACATTATCAGGTAAAAAGCACCATCGCAATTGAGACATACCATATGGCCAATATCTTTCACATATGACACAACCCCGCGGGTACTACCTCTAACGATAGATGCAATCTCATCTTGAACGGCTTTAGGGCTCGTGAACGATTCCGTTGATCTCTGGATTGTTGAACATTGGGCAGATAAACTTACTTATAATCAATGCGTTTTCCGAAGATGGCATAGACTTTACAGCGGGTGAGGCATATCACTTTCAGCTGGTCTACTGCATCATGTTGATCCTGAAGATTATTGTAGGCTAAGCTGTGCGTCAACCTCGGGAAGCTCAACGTCACGCCAGACTGTATATCGGGATAGATGCGAGTGGGCAATGGTCTTATGCCGAATTTCTGAGGGGCCAAGGTGAGAACGTTAGAATCAACCGAAACAGCCGATAATGAAGAGAGTTACCAGATGTACATCCAAGATGCGCTGGTCCCACGATTTCCAAGGAGATCTTTGCTCTACCCAAGACTTCGCCTCTGCATGAGAGGACCAAATGTCACGGCGTGAACCACTGGATCTACTTAGTTGCGCAACCGCTTTCTGTAAGCCCAGATCATTAGCTAATAGGTTTTTCGAAATAATGCCCGGTTCAACCAGGACCATGGAGTCATAAGGATTAGCACCTGACTGATGTCGCGTGGTAGATAGAATGCTATCAAAGATTCACTATGGTAGACCCACAAACATTGTGTTGGGCGTACCCCGAAACAGCGCCTGCAGAGTGACCCACAAAAACGAGTTTGTGGTTCCAATCCAGTAGACCAGAACGAATAAGGCAGATAAACGCATCTCCATATTCATAGCATGCTAATTGGATAACCAAAGCGATCAGAATGAGGATCGCGATGAACTTAGACTTCGCTCACAGATATACCGCTTTCCATTCTCCAGTTCATTTTCGTTCAAAATAGCACTCTCGCCATGGTCTTGACAGTCAATTGCCCAGGCTTCTTTGATAATTGCACTACCTGCTGCATGTTCTTCTTCAAACAGCTCCTTGATAACAGGCTCCCAGTGTTCCTTATCTGCCATCATGTTGATTATGGTAAGCATACTCGTGGGTTGACAAGGCTCACGATTTCCTAAGCCGTGGGCAAATAACACAATAATCTGTGCAGACTTTGGCACGTTGAACCCAACACTTGGGGGTTGCGGTGTGTACCGCTTGAGACTAGCACGAATTCTGTCTGGATTTTCAAGAACAAAGGAGTCGATGGTGAGCATCGGCAGTCAGAGTGGCGTGTGATTTACTTCTGGGGAAATTTGGGTACCCGGATTCTGTTTCATGCCGAGATGCCGGGCTTAGATACCAAATTTGGATCAAAGCGAGCAGTCTGTGCCTTTCAAATTTCCAGAAAAGCCCTCTCAATACCTATTTTTCTTTTTTTTTTAGTTATAATTAGATAGATCGGTATGTTATACCATATATAGATATCCTCTCCATCATACACCTTCAATAAATCAAATTGAGCCTTATATCAAGTTTCTTAATGCACTCCTTTAAATTAAAATTTTATTCATAGTAGTTCAGGTTGAAGGTTATCCTTTTCCTCTTACCATTCTCAATGGGCCAAGTTGAGTTCAACAAAACTCTTTATTGGACAGAACTGATCAATCTCATAATGTTGTTTCATTTTTCTTTTGTATAAATAGGAATTTCACCATAGGCTCACACTCAGTCATCTACCACACTGGGTGACATCTAAGGTAAGCTATAACCCTCTTACATGCATATTGTGTCTCATTATGTACTATAGATTGTTTTATTCTAGTATTTAAGTGTTGGAGATCAAACAGCTGTCAAGACAAGAAAGATCGTTACTTGTTACCATTTGGTACATGTTTCCATAGATATTGTTGTCAGCAAAGGTCCTTAAATATACCTGGATTATTCTACATACCTCAGTTCTTGTCATTTTTGAGATACTGAGGTTAGTATGCATAACTATCTACAAATCACTCTTGCTTACTATAACCCAGATTCTATATTCTATCAGGTTATTGGCCCCACCCCACTGCATTGCTGAAAAGAATAGATTAACATCTCAAAGAACCATGTTGTCATAACTTAACCAAATAGCTAAGTCATTATTTATATTTCTTTCTTTTTATTTTCATTTAATTAAGAAATCAATGGATATATGAGAAGAAATAACTCAAGGGAGATGTATGGAACTTTATAAATAGAAGTAAATATAGAATATGTATAAGTAGTACACAGTAATCAAATGAGGACTCTATCGAGTTCTCCTTGTCAACTTAGACTAGAAGTAGTTCTAAGGTATCATAGTCTAAAGTTTTTATACATGTCAAGTACAGTAAATGATGTATTATCTACATTAGTACCCAAATTGGATATTTCTGGAGCAAACTGGGTTATCTTCTTATTACGCTTTCAGATAGTAATCTAGGGAAAAGAGCTGTAGAGACACTTTGACAGAATAAGTATTTGCCCAGTATTAACTGCTATACAGGCAACATCTACCACAACTGCTTCTACCACTATTGCTTCTACCACAACTTTGCCCATGCAAACCTCTCAACCTATTCCAGCCTCTTCACTTATTGGTATCTAGAATAAAATTAGTATCTAGGAACAAAACGAGAGTATTGCTCACTCATTTCTTGGTCAATAGCTACTAGATGCTACTCTAGTCCTTATGTTGCCAACTTCTACTGTTAAATCAATGTGGAAGGCAATCATCAAAGAATATGTCTACAAAAGCATTTATTCACAAGCTCACCTCTGTTGTGACTTTATATCTTCTAGATGCCCCAAAGAAGGAGATGTCCAAGTTTTTCTAAACAACCTACATGCCAAAAAAGCTAAGCTTGCTACTGTTAGTATCAAGATTGATGACAACAAGTATCAAAATGTGATTATCCAATCTTTACTCCATTGGTTAGTAAGCTTTGCATCAATCCAGTTAATATCTGTTTCACTTGTTGGAAACACTATGATACTAGACCTCTTAATTACCTTCATATGTAATAAATAGGACTATGGCTGACCATTTAGAAAGAATATATCATAAAATGAGAGAGAGGACATACTACTTGCTGAGATAAATAAAAGACCAAGAGGAAAAGCAAGGGATGATAAAAAGAGAAAGTGGAAACCAAAGAAAAAAGGATTATGTTGAGAATATGGTAACACAGATCATTGGAAAAAGGACTGTTCAACAAAAAGAAATAGGAGAGGCAATGGAGATAATCTATCTAGAAAGCCTAGTACAAGTGCAAATATTACAAAGAAAGATGATAATTGCTCCTTTGTAGTAGAAAATAATGAAAAGCTAGCATATAAGTAGTAGTGCAATCCAATAGAGAACTCTATCAAGTTCTTTCTGAATAACCACCTTGGTTAAGCCTTAAGTCTTTATGACTTTGTACTAATATAAGAACTCAATACCTATCATCAACTCTGCACCTTGTAGCCTCAACATCTCTATTTCTACTTACTCTTTTATCATTCTTACTAACAAGTACAACACTCAAAAGCTTTTTGAAAAGTGGACCCTAGCTATAAAGAGAACTTTACTGTCAGTTAGGAACAGTGGATAGATAGCCTAAACAAAACTCATGTCCTTGCCTGAGACCTGATCTCTATATTGAGTGGGCTTGTATTTAGTCTTTCACTATCAGCTCTGTGCTACTGGTCTACTATGATCAGTCTATGCAGAAGAACAACAATAACCTCTTAAAGGTCTATTTAGCTTAGAGATTTCCTTCTTAGAGATAATATTGTTTTACTCTTCTAGTCAGTAACTAGTTATAAGTTCAGACAAAGAAGACTGCTTATCCTCCTATGAGGAATTATCATCACAACTATCACTATCACCATCACTATCACTACTGCTGCTATACATGTCTTGGCAATAGCAACAATAACAGCAATTTGCAGAGCAACCCACTGCTCCTACATCATAACCCACTCCCCTCATCTGGGAGAAACAGCTCCTTTCCCTAATAGCCAGCCTGCAGCAGCAGGTGGCTACTCTTTTGTAGTAGAATAGAGGAGCAAGAGTGGAGGTAGCAAAACCTTCTTTGTTTAGTAGGAAGATGAAGGAAGTGAGTGCATTTATCAATGCAACTTACTTGTATCTTAGCATGAAGATAACAGGGGAGTCAAAGGCAACAAAGATAGCCTGGGTACTATCTTATATACAGGGAGGAGTAGTAAAGTTGTCACAAACTTCATTTAGACCATAACTCTAGGAATACTTGACTGATTTTGACAATCTAAATGGCCACCAAAAGCCCTTAAGAAGACCTTCCAAATGGTACCAAGAATATACCAAGGCAATCAGTATTCACTGAGTTATCAGTAGATCAGTCAGCAATCACCAAGTTATCAGACACTAAATTACTGATATCTTGGGAACTGCTTAATGCAATTATTTGCTTCAATGACCATTGTAAAGCTCTCTTCAATACGCTTCTTTTGGCTATAAGTAGATCCCAAGGTAATAAAATCCCATGGAGATACAAGGTCCTCAATGTTTGCATATAACACTAATCTTTACCCATAGATTATCATCTATCCTTGAATAGAACAAAGGACTGCCCTAAGACAGTTAGGTTACCTCTATTTCAAGAACAATAGTACTCCTATATATAAAACAATAGGTAGTGATTATGTGGTAGGCTGTCCTAGTACACAGACCACCACAATCATATATTTAAGGACTATATATCTAAGGATAAACCTCAGACTTAACAATATCTTTTGCTACTCGTCTAACTTTGCCTTTTTGAGCACTTTGATTATCAAATCAAGCAATCACAAATCAGTAAGTGGCTATTTGTGATAGAAGGCATAGAAAGACAACCTACTAGATGAGCTATCAAAAAAAGAGTCAGAAGTAGAAACAATAGAGGAATTGTTTAGCAAAATGAGGAATGAATTTAGAAAAACAGCAAAAGAAGAGAGGAAAATAGAGCAGCTGAGAACAATTGAGCAAAAGGGAAAAACCTATGACAAGTATGTCTAGGAGTTCAAAAAGATAGCAAGAGAAAGCAGTTATAAGGGGCAGTCTCTCATTAAAGAGTTTAAGAGGGAGTTAAGCAGAGCACTAAGGAGGAAGTTGACAGAAGTGGAAAGTCCCCCCAGTACAATAGAAGAATGGTAGGAGAGAGTGGTAAGGTTAAATAGAAACTAAAGGTAGAGTAGAACAGAGAAAAGGATGTTGAAGAGAAATATGGCATGTCTATAGAAAAATATGCAGCCTAGGGGAGGTTTTGGGGAAAAATCATATAGAGGAAAAGGAAGACAGATCATATAGAGGGCAGGGGATCAAAACTCTAGAGGAGAAGCACTAAACAATCAGGGAGGACAGAGGCTCAAAAGAAATTCCAATATAATGAATATTGATAGAGGAAGAGAGAGAGATAAAACGTGCTATATATATAGAAAGTAAGGGCCATATAACCAAGAATTGTTGGCAAAGAAAGAAAAGAGAGGAAAGAGTAGTAGAAATACTATAAGAGTTAGTAAAAGACAATAGAAAACAGTAAGTTTCTGGCTGGCCTTCTTAAATAGATATAGTGTATTGTACCCAGAAAAACTGGAAGATAAAGTTTCTTGTCAAAACAATACTGAGGAAGTAAGAGATATGCAGCATATACTACAGCCACTAAGAGAAGTATAGATAAAAATAGGACTAAAGAAGTTGGAAAACCATAAGAGAGTGGTGGTTAAAGCACTGCTTGATAGCAGTGCAACTGGGTTGTTCATGGACACCCAATTTGTGAAAAGAAAAGGGTTTAAACTAGAAAGACTAAAAAACTCTCTGTTAGTAAGAAACATAAATGAAATAGTAAATGTGGGAAGAGCAATTACACATCAGGTTGAATGTAATATGTTCTTTAAAGGACACATAGAAAGAGTAAAAATGGATATATATAATCTAGGGAAGACAGAGGTGATATTGGATATGCCATAGTTAGCTGCCCATAATCCAGAGATAGATTGGGAAAAGGGGAAGGTGAAGATAATAAGATGTCTACCCATATGTGAAAAGAAGAAACAAGAAGAAAAGGAAAAAAAAGTTAGGAAAACAGAAAAGAAGAAAGAAGTAGAAGAGCTAGTACTAAAGAGATTTTGGAAATAGAAGAAAGTATTTGGAAAAGTAGAATTAGAAAGAATACTAGTGCAAAAGGTCTGGGATCATGCAATAGAGTTAAGGAAGGACTTTATGCCTAAGAAAGGGAAGGTATACTTATTGTTGAGAAAAGAGAGAGAAGGTGCAAGCATTTGTAGAAGATCAACTGCGAAAAGGATATATTCAACCATCAAAATTGCTACAGACATTGCCAGTACATTTTGTAGCTAAGAAAAATAGCAAGCAATGAATAGTACAGGATTATAGGCATGTAAACCAGTGAACCATCAAGAATGGATATTTATTACCACTGATTGCCAATATCTTGGATGGAGTAGATAGTAAACTTGTATACATAGAGAATTGACAGTTACTCTTTAGAAGACTGTCTAGATTAGAGATCCCATCTGTTGGGTAAATAGTTTAACCCTAGTATTAAGACAGTAGTTAATAGGGCAGTAGAACTCTAGCTGGGTAAAGATCTAGTGTTCTAGCAGATATAGTATAACTAGCAAAATTAACCATTCATTCTACACCATTGAGGTATCAACATAATGTCTTAATCCCAGTACAATTCCCTTATGAACAGCCTACTCAACCAAAAGTATACCCTCACTAAACTAAGAGTGAAGTTAAAAAAAAAAAAAAGAAAGGATATATTGATATTGTAGGAAGTTCAGGTATCTAGCCCATAACTGCAAAAATAAAAGGGGAGAGATAAAGAGGAAACCAATTTCCTAAAATAAATTTGAAGTGATAGCAAGTAAGGTAATGCAATATGAAGTAGGGAGGAAAGTGAAAGTCAGAAGACAAAAGACAACAAAGAAAGTAAAGTATTTTAGGTATTAGGAAGTGGGGCACTATAAATAGGAGTGTCCAAATATTGAAAAAAGGAGGAAAAGCAGAGAAGAAGTAGTGTGTATGGCCAGACCACAAAAAACATAGCAAGAAAGAAGACTAACACATTCTATATAGAAAAAGGCACAGAAATATTGTAGGAAGGAGAGTATGCCTCCTAAAGGTGCACTCCTGCTAAAGAGAGGATAGATAACAAGAGAGATGGTGGCAATGTATGTAAACTATGGAGGATATGAAGGCAAGAGGGTACAAACCCACAAAAATCAGGAACAAGAATTCCTCCTTGAAAAATAAGTAAGAAATATATGGTATGGCCTATATCAAGAAGTATAGAACTGAAGAGAAGATAAAGCAAAGAGAGAAAAGATGATGAGAGTAGAGTATATAAAGTGTGGAAGAAAGGATGTAATTATAAGAAAGATGTCAGAATAGGAAAAAAGAAAAATCTTATGCCCAGAATGTAGGGTAGAGAGAAAAAAAGAGTGGTGGAACTAGGAAGAGGTAGTACATCCTATAGAGAAAAAAGCACAGCAAGGCAACATACAGACAGAGGCTCTGAAAGGTATAGCAAGAAAGAGAGATGAACAGAGAGAAGTGAGAAGAATGTTTAAAATACTGAAAGAAGTATAGCTGGACATTGGAGTAGAAAAGATAAATATGCATGAAAACATAACAGTAAAAGCACTCTTGGACAGTGGTGCAATAGAAATGTTTACAGATTAGAAGATGGTAACAAAACATAGATTTAGACTGCAAAAGTTAGAGAGATCAATAGCAGTCAGAAATATTGATGGAATCCATAACAGTGCAAGAGCTATTACCTATCAAGTAGAAATGAATGTGTACTACAAGGTTTATATAGAAAAGATGAGAATGAATGTGTGCAATCTGGGAAAAACAGATATTATATTGGAGATACTATAGTTACAAGCACACAATCCAGAGATAAACTGAGAAACAGGAGAAGTCAAGATAATAAGATGTCTACCACTGTGTAGAAAAAATATAAAGCAAAAAGAAGAAAAGGGAGTAAAGAAAGAGAGAAGAGTAGCAACTCTAGAAGAAGAAAAGGTTATAAGATGGGTAATAGATAACAAAGAGAATCAGAGAAGAGAAGAGAAGATTGAAGAGGTAGTACCACAAAAATTCTTAAAGTGGAGAAAGGTATTTGGAAAAGTAGAGTTAGAAAGGATGTCTATAAGAAAGGTTTGGGATCACACTATAGATCTCAAAGAGACATTCAAATCCAAGAAAGGAAATATCTACCCTTTATCCAAGAACAAAAGAGAAAAGGTTCAGAATTTCATGGAAGACCAACTAAGGAAGGGATATATTAGGCCATCCAAATCCCCTCAGACATTGCTAGTGTTTTTTGTGAGTAAGAAAAATGAAAGCAAGAGGATAGTTATAGACTACTACAGTCTAAACAAACAAACCATAAAGAACAACTATCCATTACCATTAATAACAGACTTGATTGATAATATAGGGGGTAAAAGAGTATTTACAAAGATAGACTTGTGGTGGGGTTTTAACAATATAAGGATAAAGGAAGGAAATGAGTAGAAAAGAGCATTTATAATGTATATAGGATTGTTTAAACCAACTATTATATTTTTTGGGATGACAAACTCACTGGTTATATTTTAAGCAATAATAAACAAGATCCTGAGGGACCTGGTAAACAAGGGCAAGGTCACTATGTTTGTAGATGATATATTGGTAGGAACTGAAACAAAGAAAGGACATAATAAAATTATAGAGGAAGTACTGAGGAGACTAGAGAAAAACAACCTTTATGTAAAGCCAGAAAAGTACATATGAAAGGTGAGGAAGATTGGGTTCCTTGGGATTGTCATAAGACCTAATGGAATAGAGATAGAGAAGGAGAAAGTGGATAGAGTACTGAGTTGGTCAGAACCAAAAAATATGAAAGATGTTAGGAAATTCTTAGGCCTTGCAAATTACTACAGGAGGTTTATCAAGGACTCTGCTTGAGTAGCAAAACCAATAAATATACTGACAAGGAAGGATGTTAAGTGGTAGTAGAGAAGCAAGTAACAGCGAGTATTCAACAAGCTTAAAAGGATCTTTACAACAAGACCAGTATTGGTAGCCCTAGATTTGGACAAGGAATTTAGGATAGAAGCAGATGCTTTAAATTATGCAACTGGAGGAGTACTCTTAATAAAGTGCTGAGATGATTTGTGGAGACCAGTGGCCTTTATCTCAAAATCTCTAAACAACACTGAAAGAAACTATGAAATATACAATAAGGAAATGTTAGTTATAGTCAGGTGCTTGAAAGTGTGGAGGCACTTCTTGGAAGGAACTACAACCAAGTTTGAGGTTTAAACAGATCACAAAAATCTTGAATACTTCATAAAGATACAAAAGTTAAATAGAAAACAAGCTAGATAGACTCTATATCTGTCTAGATTTGACTTTACACTAAAACATGTTCTAGAAAGTAAGATAGAGAAGGCAGATAGCTTGAGTAGGAGGTTAGACTGGAAAGTTGGAGTAGAAAAAGATAACAAAGATGAAACATTGGTAAAGCTCGAGTGGCTAGAAATCAGGAAAATAGAAAAGATAGAAATTATTGTAGAAGAAGTTGATCTACTAGAAAAAGTAAAACAATCAAAGTATTATAATATTACAAACTTCATTCAGACCATAACTCCAGGAATATTTGACCGATTTTGATGATCTAAATGGCCACCAAAAGCCCTTAAAAAAACCTTTCAAATGGTACCAAAAACATCTCAAAGCGATCAGTATTTACCAAGTTATCAGCAGATCAGTCAGTGATCACCAAGTCACCAGACACTAAATCGCTGATATCTTGGGAACTGCTTAATATAATCATTTTCTTCAACAACCATCATGAAGCTCTCTTCAATGTGCTTCTTTCTGCTATAAATAGATCCAGAGGTGATAAGATCCCATGGAGATACAAGGTCCTCAATGTTTGCACATGACACTGATCTTTATCCATAGATTATTATCTGTCCTTGAATAGAACAAAAGACTGCCCTAAGATGGTTATGTTATCTCTATTTCAAGAACAATAGTACTCCTATATGTAGAACAATAGATAGTGATCATGTGGTAGGCTGTTCTGGTATACAGACCACCACAATCATATATTTAAGAACTGTATGTCTAAGGATAAACCTCAGACTTAACAACATCTTTTGCTGCTTGTCTAACTTTGCTTTTTTGAACACTTTGATTATCAAATCAAGCAA
>Ga0153929_1000904_pt1 | contig 10808 bp, 11 predicted proteins | sample TSNJ013MetaG_FD_104689 | JGI IMG/M metagenome (GOLD analysis project Ga0153929, IMG submission 104689) | Attine ant fungus gardens microbial communities from New Jersey, USA - TSNJ013 MetaG | ecosystem: Host-associated > Fungi > Mycelium > Unclassified | place: USA: New Jersey, Wharton State...
ATGAGGCATACGAAGCTGTCAGTGAAGAGATCGTGGCGCGCAAAACGCGGCTCCGGGTTCTCCCAGTTGCCGACGACCAGATCGAGATCGCCTTCATCGAGCGCGCGTTCGTGATCGAGCGTTGGTGTCAGCGACTCAATCTCCAGCCGTGCGTTCGGCGCCGCCACGCGGAAAGCGCGAATCAGCGTCGGCATGAAAAAGTCGTTCAGGTAGTCGGGAGCTGCGACCCGGAACGTGCGCCGTGAGGTGGCCGGATCGAAGGCGCCATGCGGCGTGGCGACAAATTCGACCTCGCGTAACGCGCGCTGCACAGCCGGCAGCAGCGACGCGCCGTACTCGGTCGGCACCATGCCCTGTTTGCCGCGCACGAGAATGGGGTCGCGCAGCAGATCGCGCAGCCGCCGCAGCGCGGTGCTGATGGCGGGCTGCGTCTGGCCCAGGCGCAGCGCGGCTTGCGTGACGCTGCGCTCGGTCAGCAGCGTTTGCAGCACGCGGATCAGCCAGATGTCGAGGGAGTCAGCGGCGGAGCCGGCGTCGTAATCGGCGGGGTCAATGGAATCGTTCATAGAGCGCGGTCTTCGGACGGACCTTCGGCGTGGTGTTGCGTAGCGATTCGTGGCGGGACGGCCAGGCGGGATGCACACCCGACCGGGAATGCACTACGTTAAGCCCGACCGGACGCTCACGCCATAGCGTGCGCGCTATGCATGGCATAGGGCACGATCCATCGAAGCTGCCAATCCTCAGGCCCTCACCGCTTACACGGCCGGTGCGGTCCGGGGCAGATTGCTGATTCGCTGCACTTCCGCTCCCTCCAGCCAGTTGGGCGAACGGGCAACGTAGAGCACCATCGGCAGCGTGTCCTCGCCCCAGAACAATTGACCGTTCACCACGAACGTGGGCACGCCGAACACGCCGAGCGCCACGGCCTGCTCGACATTGGCCTTCAGTGTCGCCGTGACGTCCTCGAGCTCGATCATCTTGGCGCCCTCGGGCAGGCCCACGTGGTGGCAGAGATCGTCGAAACCCTGCTCGGTCGACGGATCGCGGCCCTGCTTCCAGATGAACCGGAAAATCTCGCGGATGCAGCCGATCTCCCCGCCCGCCGCCACGGCCAGACGCAGCGCCTTGCTGGAATCGAAGGGATGCGACGGCGGCATTTTGAACGGAATACCGAGCTGTTCGGCGCGAAAGAGCGCGTAACGATACATAAACACGCGCTTTGACGGGATGTTGCCCGGCATCGGCTGGCCCCAGTGCTTGAGGAGCTTCAGGTAGTCGATGGGCAGCACCTCGAACGGCATGTTTGGCCACTTTTCGTGCTGTTCGAGCAGCAGGTACGAAAAGGGAGAGTTGAAATCGAAAAAAAAGTACGGCTGATGCGGATCGATGGAAGGCGAGGCGCTCATTTGAATCTCCCAGGTGCGTTGCTCGTCGCGGCGCCCGTTGATTCGGCTACCGTCGTTTCTTCTTTCGATATTACGTGGTGTGCTGAACGCTGTCTCTCTGAGCGTCGAGTGCGGCGGCCTGCGCGATGGTCAGCCGCTGCCGCACAAAGCCGATATGCTCGCGCAGCACGTAGAACTGGTCGGCGTAGGCGAGCGGCATCTTCATCTGGTTGACCGTGTTCTCGATACCGTCCACCCGCTCGATCAGCGCTTCGCGCTGGGCCGTTTCGGGATCGGTCATGGCTTCCCGTTCAATGCCGATCAGCGCGCCGTAGATCTTGTAGATCCGCGACCTCACCCGCCACCGGTACAGCCCCGGCACCAGCCGCAGACCCGGAATCAGCACCACGATGATCGGCACCAGCAGCACGATCACACGATCCGCGAGGCTTGCGATCCAGAACGGCAGCATCCGGTACAGGAAGCTTTTACCCGATTTGTAGTAACGCTCGGCGTCGTCGCTGATATGGAACTCGTGCTGGAGCGGCGCAGGGAATTCGCCGGCCGCCTGCAGCAGATTCGCGCGTCCGTGCACCTCTTTCGCCGCTTCGATCAGCAGGTCGGAGAGCGCCGGATGCAGGCCGTCGCGGGCGATCAGCTCGGCGGTCGGCGCAATCAGGTGGATGGGATGCGGCGGCACGTTCTTCGCGAGATCGAGGACACCCATCGGCAAGACGATCACCTTCAGGTAGGGGAAGCGGCGAGCGTAGGCGTCGGCCTGGGTGAAATCGAAGAAATGGATGCCGGGCGTGCGAAACAGCTTGCCCATGGTCGGCGGCTGCGCGGAATCGCCGGTGAGAAACGCAGCATCAATACTCCCGTCTGTCAGCGCGCTGGCCGCGGCGTCGCCGCTCAGCGGCAGCAATTCGGTGTCGCCGCCCGGCTCGATGCCGTTCGCCTTCAGCACCGCCAGCGCAAGCGCACGCGTGCCGCTGCCTTCGGTGCTGATGGCGAGCCGCTTACCTTTCAGTTCTGAAAGTCGCGTCAGCAGCGCTCCGCGGTAGAACACCGCCAGCGGCACATACGCCACGCTGCCGAGCGAGACCAGGTCTTCGTGCGTGTCCTGCGTGCCGGGTGCCGACATGCCGCCCTGCACGAAACCGACATCCACGTTCACCTTCGGATCTTCGAGCTTTTGCAGGTTATCGAGCGAACCCTGCGACTCCAGCACGTTCAGCGTGACGCCGTTGCGCGCCAGGATCTTCTTGTACTGCTGCGCGTCGTTCCAGAACGAGCTGCCCTTGGTTCCCGCCGACATGTTCAGCGTGCTGGGCGGCGCGGGCTGGATCAGTCGCACGGCAAGGTAGATTGCAGCGGCGCTGATCAGCAGGATAGGCCCGAACGACACCGCGAGGTCGCGCCACGATATCGCGACGAAACGCGCCATTGTTGGAGCGATGCGACGGGTGCGGGGTTTCTTCGGGGTTTTCTGGGCGGGAGGTTCTTGGCCGGGAGTTTGAGTCATTGTCGGGTTCGGTGGGGCGGGGACCTGCGTTGACGCAAAACCGCAAAACCTTGAAAGCAGCGGATTTTATAAACGGGAAAGGAGAAAGGGAAAACCCTCGCATCCACTCATTCACAAAACAACACGCGATGTCTAAAAATACCTCCCGTCCTGCGTGTTAAGCCTTTTATTCAGTCGCAGTAGTGAAACACGCCTGTGCTAATACGTTCAAACGTCTGCCTTCGCATTCACTGCCCAGGTTGTGTTGCAATTTTCGCCGATGGTACATGATCGCCCGTACCCTTGGATCAAGGGCAGGCCCTAAGCGGGTATGACAATACGGATAAGTAGGGGCGAGTGCGCGCTTCATCGTGTTAAATGCTTTGCGCTTCTCGCAAGGCTGGATTAAATTGACGTTCGCCGCCGTAGAACCAGCATCCGCGCCGCCTAACCGGCATTCGGGGAAATGCTCCGAGCAGAACCGGCAGCGTCGCATGATGTGCAGCAGCTTATGTCCTTGGGCCAACGGTAATGACACCCGTAAAAGAACGGCCGGGTCATTTGTTTTTTCGCCAGTCTCTCGCAACACCGTGTCGCCAGCATCGCCGGTCCGTTTGTATCGTACGAGCGTCAATTGTCGGGTCGCCGTTTTTACAGTCAGGCCGCAAGATGTCGTAGCCAAGCCGCTGGGTTGATGCGGTCCAAAAGAAGCACAAGAGCAACACTTTGCGAAGTCCAAAGCGAAACAAAAGGAGAAGTCATGAAAGTAGTCGATATGTTGAAGGCGTTGAGCGTCGTGGTGTGCGTCGCAGTGGCGTCGAGCGCCTATGCTCAATCAAGTGATGCCATGGCCGCGGCACCGTCGGCCAAGACCGTCAAGAAGGTCAACCGTAAGCTCGGCCTCGATGTGCGGCGTGCATTGAGTAAGGCACAGGGCATCGACGTGTCGAACATCTTCGTGCGTGCACGGGGCGGTGCAGTCGTGCTGACGGGTACGGTGCCGGACGGCGCGCAGATTCCGAAGGCCGAGGAAGTGGCGAAGGGCGTGGCCGGCGTGACGTCCGTAACAAACAAGATTACGCTGGCTCAGCCGAACGGTGGTGGAGGCTAATGCTTTCCTGAGCCTTGGACTGCAGCGCGTCGTTGTAGCGGTTGTGCAGCGTGCGAGGCGATTTCGTCCAGTGGTTTAAATAACGGGTTCCGGTGCTTCGCACCGGAACCCGTTATGCCTTATAGGTTCAAGCTCCGGGTTCAAGCTTCCTGGTTGAGAGCAGGAGCGGATTGGCGACGTGCATCGAAAGACGTACGCCGAATAAAAACAACATGGTGGAGGGCGACGATGAAACGATTTCCCGGAGCCACGGCGCTTGCCCTGGCATTGGCGGCGTTCGGCCTTGCGGCCTGTCACGGCGACGATGACGGCAACGGCAATGGCAATGGCAACAGTTCGCAGAACAACGTGCTGCCGAACTTCATCTCCGGCGGCGTGCGTACGCAAACTTATGACGGCACGACCGATGACCTGCTGACGGCGGGGCTTGGCAAGGACGGACTGGCATCGGCGACGCCGCCGGCCATTGCCAACCCGGTAGCGCCGAGCGCGGCTGACTTGCGTCGTCTTGCGATCTATTCGAATTATCGAGCGCTCGTCGATATGTCCGCCAATGGCGGCTACGGGCGCTTCTGGGGGCCGAATGTCGACCTGAACGGCAACGACACGCTCGGCGAGGGGATGATCGCCGGCAAGGAATACCTGGCGTTCGCCGACGACGGCAGCGGCACGCTCAACGTGAGTTTGCTCGTACAGATCCCGGCGAGTTTCAACCCCGGCCAGCCGTGCATTGTCACGGCCACTTCGTCAGGGTCGCGCGGGGTGTACGGAGCGATATCGGCGGCGGGGGAATGGGGTTTGAAACGCGGCTGCGCGGTCGCTTACACCGATAAAGGCACCGGCAACGGCGCGCACGAACTGGCGACGAACACCGTTACGCTCATCGACGGTACGTTGTTCAACGCCGCCGCGGCCGGCAAGACCAGCGTGTTCACGGCGAACCTCGGGAGCACCAGTCTTGCCGCTTTCAACGCGCAATTCCCGAATCGCTATGCGTTCAAGCACGCCCACTCGCAGCAGAACCCCGAGAAAAGCTGGGGTACGAATACGCTGCAGGCGATCCAGTTTGCGTACTGGGCGCTCAACGACACCTACGGCTCCCTCGACGGCAGCACGCGCAAGATCCGCTATAACCGCGGCGATGTGACGACCATCGCGGCGTCGGTGAGCAATGGCGGCGGCGCGTCGCTCGCGGCCGCCGAGCAGGATACGCAGGGATGGATCACGGCGGTGGTCGTGGGTGAGCCGCAGATCAACCTGAACGTGCCGTCACAGGTGTCGGTGAGGCAGGGCGGCGTGCCGGTGGCGTCGTTCGGCCGGCCGCTCGCCGACTACATGACGCTCGCCAACCTGCTGCAGCCGTGCGCGGCGCCGGCGCCAGCCGCAGCCGGCGCGCCGTATCTCACGGCGTTGCCTGCGGCCACGACCGCGTCGATCCGGGCGGCGCGCTGCGCGTCGCTGGCGGCGAACGGTGTGATTACCGGGGGCGACGTGATCAGCCAGGCCACCAATGCGCTTGCCCAACTGCATCAGGCCGGTTATCAGACGGACTCCGACTTGCTGCAGGCGCCGATGTGGGATTCGCAGGCCGTACCCGCGGTTGCCGTGACGTATGCCAACGCGTACACGCAGTCGAGCGTCGCCGATAACCTCTGCAACTTTAGCTTCGGCACGACCAATGCGGTGACGGGGGCGGCCGGAGTCAGCCCGCTGGTTTCTCCGATGCTTACCGTGTTCGGCAACGGCAATGGGGTGCCGCCGACCAACGGGATCAATCTCGTCTACAACGCGGGGAATTCGGGCGCGGCGGATCATCGCTTCGCTACCGCCGACGCCAGTTTCGCCGGCGCATTTTGTCTGCGTGGTTTGTGGACCAATGGCGACGCGCGGATGACGGCGAGTGTCAATGCGATCCGCGTGAATGCGAACCTGCACGGCAAGCCGGCGATTATCGTGCAGGGCCGCTCGGATACGCTCGTGCCGATTAACCACGCGTCGCGCCCGTACGCCGCGATGAACAAGCTGGCCGAGGGTAATTCAAGCAACCTGTCGTTTTACGAGGTCACGAACGGCCAGCATTTCGACGCGTTCCTGAGCGTCGCGGGCTTCGATACGCGCTTCGTGCCGCTGCAGTACTACAACCTTCAGGCGCTGAACCTGATGTGGGCGCATTTGACGAACGGGGCGCCTTTGCCGCCGTCGCAGGTCGTGCATACGGTGCCGCGGGGCGGTACGGCGGGGGCGGCGCCGGCTTTGTCGCTGAACAATTTACCGGCGATTTCCGCCTCGCCCGGGGCGAACGCGATCACGTTCGGCGGTGGTGGGGTGAATGTGCCGAATTGACGGAGCGATACACGGTTTGCCGGCAAGCATGTGCAGGCAGTTGCAGGCTGCACGTTTCGATTCGATCGGTCATGGCGAGGCCGCTGACGTAGCGGCCACTGGCGCGTAACTCGCCGCAGGTTGAGCGCAGCTACGTTCGGGTGCCTAAGGCGTGGCCGCCGACGCCGCCACCGGTGCGGACGCCGACGAGGTAGCAGCGGTCACCGCCGTGGCGCTGGCGGCTGAAACAGCACTTGTCGCTGGGGTAGGACTCGCCGTGGGGGCTGCATTCGTCACGGGCGCAGGACTCGCCGCTGGCGCAGCATTCACCGTACTGGTGGCCACCGCCGCTCGAGCAGCCGAGCTCGCGGCCGGCGTCTGCACGACGATAGGTGTCGGCGTGAGGTCCGGCGAATTCAGGATCAGCGATGGCGCAATCGCCTGGCTGCTGACGTTCTCGCCGGGAATGGGCGAACTGCGCGGCACGGTTTTCAAATAGTGCCCGACCAGACTAAAAAAACGATCGTAGAACTTGCCTGCCGGCACGGTTTCGCTGGAAATCTTGACCATCGAGTCGCTGTTTGAGCGGATCGGCAGCGAGAGCGAGCCGAGCACGCTCAATCCCACGCTTGCCGAGGTATCGCTTTTCTTCAGCGTATAACCGTCCTGCACCGCGTTCACATACGCGATGCTCGTATTGCTCGCATTCTCGCCCGCCGTGCAGACCACATGGAACGACACCACCACGTGCGTATCCGCCGCGGGCTGGAAGTTCTTGGTGGCATCGACGGTATCGGGCTGCGGCATGGTCGTCACGTAACCCTGGCTCAGCAGCGCGCGACGCGAGGCCTCGCAGGTTTCCTGGCTGGTGGCGTCGTAGTTGTGGGCGAAGGGGCTCGCGCCCGTCGAGAACATTTCGGCCTGGTAGCTGGGGGTGGGCGCGGCCTTGCCGCCACAAGCGGCGAGGGCGAGCAAGGGCAGCGCGAGCGAAAGACGGAACAATGGACGGACAAACGGGTTTTGCATGACAGTCAGTTGATCGAAACGAAGGACTTCGGCGGCCTAGATTGTAGTGCGCCGCGCGTGTCGACGTAAAAAAGCAAGAAATGACGGTGCCTGCGTGGATGAGGAGGTGTCCGTGACAGTCGATTCCATAGGGTGAAGCGGATCAGGTTGAATACCCGGCATATTCAGCATCTGCATAAAACTGAATGCATATTTTTTACTTCGGGAAGCCCTCGTGTGCACTGTGTCCATTTTTAAGAGCAACGCAAGCCAGGCGGTCCGGATTCCGAAGGACATGCAGTTCGAAGGGGTGACCGAACTTGAAATCCAGCGCGAAGGAGACACCATACTGCTTCGCCCGGTGCGGCCAAACTGGACTTCGTTCGCGGGCGAGCCGGTCGCAGATGCAGATTTTCTCGCGGAGCGCCCGGCGATTATTCAGAGCGGACGCTTTGATCTTTCGGGCCCCGATGACGACGCAGGGGAATCGGGCCAGTGACGCAACTCCGTATGCTCGACACAAACATCTGTTCGTTCATCATGCGCGAGCGTCCAACTGAAGTCCTGGCGAAACTGCAAGCCTGCGTCGATGCTCAGCAGCGGATTGTCATTTCAGCCATTACCTACGCGGAAATGCGTTTTGGCTCCATTGGCAAAAAAGCGTCTCCCAAGCATGCTGGACTCGTCTCGACCTTTGTCACGCGGCTGGACGGCATCTTGCCTTGGGACACTGCGGCCATCGACGAGACAACACGCGTGCGAATCGCGCTGGCAAGCTGCGGAACGCCTATCGGCGATAATGATGCCGCTATCGTCGGCCACGCTCTGGCCGCCGGCACGGTGCTGGTGACGAACAACGTTCGCGAGTTTGAACGGGTCCCAGGTTTACCGTATCGAAGACTAGGCTACGCCCGCGACCTGACAGTCCTGGTTACGCTAAACCCAGGCACACGAGCATCGCGCGATTCACTGCGACCATGATTTCGTCTTCGAGGTGGCCGATGATGCGGCCGATTTTCTCGCGGCGCACGGTGACCATCTTGTCGACGGCGACCTGCGACGGCGCGCGCAAGCCATTCTGTTCAGACGGGATTACGTTGATGCGGATCAACGGCGCGTCGACGATCTCACTTGACATCAGTAGCAGGGTCACGCTTGGATGTTCGGTGAACAGGTCGGATTGCACGATTAGCGCTGGCCGAGCCTTGCCGAAATCACCCTGGATAGCGACGGCGACGATGTTGGCCCGCCTCATCGCAGGTCCTCGAGATCGGCGATCTGTTCGACGAAGTCGAGCAGATCCGCTTCAGGGTGACTTTCGCGGATAACGCGTGACTGGCGCGCGCACTCCTCGGCGAAACCGGGACGACGCGTGTCAGGTACCCAGATCTGGATCGGCCGCAGACCGGCTGCGCGAAGGTTCTGGCGGTGGGCGCGAACGCGCTCAGACAATGAGGCTGCCATTATGTACTCCCGTTACATGTAACAAAGTATGCGGTGTTTCATGTCACACTTCAACGGTGAAAACCAATGGTCGGTGAAATAAAATCGAGAAATTAGCCCATACGGCAGCCTGCTCTCCAGGATCGCGATGGGCGAGCGACATGTTGGTCGCGAATATTTGCTTGGATCGGCCGTTTTTCGGCCTCATGCGAAGCTTTCCATAAGGCCGGGAACAGATTGTTCGCAGGTTCCTCACGAGGTGCCCGCGCAGCCGCAACGATGGATCCACTCATCGGGACGGCTTGCCTTAACGGTATCGAACCCTATGCTTGGATCAAGCGAACGCTTGAGCAATTGCCGTCGTACCCCGCAATCGCGTGCACGAACTCTTGCCGCTGGCCTGTTAAAACACCTTTAAACATGGACATTCTCGACTCGCTTCGGCAGGCGCCTAGCGCCGAGCTATATCGCCTCTACCTCGCTATCGGCAAAATGCTTGACGACCCTCGACGTATTCTTGAAATACGTCAACGCCTGCATCTGGGGATGGCCGTCAACTACATCGGTGATAACCCGCTCGGGCCGCCGGCACAAGGCACCGTAGTCGAACTCCGGCAGACCCAGGCGGTGGTTCAAGACAATGCAACTCGACGCCGTTGGGGCGTGCTCTATGCGGCGATCATCCCGCAAACCTCGACTGCTCAGCCCCACGTCGAACCGACACCGCCGCCGAGAACGCGGCGTGAAGAGTTCTTCATCGGCGACACAGTTAGCTTCACCGACAAGCACCTAAGCGAGCGCGTCGGAGTCGTCGTGAGGCTGAATGCCAAAACCGCATCTATTGCCGTCAATGACACTGATGGTCATTGGCGTGTTTCCTACGCCTTACTGCGAAAAGTCGTCGACATGTAGCCGTGGGCAAACGCCCCGACGGGTTCCGCTGACGGATACGGTAAAAGAGATATTCGGCGATGTCGATGGCGATGCAAGGATGCAAGCGGGTAATGGGGACGTCGCAGTTACCAAAGTAGGCGCCCAATAGACATATCGGTGCCACTGAGCAAACATCGCTTGCGGGACCCCTGCAAATGGCTGCTTTGTGGGAAATCGGTGGTGGGTCGATCGGCGACAGTCGCGAACGGACCGAGTCCTCACAAGCCGGGCGACCGACGCGGGTTTTTTCACCAACTGTGAAGTTCAAGGCTGGGCTGGCAAAGGACAGGAAAGAGGGGAAGGCCAGCGCAACTGATGCACCTCAAGCCTGCCAAGGGCAACCATCTGTTCGATTGCGTGGCCGCGATGAGCTGGAAGTAGCGCTTTGGCCGCTGACCGATAGAGGTAAACCCTATCTTATGCGGTGTCCAGCCATCTTCCGATGCCGCGAAGCCTTCTGCTTCAAATCGCTCAGTTTTTCTGCGTGCCGACATATTTCTCGTCGCTCACCGATATCCCTTCTTGAAATTACCGATCGGTGTGCCATATACTTGGCACTCGTCGCACGAGAGTGCTAACAGTTTTCCGGCCGGTGGCTCTGTGGGTCGCCGGACGGGTTTCCCGCGTTTTTTATAGTCTCAGTTAAGAGAGGAGTGTGTATGAACCTTCGTCCTTTGCACGATCGCGTCATCGTCAAGCGTCTGGATCAGGAAACCAAGACTGCCTCGGGCCTTATCATCCCCGACGCTGCAGCTGAAAAGCCGGATCAAGGCGAAATCCTGGCTGTCGGCCCGGGCAAGCGCGATGACAAGGGTACGCAAAACGCCCTCGACGTCAAAGTGGGCGACCGCGTGCTGTTCGGTAAATACGCTGGTCAGACCGTCAAGGTCGACGGCAATGAACTGCTCGTGATGCGCGAAGAAGACATCATGGCCGTCCTGGTCAAGTAAATCCCTTCAAGTCCATTCGGCTTTCCCGGCCGGACGATCGAACCGCTCAAGCGAATCTCGACCGGCCTCGGACCAAGCCAGAAAACTGAAACGAATCAAGGAGTTTGAATATGGCAGCTAAAGAAGTCGTATTTGGCGATATCGCCCGCGCA